>Ga0137333_1000118_pt1 | contig 19638 bp, 19 predicted proteins | sample EasRivERMLT231_2_FD_102286 | JGI IMG/M metagenome (GOLD analysis project Ga0137333, IMG submission 102286) | Soil microbial communities from meander-bound floodplain in the East River, Colorado, USA - East River MetaG ERMLT231_2 | ecosystem: Environmental > Terrestrial > Soil > Floodplain ... | reverse complement strand
CCAGAGGTCTTCACGAAATTCGGTTTCGACACCCATGGCGAGCGCCACAGCATCGCGTGTGGGATCATCCACGGTGGGACCCAGCCCACCAGTGGTGATGACAATCTCGGCGTGTTTCATGGAACCGCGAATGGCTTCAGCAATGCGTTCCGTGTTATCGCCAATGGTGATGGTGCGATATAAATCCACGCCCATACCACGCAATACGCGTGCGATGTAGCGTGTGTTGGTATCTACGATCTCACCGAGTAATATTTCTGTTCCGATGGTTATGATTTCTGCTGAGGGCATAGTTATTCGTCCTCCCGAAAAAGCATCGGGACTTCGTGAGCGGAGCGAGGAGTGATGCCTGCGACGAGCGCAGACGAAGAACAGGGTTTCAGATTAATTAGCATATCAAGGTTAGATGCGCTTCGACTTCGGCTTCGCTATCGCTCAGCCTCCGCTCAGCGCGAAGAGTTTTTTCTAAAATTCTACTTCTACTCCAAGTTTCATTGTGCGCGCATTCGTCAACGCGAGTTGGGCGGCGGTAGCATCCTGCACGGCGTTGCCGACAGATTTGAAGAAGGTGATCTCGTCGTCCGATTGCCTGCCAGTTTTTTTGCCTAAAATTATTTCACCGATCTCGGCATGGATATCGGTCGCTTTGATCAAACCAGCGCGTATGGCTTTGACGATGTCACCAGCTTCATCCATGATTGTGGCGTAGGAGTCCACAATGATGCGGGCGCGAGCGACTGTTTCAACCGGGCTTTCCTGCATTTCGGATGTATAAGCGCCGATGCCGGAGATGTGTGTACCTGATTTTACATCCTTATCATCAAATAGGGCTTGCGATGACGTTGTTGCTGTGCAAATAATATCTGCGTTGGCAATTGCTTCTTTTGGTGATGTAGCCACGCGCAGATCTTCGGGGATATTATGTTTGCCAGCCATTTCTTTTGCAAAGGCTTCGGATTTCTCGGGTGAGAGATCATAGATAAATGCAGTTTCGATCTGGCGGGCAGTGCAGGCGCCTTCGAGTTGAGTGCGTCCCTGTGTGCCTGCGCCAAAGATGGCGACAACTTTGCTATCTTGGCGTGCCAGCAGGTCAATGGCTGCGCCGCTCGCTGCACCCGTGCGGATCGCGGTCAGTGTACTGCCTTCAAGCAATGCAATGGCACGACCAGTATCTGATTCGAGCACCAGCACTGCGGCTTGGATGTAGGCGAGTCCGCGCGTGGGATTGTTTGGGAAGAGCGAGACTACTTTGACTGCCAGCGCTTCGCCCGAATCAGATTTCATATAGGCTGGCATGAAGAGGCTGAGGGCGTTGTGGTTCGGGATGGGTAAATGCGTCCGGAGCGGTGAAACAGCTGTCCCGTTGGAAAGTGAAGCGTAGGCGTCCTTCATCGCTGCAATGGCTTGGTCCATCGGCAAGGCTTGTCGGATTTCGTCTGCATTGAGGATAAGCATGGGTATTCCTTGTGCAGTATAGATTGCTTCGGGTTGGGTTTCGATACGCCACACAGAACAAGAGCGCAGCTACTCAACCACCAGCCATCGCAATGACATGGTTAGGGTATTAAAAAGCGCAGAGGCTTGACTACTCCTCTGCGCCTGGTCGTTCGCATATTGGATTTATTCGATACCCAAATACGACTTACGTACCATCTCGTTCTCTTTGAGTTTGGCGGCATCATCAGCAAGGATAATTTCGCCGGTCTGGATCACATAGCCGCGATTGGCAATGGTGAGCGCCATCAACGCGTTCTGTTCAACGAGCAAAATGGTAACACCTTCTTTGTTGATGGTTTGAATGATATCGAAGATCAATTCAACCAAAAGCGGGGAGAGACCCATGGAGGGTTCATCGAGCAGGAGAATACGTGGATGTGCCATGAGGGCGCGTCCCATGGCGAGCATTTGCTGTTCACCGCCAGAGAGAGTGCCGCCTTTTTGGGTGATGCGTTCCTTCAAGCGCGGGAAGAGATTGAATACACGGTCAAGATCGTCTTTGAAGCCGGTCTTGTCTTTGCGTGCGTAAGCACCCATCTCAAGATTTTCCAGCACGGTCATGCGCGGGAAGATCATACGTCCTTCAGGGCTTTGGGCAACGCCACGCATCGCGATCTCGTGGGCGGGGAGTTTTTCCAACGCTTCGCCTTCGAAGGTGATCGTGCCATGGCGTGGCTTGTTGATACCTTGAATGGTACGGAGGGTGGTGCTTTTGCCGGCGCCATTAGAGCCGATGAGGGTGACGATCTCGCCTTGGTTGACAGACAGCGAAACGCCTTTCAAGGCATGGATATTGCCATAGTAGGTGTGGACATCTTTAAGTTCTAACATCATGGTAGGTTCCGCCTTTACTTGGTGACAGTGCCTTTGCCGAGATAGGCTTCGATCACGCGTTGGTTCTTTTGCACATCTGCTGGAATGCCTTCAGAGATCTTCTCGCCATAATCCAACACGGAAACGCGATCAGAAATTCCCATCACGACGCGCATGTGATGCTCAATGAGCAGGATGGTTAATCCGCGTTCCTTGCGCAGGAAGGTGATGAAGTTGGTCAGGTCGAGGGTTTCGTTGGGGTTCATACCTGCGGTCGGTTCATCGAGGAGCAAAAGCTTGGGTTCAGTAGCAAGCGCTCGGGCGATCTCGAGGCGGCGCTGTAATCCGTAAGGTAAGTTTTTGGCGGTCACTTCAGAATCTGTGCGGCGCAGACCGACGAACTCCAGCAAGTCCAAAGCTTTGGCGCGAGCGTCGGCTTCTTCTTTGCGGGTGGCCTGGGTGAGCAGGATCTGCCCAAGCAAATTCGATTTCAAGCGCACATGCTCACCGACCAACACGTTTTCCATGGCGGTCATATTCGCAAATAAGCGGATGTTTTGAAATGTGCGCGCGATGCCGAGGGCTGTGATCTGGAATGGTTTTAGGTTGTTCAGGCTTTTCCCATCGAAGATCAGGTCGCCACTGGTCACCGGATAAATGCCAGTGATGGTGTTGAAGAAGGTGGTTTTGCCAGCGCCATTGGGACCGATCAAACCGGCGATCATGCCCTGTTCAATGGTGAAATCAACGTTATTGACAGCGGTCAAGCCGCCGAAGGTTTTGGTTACTTTTCGGGCTTCTAAGAGGCTCACGGTAATCTCCTTACAGCTACTTTTTCGTTCCGCTAGATTTGGGTTGGGCTATTTCGAGTTCTTCCAATGGAACTTCTTCCTCAGCATGCAACTCCATACGGCGTTGTTCGTTCGGTATCAGACCTTCAGGTCTGACCGCCATCATGATGACCAGCGTTAATCCGAACAACAGGAACCTGTATAAGATCGGGTTGGAGTTGTCCTTGACTGCAAGTTGCACAACGGGATCACTGATCGATGGGAGAACGGTGTTGTTCAATAAGGCTGCGAGGAAATCCTTTAATGCGGGCAGGAACAAACGATCGGCGGTCATGAGTGCGAGTCCGCCTACGATCACGCCGTTGATGTTTCCCAAACCACCCAGAATCACGCAGGATAAGATGATGATGGATGTGCTGAATTCGAACACACTGGGGAAGATACCGCGGATGTATGCCGCATAGAATGCGCCGGCAAAGCCTGAGAAGGTGGCGCCCATGGCGAATGCCAGAAGTTTGGTGCGGACAGGGTCAATGCCCATTTGGGAAGCGGCGAGTTCATCTTCACGGATTGCCATCCACGCGCGGCCAAGGCGGCTTTCGCGCATGCGGTTGATGAGGAAGATGGACAGGAGAATGATTCCGATGATCAGGAAGTACCATGTAATAGGATTGCTGGACTCGAATTCGCCAATGAAGGGCAGGGAAGGCCGTCCGATGGGGCTGATGCCTTTTTCGCCGAAGGTGAGATCTTCATGCTCAACCAGCGTAATACAAGCCGTTTGAATTCGGAACAGAGGCAAGATCCAACAGGTGAATGGTTCTTTGATCGTTACATCGATGAGGTTTCTGAAGAGCACAGGGACGATCTCGCCGAAGCCCAAGGTAACGATGGCCAGATAATCACCACGTAATGGCAGAGTGGGTGCGCCAAGCATCAAGCCCCAGACTGCCGCCATCGCTGCGGCGATCCAAATGACCAGCCAGAAATTCATCTCAATGCCATGAACTGGCGATGAAAGAATGCCGGTTGTATAAGCACCAATGGCAAAGAAAGCCGCATACCCGAGGTCCAATAGACCTGCGTAGCCGACTACGATGTTAAGTCCGAGACCGAGGATCACAAAGATCAGGGCGAAAATAATCTGGGCGGTCCAGCGTAATTCGGTGGCCTTATCCACAAATGGGAATGCAATTATAAGCAGCGCAAGCAAAACCAATTTTGCGATTCGTTCCTGTTTTTCAGGCAAACCACGCAAGGCTGCCACGAGTGTTGCCAACACTACGACTCCAAAGAACGCGAGTACGTTTGCGTTGGTTGCCACACTGGCTGGTGCGGGGCGTTTGCCGAGCGCATCCACAATAATGGTGTTTTGGATAAGACTAAAGATCAAAAGGATGGTTGCCGACACTGCCGCGGATGGCAAAACTGCAAGCGCTATCTTAAGCGGGTCTTTTCTCTCAAACCTGCCAGCAAGACTCAACCCAAGGCTGAGACCCATGAAACTACCCAGTACAGCTACCGACCAACCTCCAAAGAGGAAAGTTAGAAAGCCGCCGATAATGCCGAAGGTGATACCTGATTTTATGTATTGCATGGACGCACCTCCTAAGCCTTTTGACCTGTCTGTTCCCCAAGTAGACCGGTGGGGCGGAACAGGAGGATAAGAACGAGAGTTGCGAATACCCAGGCGTTGGTCCAGCGGGCATTCAGATAGCCATCGCTAAAGGATGCCAGCAGCCCGATGAGAAAACCGCCAAGCATGGCGCCTGTAATATTCCCGATACCACCCAAGACTGCGGCAGTAAAGGCTTGCAAGCCTGCCCGGAAGCCCATGAACCACCAGGCAGTGTTGTTGTATAAACCTGCCATCAAACCGGCTGCACCTGCCAGCCCGCCACCGATCAAAAAGGTTGCAGTGATGACCCAATCAATATCAATGCCGAGCATTTTCGCCGCGTCACGATTTTGAGCAGTAGCCCGCATGGCTTTCCCTAATTGTGTGCGCTGGACAAAGAGACGTAAGCCGATCATAAGCACCGAAGCCAGTACGATAACCAGCACATCCTTGATCGTTAGGCGTAAAGCAATACCTGATGATGCCAGAAGATTAACATCCCAGCCCAGGCTGGTAAAGAGCACGCCAAGCATGTCAGGAAAAGATTTTTGCGAGGCGCCGCCGGTGGTGCCAAAGGATGGAACCAGCCAGGCTTGCGCTGCCCACATCAAGCCGATGTTTTCAATAATGAAGGACATGCCGATAGCGGAGATCAGTGGAGCCAAGCGTGGGGCGTTTCGTAACCGTCTATAGGCAAGACGTTCAATCGTCGCGTTTAGAACGGCACAAACGATAATAGCAATGACGAGAGCCAGAATAAGTCCAAGAACGATTGTGCCCGGATTTTTACTTTCCAAAGTTCCGGTGAGAGAAAGTACTGTTAGCGATGTAAAAACGCCGATCATATAAACATCACCGTGCGCAAAATTGATCAACTCAATAATGCCGTACACCATCGTGTACCCGAGGGCGATGATGGCGATGATCGCGCCATTGGAAATCCCGATGATCAGGAATTGTACGAGTTGTAATGGGTTGGCTTTAATCGCGGCGTAAATGGCAGGAACATCAAGACCCGCGATCGGTCCGATCAGGAATACGATATAAATGACAAGTGCAATAACGCCAGCACGCTTTAGGTCAAATCTCTTTTTGGGTTTTGTGAGTTCCATGATTCTCCTCTTTCAGCCAACACCTAAATAAAATGGGGGCGGCATTCGTTGCCGCCCCCGAACGTACAAGAGACTTATTTGAAAGTGCCCACTGCGACGTAAGCTCCATCCTTGACTTGATAGAAGCTCATATCGGTGAGGCTGGTGTCGCCGTTCGCATCGAACGACCACGTACCCAAAGCACCATCGAAGTTCTTGATCGCGAAGACAGCCTTGTTGAGGGTGGCGCGGTCAGCAGGATCGCCACCGGCGGCACAGACATCTTCGATCGCCTTGAGTGCAACGCTCATGGTCTCGTAGCCATACACAGAATACGGCTCGGTCAACTTGCCGTATTTCGCTTCGTAGTCAGAGACGAACTTCTGACCAGCGGCGGGCAGTTCAGAGAATGGCACACCAGCGACGGAAGCGTACACACCAGCGGCTACATCTGCACCAGCGCCATCAATGAAAGCCTGGGTCTGGATGCCATCGGGACCGACGAACTTAACGGTCTCGTTGTCGCCCATGATCGCAACTTTGTCTTTTAAGAGCTGGGAAGCATTACTATCAACGACCATACCAACATAAATGGCATCCGGAGCGGCGCCACCATTGCTGGTGGATATCTTGGTCATCAATGCCTTATAGTCAGCGGCTTTCGGGTCAATACCTTCGTGACCAACAACAGTCAAGCCGATTTCCTTGGCGGTGGCTTCGAACACATCAGCGACGCCCTTACCGTAGAGCTGTTGGTCGTCGAGAATGTAAACGGTTGTGGCGCCGAGGGACTTCACGAAATTGGCAGCAACTTTACCCTGAATATCATCAGCGGCAACTACGCGAGTGTAGGAACGAACGCCGGTTGGGTAATAGGAATCGGTTACACCGGGAAGATCCTTGTCAGCCTTGGTGAGACCCGGATTGGTGTTGGCCGGGGAGATCATGGTCAATGGCCCAGCACCATTCAAGATCGGAATGGACAACTTGGCAGCGCCAGAGTTAAAGGTGCCAAGATAAGCCACGATGGCTTTGTCAGCGGCAGCTTTGTTGGCGTTTTCTGTCTCAACAGCGGGATCCCACTGTCCAAGTGCGGCAGAGGCATCATCCCAGGCTTCGTATTCGATCGTGTATTTGCCACCGCAGGCTTTATTACCAGCCTGTTCAAGGCGTAACTGCATGGCGTTGACGATGGTCTGGGTCTGGGTCAGGGAAGAACCAGTCATGGGGAGGCTCGAGACGATCTTGAGCGTTCCACCTTCAGCAGGGGCTTCGGTTGCTGCGCCACCACCACCACAAGCGGCAAGTACCAGGCTGGCGAGCACCAATAGTGCCATCAAATTAAACAAGCGTTTCATTTTCTTACTCCTCCGAAAATAGTTAGGAAATTCTTTTGACATCCAATTTGGATGTGACGATTATGCAGACCGGGCGTGGAAGTCGGCATCACCTCCTTTGGTGAATTTCTTTGTTCCATTTAACAAAGAACCGGAGAAACTATCCTTTGGCAAGTATTTCTCACGACTCAAAAATGGTGTAGCCATAACCTGGCAGAGCCAGACCGCACAAGTTATTAACGACTAATAGTAAGTGAAATTTATCTAGGGGTCAAGTGGCGTTATTAAATTATCTTTTTTCGTGGGATCGATAAAGTAGTTGTTCACGAATACGCAGGTCGGTGTTCCTGATCTTCATTGCCAGGTCGGCCGCCAGGTTATACATTAAGCGATAACCCAGTTGTGGATAGGTTTCGCACAACATGATCAGTTTATCGCGCGGGATAATTAAGAGGCGCGTATCTTTTTGCGAAGCGCAAGCAGATGCCGACCGCAGCCCCTCGTCGACCAACGCAACCTCACCGAAAGATTGACCGCGTCGCATGGTAGCGATCACCTTATTTTCAATTCCCTCCTCCGTCGTACTCACCAGGGAAGGGTCAACCACAATGTCCACTTCGCCCTGAATGATGATATACAACTCTTTGCTGCCGCTGTTTTCTTTAAAGATTAAATCATCTTTTTGGAAGGTTGCTTCATGGCAAATATTAGCCACCAATTCAAGCTGGGTGGGCGTGAGCTGGTAAAAAATATCGCTTTGTTTCAATGAGTTTACAGTTGAAGCATTTGACACAGCAACCTCCAATATTGGTACGAGTGTAGCATAAACACGGACGAAGTGCAACGCTTCGGGCTACAAAGTGGCGGGGCTTTCCACGAAAAGCCTTTGTCTGTTCCGCTACGGGTAAACCTGATTCAGCCAATCAAGCGGGTTCACTTGGACGCCATTCACCCAGACCTCCCAATGCAAATGCGCGCCTGTCACACGCCCGGTACCACCGACCCGCCCGATAACCTGACCCTGACCCACGAGATCGCCAACGTTGACAAGGATCTCTGATTGGTGCCAAAAACCACTATACACACCCAGCCCGTGATCGATGATCGTAGCATTCCCGCGGACAGTTAAGGGCGCGGCAAAAATGACCCTGCCCGGAGCAGGTGCGAAGATCTGCAACCCCTCGCCACCAGCAAAATCCAAGCCTGTATGAAAACCTGAAATAGTTAAATCGGTGCCTGTACCATGATAAAGGCGGCGGGTGCCGTAACGAGACGTGAATTCATCAGGATACATCGCCGGGGAAGTGAAAATGCCATTCCAATATTGGGTCGGTGTAAAGAGGCTTGTCATCGCAAATATGTTTTGGTTTTCAGGTTCGGTCACCACGGGATCAATGGTATCGGCTGGAACATAAAGTTCCTCGCTGTAATAATCACCTTTTGTGACCAGAACCATTTGCTCGAAGGATTGCCTGCTCCCATCGGGAAGTGTAGCTTCCAATCGTAAAGGATAAACTCCCGGTTCCAATAAAGCATGGACGCCTTGCAGGGAAACCTGTTCGTCAGTTGTTTGGAAAAAATGCAGCGGACCTTCCACGAGCAAACCCGATACAGGCGCATTTCCCTGCGTTTGTACACGAATGACCTCGGTGCCGCCCTGTATCATGGGAAGCGGTTCGATACTCGCGCTTAGGAATGCGGCGGGTAACCCTGTGGCTGTCCCTTCGCCGCCTGTCGGTGAATAAAACATATCGCCAGGCAATGCGCTCCAGGTATCTTTCTGTTTGTTGACTTCTGCGAGAGTCCAGGGATCTGTGTTTTGCTTGATCGCCAACTCAAGTAACGATTCGCCCGTGCCAGCGTTGATGCGTGCATTTAATTCTTGTTGACCATCCTGTTTTGGAATGATCAAACTAATGCCCACATACAGCTCTGTCGGGCTGACGAGTCGGTTCAGTTTGATCAATTGCTCATCAGAAACTTGTGTACGCCTGCTCAAACTGCGCAAAGAATCGCCAAAAGTAATGATCTCAGTGTCAAGGATCCCCGTAATGCCATCTAACCCGGGGATTACAACTTGCTGACCTTGTGACAAAATATTCGGATCAATGCCAGAGTTTGCTGCCAGTAATTCATCGAATGTGACGTTGAAGCGATTTGCAATTGAATAGAATGTATCGCCCAGCTGGACAATGTAGACGGGTCCGCTGGTTTGTGCAGTAACAGGTTGGGTGCTGAAACCAGTTGTAAGTATGATGATGAGCAGGAAAATGGATAAGCTTTTACGCATCCTTGAATTGTACCGTGTCACCGATTTCATAATCACCCCAACGTTCAGGATGGATCTCAAGTACATAGCGGGCGGGCTGTTTTGAGAAGTAGGCAGGTCGCCATGATTTTGCGATGACCTTATCCACAACTTTCATATCCGAGTTGATCCAAATGACGCTCAGATCGAAGGCTACGAACAGCATGTGGATGGAAGAGTCGAGGCGTGAATCACGCGTCCCAACCAGAAGCAGACCATCGTCAAGCGCGAGGCGGGGGCGGAAAGTTAATCCGCGTAACTGGGTGAGAAAGGTATCGCAATACTTGATACGCGGCAGACTGTCGAGCTTCCGGTTTTGGTTTTCGATGAAGATTTGTTTTGGCATAGGTCAAATTGAAAACGAGGCGGTGATCGCCTCGTTTATGTTTTCTGTAGAACTCTTTCTACGCTGTTGAGCAGGTCTTGCGGACTGAACGGCTTGGCGATGTAGTCATCCACTTTTGCGATGTGCAAGCCAAGTACTTTATCGATGCTTTGTGCTTTGGCTGTCACCACGATGACCGGAATGCCTTTTGTTTTTTCGTCGGCTTTTATTTGTTGGTATACTTCCCAACCATCCATGTCTGGCATCATCAAGTCCAATAACACCAGGTCAGGTTGATGTTCGCGAACCATCTTTAAACCTTCTACGCCGCCAGTGGCGCCTATTACCTCAAAGCCACGCCGCCCCAAAATCAATCGGATAAGATCGATCATTTCAGGCTCGTCTTCAACGCATAATATGCATTTAAGGTTTGTAGACATAGATAAAATTACCTGTGAGTAGTTTACCATAAAGTGAAATCAATGAAAATAATAACATGGAACGTCAATGGTATACGCGCCGCGCTCAAAAAAGACGCATTGGGTTGGATATGGGATCAAGACCCCGACCTGCTGTGTTTACAGGAGGTGAAAGCACGTCCAGATCAATTAACTGAAGACCAGCTGGGCGCTTTGCACTTGCCGCATGTCTGGAATCCTGCGGAGAAGCCTGGTTATAGTGGGGTGGCAACCTTCCACAAAAAACAGCCTTTGGATTTTCAAATCGGGCTGGGGGAACCAAAATTTGATATGGAAGGACGCGTCGTTTCTACGCTCCATTCTGATTTCCGTCTATTCAACATTTACTTTCCAAACGGCCAGCGTGGACAGGATCGTGTGGACTATAAACTTGATTTCTATGCCCACTTGCTGGGTGTCTGCGATGAGTTGCATGTAAAAGGGGAGAACCTTATCATCACTGGTGACTTCAACACTGCCCACATGCCCATTGACTTGAAGAATGCCAAACAAAATGAAAAAACTTCGGGGTTTCTGCCTGAAGAACGTGAGTGGGTGCAAAAGTTCCTTGATCGCGGTTTTGTGGATATATATAGAAGGCTGTACCCTGAGCGAGTTCAATATACTTGGTGGACGTATATCAGCAATGCGCGTGAACGCGGCGTGGGCTGGCGTATTGACTATTTTCTGGTTTCCGAAGCACTGGTGGGACATATAAAAGATGTCATTATTCATGAAAATGTGCTGGGATCTGACCATTGCCCCGTGGAGTTGGTCTTGAAGTAAGAGTTGGGCGTATTTGGGTGTCCAGAACCTAATTCTTTTCCTGGACTTTGGATTATTAGAGAAGTATATAAAGATTTCCAGCGGGCTATTCTTGAATACCCCATGTTGGTATAATCTTGTCTGGAATTATCATGGAGGCAGTGTGAATCCTAGAAACCAATCTTTTATCGTAACCCTTCTTTTGATCGTGGCGGTCGTTGCCATGGTGGTGACGGCTATTCAACGTGAGTCGAATGTTACCGACCCGTTGACGATCAACGAAGTGGCAGAGGCAATTAAATCCGGCAGTGTGGCGCGGGTTGTCATCCAAAACGATGGCAGTTTGCGTGTGATGTACAAGTCCGGCGATGAAGCCCAGACCGAAACGGGTGTTGAATCCTATAAGGAATCAAACGCTACTTTGGTCGAACAGTTGATTAGCCTGGGCGTCAGCCCAGAGCAGCTCTCGGCAGAAAGCATCAAGATCGAAGTCGAAGCCCCATCCATTTGGGAAGGTGCGCTCGGCGGCTTTTTTGTATATCTGTTACCGCTCCTTTTAATGGTAGGTGTGTTCTGGTTTATCTTCCGCCAGGCACAGGGCTCGAATAATGCCGCCATGTCGTTCGGGAAATCCCGCGCACGCATGTTCAGCGGCGAGCATCCCACCGTTACCTTTCAAGATGTAGCTGGTGCAGACGAGTCAAAGCAGGAGCTGGCAGAGATCGTCGAGTTCCTCAAGGAACCTCAGAAGTTCATTCAACTTGGCGCGCGCATTCCCAAGGGCGTGTTGCTTGTTGGTCCTCCCGGAACCGGCAAGACCCTGCTTGCAAAAGCGGTCTCTGGTGAAGCGGGTGTACCGTTCTTCTCCATCTCCGGTTCTGAATTTGTGGAAATGTTCGTCGGCGTTGGCGCAAGCCGTGTCCGCGACCTGTTCGATCAGGCGAAACGTCATTCTCCTTGTATTATTTTCGTAGATGAAATTGATGCAGTAGGTCGCCAGCGTGGAGCCGGGCTCGGTGGTTCACATGATGAACGCGAGCAGACCCTGAATCAAATGCTCGTTGAAATGGACGGCTTTGACACAGACACGAACGTGATCATTATCGCCGCGACCAACCGTCCTGATATTCTTGACCCGGCATTGCTGCGTCCCGGTCGCTTTGACCGCCGTGTAACGCTTGACCGTCCTGATATGAAGGGTCGTGAAGCCATCTTGAAAGTACATGTCAAAGGCAAACCATTGGAACCCGGCGTTGACTTGGGCACCATTGCCCGTGGCACACCTGGTTTTGTAGGTGCTGACCTTGAGAACCTGGTTAATGAAGGCGCGATCCTTGCTGCCCGCCGCAACAAGAAATCAATTGCCCAAACCGATATGGAAGAAGCGATCGAGCGCGTTGTGATGGGACCTGAACGCAAGTCCCGTTTGATCTCGGAAGAAGAGAAGCGCATCATCGCCTACCATGAAGCTGGTCACGCCGTAGCGATGAATGCCGTCCCTGAAGCGGATCCTGTTCAAAAGATCACCATTGTGGGACGTGGACAGGCTGGCGGGCTCACCTGGTATCGCCCTGAGGATGACCGCATCCTGACCTCTCGCAAGAAGATGACTGCCGCATTGGTCGGTTTGCTTGGCGGACGTGTAGCGGAAGAACTTGTTTTCGATGACATCACCTCCGGTGCTTCCAATGATATTGAGCGCGTCACCCAAATGGCACGTATGATGGTCACGCGCATGGGCATGTCCAATGAACTGGGCCTGATGACCTATGGTCAAAAAGAGGAATTGATCTTCCTCGGCCGTGAAATATCCGAGCAACGCGATTACTCTGAAGCGGTTGCTGAAAAGATCGATGCCGAGGTCCGCAAACTGGTCGATGATGCCTATAAGGTCACAAAGAAATTACTGACCAAGTATCGCAAGGAACTTGATTTGGTAGCGCAAAAACTTCTTGAAGTGGAATCGCTCTCACGTGATGACTTTGAAAAGATCTTCCCACCCCCGTTCCCCAAGAAGAGCGGTACCCCACAACTTCCGTAATGTGTAATTAAACATCAAAAGCGCCTTCGGTTTTACCGAAGGCGCTTTTCGTATTCCAGCATACTTGTTTCTGTACTACTTCGTCTCTTCCTTGTGTTGTCTTACCAATTCACGTCTAAGGATCTTGCCGACCGTTGTCTTCGGCAGTTCAGACCTAAACTCGTAGTGGGTGGGTACTTTATAAGCGGCCAGCCGTTCCTTGCAGAAAGCTTTGAGTTCTTCTTCGGTGGCGGTTTCGCCGGGTTTGAACACAACCCACGCCTTGACCGTCTCGCCGCGATACGGGTCAGGGATGCCCGCCACGCCCACTTCCAACACCTTCGGGTGAGCCGTTAGCGCTTCCTCTACTTCACGGGGCCACACTTGATAACCACCCGGCTTAATGAGTTCCTTCTTGCGGTCAACGATATAGAAATAGCCATCTTCATCCATGCGGGCGATGTCACCGGTGAAAAGCCAGACTTTGCCATCCTTCAACGTGCGGAGGGTGTTGGCAGTTTCAGTTGGCATATTGTGATACCCCTTCATCACCTGTGGCCCATGGATGATAACCTCACCGATTTCACCCTGTTGTAATTCAGTCTCACCATCATCAAGGCTGATGAGTTTTACTTCTACATTGGGTAACGGCATGCCGATCGAGCCAGTTTTGTTTTCGCCAAGCAATGGATTGCAATGTGTAGCTGTTGGTGCTTCCGAAAGACCGTAGCCTTCGAATACTTTTCCGCCAGTCAATTTCTCGAACTGATCTTTGGTTTCCCGCATCAACGCCGCCGAACCCGAGATGCAGGCTTTAATCGAGGAAAGCTCATATTTGCCAGCCTTCACGTCCGCGTGATTATTGATGCCGTTATACATGGCAGGCACGCCAGGGAAAATGGTCGCTTTATATTTGGCGATATTTTCCAACACATCTTTCAAGTCACGTGGATTCGGTACCATCACCATGCTGGCGCCGGTTGCCATCGCAAAACTCATGCCTGCCACCATGCCATACACATGGAACAACGGGATCGCCATCAGCACCACTTCTTTGCCTTCATCCAAACCGGTCATCCATGATTTGATCTGTAGGGCATTTGCCACAACATTGCGATGCAACGCCACGGCACCTTTTGAGATACCGGTGGTTCCGCCTGAGTATTGGAACAAGGCTGTATCGTCAGGACCAACTTCTAGCTTCGGACGAGGCGCGTCAGTATATTTCGCAAGCAGATCCTGAAGCCAAACGTCACCGTCCTTGAGTCCGCCCTCAATTCTGAATCCGCCTTTTTTCTCGCGCAATAATGTGAACAGCACTCGCATCACAGGCGGAAGTGTTTCTTTGAGATTGGTCACGATCAATTTCTTGATCTTGGTTTTGGGTTGTGCCTTCTTGATCGTGTTGTAAAAGTTCGTCATCACGAACATATACTCGATGCCTGCATCGCTGGCTTGATGCTCGATCTCAGGCGCGGTATACAACGGGTTGGTCGCCACCACCACGCCACCCGCTTTGAGAATACCGAAATACACCATCACGAACTGCGGTGAGTTCGGCATAAAGATTCCCACCCGATCACCCTTCTTCACGCCCATATCCACCAACGCGGCAGCGACGCGATCACTAATCGCGTTCATCTCCTTGTAAGTAATGACCGCACCCTTAAAGATCGTACAGGCACGGTCAGGATATTTGCGAGCAGATTCGTCTAAAAAATGAAATAGCGGCACATTCGGAATATCGATCGTTTGCGGAACCCCTTTGTCGTAATGAGCAAGCCACGGTCTGTCGTTCATGATGTCTCCTCTTTTACTATGATATTTCCAGTATATACAATGAAGAATCAAAAGTCAACCGACTGGCGGATGTTTTTCTCAACCTCATCCACGACGCCGTCTTTGACTTGATACCAACGAATATTCGGGTCGGACTCTTTGAACCAATTCGCCTGCCTGCGAACGAAGATCCGCGTCATCCGCCTGATAGCCTGCTTCGCCTCTTCAACCTTCATCCTACCCTCAAGCACTTCTATGCATTCACGATATCCAATGGCAGACATGGTTGGCAGGGTGGGAGAGTAACCGCTTTCCAACAAAACTTTCACTTCATCCAAAAAACCATTGGCAAACATCGCATCGATCCGCGCATCGACTCTGGCGTACAGTTCTGTGCGTGGACGTATCAATCCAATTGTTATTAAGTGATAAGGCGAGTCAACTTGTCCGCGTTGTTCGGAGAATTTTTTACCAGTGGTCATGATCACTTCCAACGCGCGGATCGTTCGACGAAAATTTCGGGCATCAATTTTCTCTGCGGCAACTGGATCTAGTTCTCTTAATTTTTCGTGTAACCAATATATCCCGTTTTCTTCTTTTTGCCTTTCTAAATCACTACGCAAATGTTTATCAGGTTTTACTTCAGGTGGAGTCCAGCCTTCGGTGACAGCGCGCACATATTGGCCAGTACCTCCGACCAGAAATGGAATTTTGTTGCGTGTATGAATGTCGGCAATAATTTCATGTGCCTTCTGTTGAAAGACTGCGAGGCTCAAAATTTCATCTGGATTGGCGATATCAATTAAATGATGAGGCACACGGGCTTGTTCTTCGCGTGAGGGTTTGGCAGTGCCAATATCCATGCCGCGATAAAAGAGACGCGAATCCGCAGAGACGATCTCGCCATTGAGTCGTTCTGCCAATTGAATCGCAAGTTCCGTCTTGCCGACGGCAGTGGGTCCGACGATGAGTATAAGAGGTGGCTTTGTCATAATGATTTTGGAGTCAATCAGCTTGCTGATTGATCAATCATGTTTATCACCAGTGGGATTGATGCTCACACCTGAGAGCATGACCATGGCTTTTTTCCAGGCAATGGCTTCCTCTTGCGTGATCCCTTCGGAATGGTGGTGATGGTCATTCTTGCGAATTACCTCAGCCATTTCAGCTTTGCGCGCTTCGAGTTTGTTTTTAGCAAGCGTCAGTAGGAAATTAATATCGGCAGGTTTTGAGATTCGGAGCAACAGTTGTGATAAATGTGGGAAACAAAAACCATCTGATGTTTCGAGTGCCTCTAGAAGGGTTGTGTCATCCAATGCGCTCGCGATTTGACTCAACGTATAGTTGACGGCTTCCTCTCTGCGCTTGCACGCCAGACATTCCCCAAGTCCATCTGATGCGCTGACGAAGAAATTGATTTTGCGGCTAAGTTCTTTGGGTTGCATATTTGCGGATGGGGTTGGGAATTCCCGCAAAATGACTTTGACAAGATGTTCGTAAATAATGGCTGCCCCCAGCCCGTCCGCGATTTTGTGGCTTAACAATAATCTGGTGTGTTCGCCGCAAAATCCCAGGCTCTTTACTAAATTCGCGCGCATCTCGATATCGTTGACATATTCATAAAATAATGCTTTCAACTGCCGTCGCACTGTCTGCGCACCGATGCGACAGACAGGACAGCCAGTCTGCGTGCAGGCTTCAAGAAGTTCGTGATGGGTAAAGGGTTTGGATGTGTTATTCATGTTGGATAATTTCCGTAATGCGACATTGATGTCGCTTTTGACTACGGCGAGATAAATTCCCATTCGGGAACGATGTCTCGCTTTACAAGCTAAATCAAATTGCATTCTCAAAATAAGTAATCTTTGGCTCCAAGCCGGGTTTCCCCTCAATGGCAATTACATCAATCTGCCAGTGATCGATTTTGTTCTCTGCCGCGTAATGGTCTGCAGCAGCGAGCATGTGTTCGCGTTTGCGCGGAGTAATGGATTCTTCGGGCAAGCCCATTGTATTGGATGTCCGTGTTTTGACTTCGACGAAGATGGTGATGTCATTTTGTTTTGCGATCACATCAATTTCACCATAGGGAGTTCGGATGTTCCGCGCGATGATCTCATATCCGCGTTGTGCGATGTATTCTGCGGCTGTATCTTCGCCCCATTTGCCGATGCGCTGGTTGTGCTTCATTTCAGGAACTCTTCGAGAATCGACATTAGGCGTTCATCAAAACTTTGTTTGATCGGCTTTGTGTTTTCGGTGAGGCGTCTATAATGCTGAAGCATGATCTTGGTTGTGCGCTCGATGGAATATTGTTCGGAAGCTATACGTGCTGCTGCGCCAAATTTCTTTTGTAGGTCTTTATTCAAGCACAGATAGGTGAGTTTGGCTGTATAAGCGGCGATATCTTCTGTTGAAAGCAGACCAGATACCCCGTCGGTGATTGAATCGCCGACTCCGGGTGATTCGATCCCCACAACGGGAAGTCCAGCTGCCATGGCTTCGATCACGGAGAATGGATGAACTTCCGTGACTGAGGCTGTGACGAATATATCACCCATCGCAAGATAAGCGGGTAGTTTGTCTTTGGAGAGCATCCCGGTAAAACGGACACGATCCCCTATACGAAGTTCGCCTGCTACTCGTTTTAAATCATCCTCATGTTCTTTTTGTCCGCCGCCGACAATGAGCAAATAAACGTTAGGAATGGCGCCTGCCACACCGGTGAAGGCTTTGAGCAGAAATTCCATATTCTTTTCCGGTGCGATGCGACCTGCATATACCAGAATGATATCATCCTGGGTGAATCCAAGCTCTGTACGCGAGATCGGTTTGGCGGTATGAAATGGCTGTAGGTCCGCGCCATTCGGAACAACTTCAATTTGACTTTCCACTTTGAATTCGCGCAAGATCTTCTTCATACCCTCAGACGGTGAAATCACGAGGTTCACTGCCTCACAGAAGTCAGGCATATAGGCTTGCAACAAGCCAAGACTTACCTCCTCTGGCATTTTTGGCATGCGTGCTTGAGCATACAGATCGTAGCGGGTATGGTTGGTGAAGATAATGGGAATTTGTTTTTGGCGGCGGCAATAGCGCAGGGCGAGACGTCCACTCAGGAAGGGGTGATGAACGTGCACCACATCCATGGTTTGCAGAAGCTTTCTGGCGGCGGTGTTGTATCTTGTAGAAAGATAAAAGCCTGTATCAGCCAGAGGCAAGCCTGGGCTGCGAATGACGCGAGGTTCATCGTCTTGATGGTCGAGATCGCCAAAGGTAAATACATAGACCTCGTGCCCAGCTTCTTCAAGGACGCGTTTGTTCAGGTCGATATAGGTCGTGATGCCGCTGACATAGGGTTTGTAGGCATCTGCCATCATTCCGATTCGCATGGGGATATGCTACGTCAATGAGATGAGCATGTCAAGGCGTAGATTACGACCGTGATAAAATCGCAATATGCCTGTGAAATTGATTCTGCGTGATAAAGAGTACGAAGTGAAGCCGGGGATGACGCTGTTGGATTCATTGAAGAAGATCAATGTTTTGTCTGAGTCGGTCATCGCCACGCGCGAAGGCGAAATGATCCTTGATGACGAGATTTTGCGGGATGGCGATGTGGTCAAGTTGATTGCGGCGATTTCTGGAGGAAAGGCTTAAACACAAAGGACACGAAGTACACAAAGAATTCTTTGGAATTAATTAAAACCTTCGTGCCCTTTGTGTACTTCGTGGTGAAGAAAGAATTTTATGAAATGTAAAAAATGTGGAAGTAAAGCGTCGCTCAATATGCGCCAACACAGGCTGGCGTTATGCAAAGAGCACTACTTGGAATGGGTGCCCGAGCAGACCGCGCGCTTTATCAAAAAGTATGAGATGTTCACGCATCATGAAAAGATCCTGGTGGCAGTTTCGGGCGGCAAGGATTCGCTCGGATTGTGGGATATTCTCGTGCGGTTGGGCTATCAGGCAGATGGGCTTTACTTGGGTCTTGGTATTGATGAGGGCATCAATTATTCACACGAGTCGCAGAGGCTTGCCCAGAAATATGCAGATGAGCATCAACTCAAACTCCATGTTGTAGATATCGAAAAAGAATACGGACAACCCATCCCAGTGCTGGCGGATAAATCGCATCGCGGATATGGCAAGCCGTGTGCCGTGTGCGGATTGGCGAAACGTCACGAAATGAACCGCGTCGCGCGGGACCTTGGGTATGATGTGCTTGCGACAGGCCATAATCTCGACGATGAAGCGGCAGTGTTATTCGGCAATACGCTTGCGTGGGCGAGTGAATTCCTGTTACGACAGGGACCGGTTCTGCCTTCATCTGATGGGTTGGCACGCAAGGTCAAGCCTTTGTGTCGTTTTTACGAGCGTGAGATGACGGCGTATTGTCTATTACGCGGGATCGAATATATTTATGAAGAGTGTCCGTTTGCAGATGGGTCGCAGTCCATTTATTACAAGGAATTACTCAACCAATTGGAGACAACCCGTCCCGGCGCAAAGTTGACTTTCTACTTGCGTTTTCTTGAAGCACGGAAAACAGGGGAGTTGTTCATTGAGAAAAATGTCGAACAGGCACATTTACATCCCTGCCCAAAATGCGGACAGCCCACCTCGACCGATGATCTATGCTCGTTTTGCCGAATGATCGAAAAAGTTAATGCTGTTGCTTAGGGTTGGTTTCTTGTGAGGCAAAGATTTCTTTCTTATAGGACTTACGCAAAAGACATTTGAATAGCAGGTGATTTGAGCTGTTGTCGCAAATAGTCAGAGAGTAATTCATGTTTCAAGCGATAAACGGTTTGCCTGGTTTCGTTGGCAACTTGCTTG
>Ga0137333_1000116_pt1 | contig 19663 bp, 31 predicted proteins | sample EasRivERMLT231_2_FD_102286 | JGI IMG/M metagenome (GOLD analysis project Ga0137333, IMG submission 102286) | Soil microbial communities from meander-bound floodplain in the East River, Colorado, USA - East River MetaG ERMLT231_2 | ecosystem: Environmental > Terrestrial > Soil > Floodplain ... | reverse complement strand
GTTTAAGAAAGTAACACCAGAACTATTAAATGTACCTAATTTCACTTATATAAGAATACACCCAGGTAATACTCATCTTGATACTTCTGGGTGTATCCTTGTAGGTGAATCGATAAATGCTGAAAATAATTTCCTTCTTCGATCGAGAGCTGCGTTTGATAGGCTAATGCCTGTATTAACAGAGGCTGCGAAGGACGGAATAACCTTATATGTTGTTCAATAAATTGCGGAAAATATAGCATCTTATATGATAGACAACAAAAGGAGAAATCCATGAGGAACTTTATTATCATGTTGTTCTTGTGTGTAACACCAGTCTTGGTTTCAGGACAGCAACGTATTTACGAAAAAGATAAGCATGGCGCAACTGACTATAGTGCAGGTTATCTTGAGGTAAGAAAAGATGGCACTATCGTTAAGAAAGACAAACATGGTGCAACTGATTATAGCTCAGGAACCATGAAGATTCAAAATGGTACTATTGTTAACAAAGATAAACAAGGTGCTACGCAATATAGCACAGGTACCAAAGTTAAAAAGTAAACTTCGGGGAGAGTAATCTCCCCATTATTTTTCTTAGGAGATACTTAAATGATGTTCATTCGCACAACTGACGGCCAGACTACATCTACACATATTGGGAGTTCTCATGTAAAACACATGAATGCCCAATATGTAATTTCTGTGCAATGTGATGGAGATGAGCTTTCAGCTGCTTGTATCATTCTTAATAGGACTACTACTGAACGAGTCTTTACTTTCTTTGGGGATAATGCACGGGAGGTAGTAGCTAACTGGAGGTAATTATGAACATTAAAGTTCTCATTATCGAAAGTGAAAAAGGCTGGGGACAGCGTATTGATGAGGTAAAGGTGTTCAGTACGAATGAAGAAGCTGATACTTTTATCAAACAATATAATAGCGAGAATAATGCATCCAAAGTACCGGACTGGTACATGTATGCAAAACTTGCATCGGAGGCTTAATTATGACTTTTGATGAATGGGCTGAAAAGCAAGGATTTCCAGTAACATCTACACAACGACCATTGTGGGAAAAGTGCTGGAATGTAGCTCAAGGTGAAGTTCTAAGAAGTATTTTCGAATTAACAATTTTAAGCAATGGTACTGTTGCTGTTATTGTTGAAGAGGAGAAAGAATGCTTGCCCCAAGCACATCCGAAAGAATGTTCGCATTAATTTGGTGGAGAGGTCTTAGTAATTATTCTAAAGAGGAACTTTCAAAAAAACATTTTCCGCATTATCCTCTCGTAGCTGTTGATAAAAGTACTTCTAACATTGTTAAGATTTATCAACAAGAGAATAAATAAAACGCGGAAAAAGCAGCATCTTATATGATAGGAAGAATCCTATTTAATCACACTCGCCCAAAGGAGGCAGCATGTTGAAAGTAATGTTTGTTGCGATTATTGGTTTCTTCATTGCAATTGGTACTGTACAAGCCGAACCTGTTGACATTATGAAACTGCGTGAAGAAGTTGCCACATGCGTTAACAAGAGCATCTGGAAAGGTGTTGGTTGGTCGGCACTGTACGGTGGCGGAATTTTTGCTGCTGCAGCTGCGATCTCAGGGAACCCTGTTGGTGCAGTTGTAGTTGCTGGTGTTACCGGAGCAGCTCTTGGTGGTGGTGCGAGTGCTGTTACTCGTTTATCTGATCAAGCTACTTTCAAACGTGAACCGTTAGTTGGTGCTTGTCTTGACAGTCAGCTACTTTATAAAGAACGAGCTGAAACTGCTGTTAAGAGGCTTGGGAATTCGATGGTGGACAAGGTAAGAGGTTGGATAGAGTAATTGCTAGCAGTTAAACAACCATGGAGGATAAAATGTAAGTACTGGCTTGTCCAGAGCCTATACGGACTAACGCATAAAGCGTGAATTATAATCCACAATTGAGCCTGTTAGTATAATTGAGTTATGATTGTTTGAGGCAATACCGAACGCCGGGAATTCAGGCGTGACAGCCGGCAGAGACCGGCATATCCATTCTAAAGAGTGGATAAAGTCTAGGGTACTCCAATATAAAGAGTCGATAAAGCGTTAAGGGCGGCACTCTTAACGTTATAAGCGACTGCCTGGTGCCGCTGGGAGACAGAGGACATACAGCCTCTGGGAGTATCTTAGACTTTATTTAAGGAGATTTAATGTTAATTTTAACTTTTGTAGTATTTGGATTGATGGCTATCCAACCGTTAATTTCGGGAATTAACCATTAACTTACTAGTCCAAAGGGATATCATGGAAGAAGTCAGCTATAAGCCTTTGATGAAGTCTATCGAGAATGCTTTTCATAGCATCCTTGTTGGTACATTGCTAGTTGTACTTGCGATCGGCAATGTCTATTTCTATTCGGAGAAGATGGATCGTGATATTGAGATTCTACTTCTTGAACAGAAAGTTCAAATGGTTGAAACGGAACGTGATGCACTTAAGTATCGTCTTGATGCAGCATGGGTTCCAGAGTCATCCTGGTCTGAGCTTGGACATAACCGCATTGTAGTTCCTGTTCAGAAGGCATACAATTGGACAAAAAGTTTGTTTGTTGAAGATGAACAAGAATCTGTAGTTCTTCCTGATACAAGAATTAGCAGAGAGGAGTATCTTCGGCTTAAGAAGCAGTTCTATGGCGAGAAATAAAAGACCTAATGATTATCTGCCATTTGTTAGTGAATTTATGTTAGACAGCAATAAAAGAGAAAGAGAATCAAAACTCAGCGACAAAAGAATAGATATTCTTGAAGACATTAGAAGAAGTCCCAATAGCCTTTGGCTAAAGATCAAATTTGTAACAGTATTATTTGTAAGTGAAGTTAATAAGAAGTTGTAACACTTTAGCCTCCTCCCTTCGGGGAGGAGGTTTTAATTTCTACCATTTTTTTTTTTTTTTTTTTTGCCATTTAATGTGGTGGATCATACTCTGAAACCCACCTAAAGGTGGCGTGGGAGTATGCATTGTGGTATGATATAAAAGTAGTATTAATTAAAATAACGAAAACATACATAGTCATTTCTTTTAATATTATTGGTGCTTACTCCTACTGGAATTTTTAGGGATACTATTTAGATAATATGAAGCAACAACTCATAGCTTCGTTAAAGTCACGTCTGAAAAGTGAAATTGCTCCTCAAAGTCCACTTAGATATCTTACAAAGTTGGCTGTTGAGGATTACATAGACAACGTGATTTCAGTGATATATCTTTACACACGAACAAAAAGAGGAGCCAATAAGACACTATATTTTACAGAATTTATATCTGCTATCGGTCACAATATACGTAGCAAATATAAATTAAAAAGAGATTCTGCAGTTGCAGCAAAGATTGGTGCATTTATTCTATATTCTTTTGAAGAAATGTGTATACTGCAAGTGATTCTTGGAGCTGGTATTAAGGGACATGCTCAATACATAGTACAAGTTTTAAATGATGAAGCAATATGTATTTTATGGGAATCAGTAGGTCCGCATACTATTGAAAAACTACCATCAGAAACTCCATATTCACCCTGGATTACTTCTAGACATGAAGCCGGAATATTCTTAGTTAAAACTGGAAATAAAGGTGTAAATGATCAATTAAGCCCAGAAACACATCCTCTAATATTTAAGTGTGTTAATAAGGCACAAGCTGTTAGTTGGAAGATAAACGAAGATATTTATAATATTCATCTTTGGGCTCTTAGAAATAAGACTGAGGCCTTCTCAGATATATGGGAACAACACAATGCAGAAGCGCGTGCGACTAAGCTCCGTGAGGCCAAGGCGATCGGCGATATTGCGAAAAGATTCCTCGGGAAACCTTTTTATCACTTATATTACTTCGATTTCCGTGGACGGAAATACCCTGCCACTGCGTATTTACATGAGCAAGGATCTGATCTCGCGAGAGGATTATTGCTTAGAAATGATAAAGAAAAGATTGGAAAGCGAGGCTTTCGCTGGCTTTGTATATCCATTGCCTCAACATGGGCTGGAGATTCAGGTAGAGACGATGGAGCTAAAACTGATAAAATTCCTCTCAATGCTAGGTACCTCTGGACTTTGGACAACGAAGAAATTCTTTTATCCTATGCTGAGAATCCGAAAGTTAACCAAGGATGGATGCGTGCAGATAAGCCATGGCAATTCCTAGCAGCATGCTTTGAAATGATGAAACTTAGAGTCTGGCAAATGGAGGTTTACGAAAAACATAAGGAATTATATGATGAATTTGACTATGAGTCTCATCTTGAGTGTTACATTGACGGCTCTAATAACGGTTCTCAACACCTGGCTGCACTCACTAGAGATGAAGTTACCGCGCCCCATGTTAATCTCGTTCCTCTTGACATGCCTGGTGATCTTTATAAGTATGTTGCTGATCACGTCTGGACTCACTTGCAAGAGTTAGTTGAATGCATGTCCAAAGATGAGATAGAGGATTGTGAGAGGCTTATAGATAATCTTATTGAGATTAAGAAACAAATTAATGAAGCTGAACAAAAGAGTGATCTAAGAAAAATACTTGTAGATAAAATTCAGAAATTTAAATATGACAATAAACAGCTGATTATAATGGCTGCTCCTGTGTTTTGGCTTCGCATCAAAGATTCTAAGCACAAGAGAAAAATTGTCAAAAGAAATACAATGACAATTCCTTATGGCGGAACTGCATACGGTCTGGGGCAGCAAATTATTGATGATTCTAAGAAACATGGCATAGAACTTCTAATGCATTTGGAGCATACTTGGGGTGCATTTTTAGGAAGAGAAGTTTATAGTGATTGTAGAAGATCTTTAAAACGACCTATGCAGTTATTAGAAGTATTTGAGGCTGCTGGAAAGAGAGCAGAAGCAGCAGGTAAATTTCTATCTTGGACTGTCCCTGTAACTAACTTTCCAGTAATTCAAAATTATACTGAAGGAAAAGTAAAAAAGGTCTGGGTTCAGTATGGGCCGCCGATGGGTGATAAGTTATCTACTGGATATTATGAAAATACTTTACAGTTGTCTATTTCATTCTTAGAAGATCCTATACCTTCAAAAGGAAAACAATCTCAAGGAGCATCCCCAAATGCAATACATTCATTAGATGCAGCACATTTAGTGTTAATTGTTAATAAAGCTAATTTCGGTGTAACTACTGTACATGATTCATTCGGTTGTTTGTTATGCCATATGGATGATCTGTATAGAATAACACGAGAAACCTTTGTAGAGCTTTATAAACATGATCCATTATCATCTATAATGAAAGATATTGGCGGTAATGTATCTAATATAAATTTTGGTAATCTAGATTTAAATCTCGTTCTTGAATCTGAATATTGCTTTAGTTGAGGATGATATGAAAGAGCTAGGAACAAACTTAAAAGAACTTCGTGAAGTAGCCGATAAAGTTATTGTAGATAATGTTCTTGAGCTCTATAAGCAAGAAGAGTTCAATGATTACGATCGCGAGAATGATACGTTTGAATTTTTACTTGGTGGAAATATTTTCTTGATAGAAACTGTAGAAGACTTAAAAGAAATTGATACAACTGTACCAAGAACAGATACTCAAGGCTATAAGTCGTTATATGAAACTTCGGCTATTTTTGATATTGCTTACTATATCGGGCCTAATCAAGAGTATGCAATGATTGTGTTAATTGTAAATAATTCTGGTGGGCCTACTTTTTATATTCCTAAAGATATCTACACTCAGTGTCGATATATTGATGAGTCTATTGTACGTACTAAGGAGTCTTACGATGAAGGTAACAAGAACTAGTCCTATTTCAGGAAAAGAACGGACGATTGATCTTCCAATCACTGAAGAAGAACTTAATGCTTGGATTGGAGGCACACTCATTCAAAATGCATTCCCCAATCTCACAGCTGGTCAACGTGAGTTCATTATGACGGGAATTACAGATGAAGAATGGGATAGCATATTTAAAGAAGATGGTGAGGATAGATAAGGATATTAAGAGCTGTGTGCCCTCACCCCGTTGATTTAACCCTGAAAAGGGTACTCTAAATACACTAGGAATTTCTATATGATTTTAAGCGACTGTGAACTCTGGTTTTGTAAGCTAGATCCTAAGCGTCCTAACAACAAGTTCAATAAGAAGAACCCTACCTGGGAATGTCAAATTCGGACTAGTAATAAGGAAACTAAAAAGGTGTGGGAAAGCCATAACCTAAATGTAAAGGCAGTTGTTCCTGATGAAGGCCAACCTTATTTCAGGGTGAATCTACGTAAGAAAAGTATCAAAGAAGACGGTGACAATGCAAGTCCAGTGAATGTTATTGATGGGAATATGGGCGAACTTGACCCGAATACTATTGGTAATGGTTCTATTGGAAATGTAAGGGTATTCCAGTATGAATATCCGAAAGAAGGTGGTGGAAAAGGTGTTGCATCTGTGTTGATGGGTGTTCAAGTTACTCGTCATATTGTCTATAAAGCCAAACCGCGTGATGATGATTTTGGTCAAACCGATATGGAAACAATTGACAATACAGAACAAGATGCAGACCCTGAAGTTGAAGTAGATGCAGCTACACCGTCTCTGAAAGTACCTTCAGTAGGTAGTAAAGAAAAGGTATTCTAAAGATAATGAAGGGCTATCTCGAAAGGGATAGCCCTTTAAAAATGGAGAAATACATGAGGTATACATATGACTCTTATTCTATAGATACTAATTTAATTGGTGTTAATAGAAGGTATGATACTACAACAAGAGTAGAGGAGGTTGGTGTTTCAGCAGTTAAAGAGCCAAACTTCGTATGCGTTACCGATAATCTTACAGAAAAACAAGTAGCAGTATTAAGATCTCCTAAAGAACTTTATGAGTGGATTGGTCAATTAGAGCATGGTGAAGCTATCAAAAGTGAGCATGAAGAGTCTATTAGAAATGAGCAAGTGGCGCCTGGTTTAAGAGATATTTTAAATACATTTTCTAGTGATGTGCCTGTAAAAGTAATTAGAAAGAAAGAAAAGGCATGGGATCCATTTGATGAAAGAGAAACTGATATTCATATAAGCGAAGCCCCAAAGCATCATAAATTGGAAATAGGCCCAGAAGATCCTATTAAAGCAGCTGTTGATCCTGCACATTATAAAACTTATTTTATACTTGATGAGGATACTTGTCTACAATGGATTGATACTCAATCTAGAATTCAAAGATTTAGAAACCCAGAATTATTTAAAGCTGCTATTGAGTTGCAAATAAGAAAATACCTAGATAGAAATGGCAGCAAAGACGTAGAATTACAAGAATTATCCAAAGCATTATGGTACTTAAAATATCTTGTTGCTTATATTAAAAATGGGGATCAGCCTGTTCGCGTTGAAGATGTAGAAAAAATATTGAGTAAATAATGAAAATTGAACTCTTATATTTTAAGCCTCATGGAAAATATTATTCAACCGGTGAATTGGAAATTAATGAAGCACCTATGTACTCGGTTATTGATTATGTTAAAAGATTGAAAGAAGAAAAGAAATTACCAGGACTCATTGAGGGTCATTCTGATTTCCATGTTGTAATTACAGGCAATGGACATCCTAGAGGATTTCCTGCATTATTGTTAGGGAAACTAGATGAGACTAGTATTTGATATTGAAGGGGATGGTCTTCTTGATAAAGTTAAGAATATATGGGTAGTAGCTACTTATGATCTTGATAGTGATGTATCAAGATGGTTTCATGGAGATGATCCAGAGCTTTTAAAATACTTAGAGCAAGCAGATGCTTTAATTGGACATTTCATAAAAGGTTACGACTTGCCTACATTATCGAAAATACTTAATTTTACACCTAAAGCTGATTGTGCCGTTTATGATACTTTAATAATGTCTGTTATTCTGAATTATAAAAGATTTGGTAATGAAGGTCATAGTATAGAAACTTGGGGTCGTCATTTCGGATTATTCAAAGACCCATTTAATGACTTTAGTAAATATTCTCCAGAGTTAAGAGATCGTTGCATTAATGACGTTAAAATTAATGTAAAAGTTTGGCATACTGTGTATGCTGAATTTAAAGCACTTCATGCCAAAACGCCATGTATTGCTGATTATATTAAAGCTGAACATTATACTCAGGAATGGATGACTACTGGTTATATGCATGGATGGCCATTTGATAAAGAAGCTGCATTAGCTGTATTTGATAAACTTGATATAGAGCTTGAAAATGCTCATAAAGCTTTGGCTCATAAATTAGGTATGAAATGTGTACCTACTGATAAAGCCAAAGGTATAGTCCCAGAAAAGAAACCTAAGTGGACTAAACAAGGTTTTTACGATGCGCATACTGCGAGATGGTTCAATATTGATCCTTGTTCGGGCTTTGAAGGTGAAGAGCGTTTGGTTCTTGGACCGTATAGCAGAGTCACTTTTGAAGCATTGGATTTAGGGTCAGTAGCTGATGTTAAGATATTCCTTTATAGGAATGGTTGGGTACCTACAGAATGGAATACTAAAGTAACAGAGGAAACTGGACTAAGAGTTAAGACATCACCAAAAATAACTGAGGATAGTTTGGAATTTCTTGGTGGTGATGGAAAGTTATATTTAGAATATCTTACAGCGAAATCTAGACATAGTATTATTAAAACCTGGCTTGAGAATGTTGATGAAAATAATATGCTTCATGGTGATTGTGTGTCAATAGGTACACCTAGTATGCGAGCAAGGCATACTATTATTGTAAACGTACCTACAGTAGATTCGCCATGGGGTAAAGAAATGCGTTCCTTATTTACTGCCCTTCCTGGATGGAAACTAATTGGATGTGATTCAGCGTCTAATCAGGCTAGAGGTCTTGCACATTATCTTGGAGATAAAGAATATATTGATACGCTAATTAATGGCGATATCCATACTTATAATGCAAATATTTTAACTCAGATCGGCTTTGAATTAGGAATGCATGAACCTGTTACTAGGTCTAAAGCTAAAAGAATTCTTTACGCATTTCTATTTGGAGCAGCTGGGGATAAACTTTGGTCATATGCTTATGGTACAATGGATTCTGAAAAAGGCAATAAATTCAAGAATGGCTTTGTTAAGGCTGTACCTGGATTTAAAGCCTTATTAACTAAGTTACAAAATATTTACGGGAAGACATCTCAATATAGTGAAGGGTATATTCCATCTATCGCTGGTAATAGAATTTATGTCGACTCCTTTCATAAACTTCTTGTATATCTCTTACAATCATGCGAAAAGATTACTTGTGCAGCTGCTGTTATGTTTATTATGCAAAGGCTTAAAGAAGCAAATATTCCTTATATCCCTTTAATAATGTACCATGATGAGGCTGATTTCATGGTCCCTGAAGAATACGCAGAGCAAGCTGCAGCAATAGGTAAACAAGCCTTTGCAGATGGCCCTAAGTTATTCGGAATAGAGATAATGGATGGAGGAGCTAAAATTGGCAACAATTGGTACGAAATACATTAATCCTTTACATAAAGTACTATTTACAGAATATCAATATGAATCATATCTTAAAAAATACGATCTGTCTAGAGCTACTGGTACAAGTACTGTATTAGCTTTTAAGCTTATTATAAAAGCTATGGAAGAGCCTTATACTTGGTTTTGTATTTATGATCATTTTGGCTCTAGGCAAGCTAATAAACATTTGATGCATATGATTCAAGATTATTTAACCAGGTTAGGATTTAAAGAATTTTATTTTATTACAGATCAAGAAGGAATTCATTGGATTTCATTTGGTAAACCAGACAAAAATCCGTAAAGGGCTCTATATGAAATTCGCGGTATCATATGTAAACTTTTGTGATAATGATCTTAAAATGGAGCTTGTAGATGCTGAAGATAAGTTAGAAGCACTTATAGCGGCATACACAACAGTTACAGGCGCAGATATACCTTCAGATGAAGAAATAACAGAAGAATTTTTATGTGAGAGTGCTTTTAATGTTGATTGTTTGATAGGGGCTATTGAATTGCCATGACACTAGCAATTATTGATGGAGATGTCCTGGCATATAACGCATGTAAGCCAAGATGGGAGAAGAAGGCAAAGATAATTAAACAAAATGAAATAATAGAAGCTTATATCTCTCTCGACGCTGACGGTAAAAGAGTCCCATTAGAATTTACTAAAGAAGAAGACAAAGAATACTTAATGCAATCTTGGGAGCATTTTAAAATAGAACTTGATATACTCTTAGGAACAGTCTTTTGTGATGACTATATAATGGCAGTAAAGGGTATTGATAATTTTAGATATTTATTATATCCTAATTATAAAATGAATCGTCATCACGATCCCTCTACAATGAATCATTTTGTTCCATCAATTAGAGAATTAGCAGTTATGGAAGAATACGCTATAGCTGCTGATGGACGTGAGGCAGATGATCTCCTTAGAATATGGGCAGAAGAAGCTAGAAGAGCTAACATAGATTACATCGTATGTACTATTGATAAGGATTTACAATGTATCCCTGGAAAACAATATTTAATGCATAAAAAAGAGCTTCTAGATATTTCTCCTGAATCTGCAATGAAATTCTATTATAAACAACTTCTTAAAGGTGACCCTACAGATAATATACCGGGAATCCCAGGTATTGGAGAAGTCAAGGCAGGAAAACTTCTTCTAGGTTGTACTGCAGAAGAGGAATTACAAGAATGTGTTGTAGCAGCGTATATTGAATTTTATGATGATAAATGGAAAGAATATCTTCTAAGTAATGGAAAGATGATCCATTTGCAAAGGCATTACAATGATTATTTTAGCTTAGATAGTTGGCCGATTGCAAAGGAAATTTAATGAAGTTTGAAGGTGTTGTACCAGATCTAAAAATTATAAGTAAACCTTCAATCAAATTTGATAATGGTCATTGGAAGTTCCCTGAGCAAATGAGCTCAAGTAAAGATATTGAATATATAGGCTTTATATACGTTATTAGAGATAATTATCTAGAGAGACTATATCTGGGGAAGAAGCAATACTATGGAATGGGTAAGATAAATAAAGGTAAAGAATCCGATTGGCGTAAATACGTATCTTCTTCCCCTGTTTTGAAAGAAATGTTTAAACAGAGACCACGTTCAGAGTTTGAGTTTATATGTCTCGAACAATATCGAACAAAGGGTACTCTAGCATATTCTGAGACCTGGTCATTATGTCTTGTAGAAGCTCCAACTAGCAATACATGGTATAATAGAATTATTGAAAAAGTACAATGGAATGTTAGAGAGCGAATTACTGATAGACATAAAGAGAGGTTAAATAAAATTTTAAAATGGGAGAAGTTTAATGATTAAAACACTAAGCTTAATAATATTTATAGGCCTATCATTAATATTAGCTTTCTTAGTTAGTTTAGAAATCATAATTAGAGCTCAATTTAATACTTTTGATTTATTTATATTAGAAATTAATTCATTAGTAGCTGCAGCAGTCCTAAATGCTTTAATCAACATGGAGAAAGAGAAACATGGGCAAGGTAGTAGTGAGGAACAGACCCTGCCTTGATACAATAGAATGCCGTTCCCATGATGCCAGGCAAATCTATGAAGGCGGTGATTCTTTCTGTTTTAGTTGTAGAACACGATTTCCGCCACAGGCAGGAGAAGATTTAACACCAGATAAAGAACCAGAACTTAAGGCAAGAAGAATGGGCACAAGTTTAGAACAAATAAAGGAATTGCCTATAAGAGGTTTTAGAGATAGAGCTATAGAAAAGGCTGTTTGCGAGTTCTTTGGTGTAAAGGTTAGTTATGGAGATGATGGCGAGATAGATGCTCATTATTATCCTTATGAACCTGATAAATCATATAAAGAAAGAAAATTACCTAAGACTTTTCAATGGATTGGTGGCAAGTCCAATAAGCTATTTGGGCAAACATTATTTAGTGGTGGTGGTAGAAAATTAATCATTACTGAAGGTGAAATAGACGCATTAAGCGTTGGGCAAGCTAGTTGGGATAAATATAAGAAAGTATATCCTGTAGTTTCTATAGCATCAGCTACAACTTTAAATCCTGTACTTGAAAATAGAGATTGGATTCGATCATTTCAAGAAGTTATATTATTTCTTGATAATGATAAAGCAGGCGAAAAAGCTCTTACAGATGTGATTAAGTATATCGGTATTGATAAGGTTAAAATAGTTAATTCTGGCGATTGTAAAGATGCTAATGAAGTCTTAACAAAGTATAATTCAAATAGATTGATGCAATTAATTTTTGATGCAACGCCATATATTCCTAGCGGCATTATTACAAAAGAAGTACTATGGGAAGCATTAAAGAATTATAACAGCATACCATCTCTTCCATATCCGCCATGCTTAACTGGAATTAATACAAAGGTAAAAGGCAAACGTTTAGGCGAAATAGCACTATTTATATCAGGAACGGGTAGCGGTAAAAGTACATTACTTCGTGAAGATATGATCTTTACTCTTGACAATATTCCTCCTGAAGATAAAATTGGGGTGATATCTCTGGAAGAGTCTCCGCCTGAATCTGCAAGAAAATTAGCTGGAATGACTATTAATAAAAATCCAGCAAAAGAAGAAATTCCATTAGAAGAGCTTAAAGTTGGTTTTGATAAAGTCTTTGGTGATGACAGAGTAATTTTGCTAGATCATCAAGGCTCAATGAATGATGAGAGCATAATAGATAAATTAGAATATATGTGCTTATCAGGTTGTAAGTATATATACATAGATCATATTACTATTCTTGTCTCTGAAGGGGCAGGTGATCTTACAGGAAATGAAGCTCAAGATAAAGTAATGAATCATCTCTTACGTCTAGTTAAAAGACATCCTGCCTGGATTGGTTTAGTTTCACACTTAAGAAAAACACCAACTTCTTCAGGAAAATCTTTTGAAGAAGGCAGAATGCCATCATTAGATGATATTAGAGGCTCAGGTTCTATTAAGCAGATATCTTTTGATGTCTTCGGTTTTGCTAGAAATATGACTGCACCAGAAGCAAAAGCTAGAAATAAGATTAGAATACGTGTTTTAAAGTCTAGGTATACAGGTCTTACAGGTGACGTTCAAGGTGCATACTATGATTATGATACCGGTCGATTGCTTCTAGGAGATGAAGCTGTACAAGAAGAATTTGTTTCAATCTGATAGAAAGTCATAATGAACCAAATGATAACAACACCTTGGTCTACAGTCGGGTATTTAACATACAAACGTACGTATTCCCGACCTATTGAAGGTACAGATCTTAGTGAAGAGTTCCCAGATACAATTGAGCGAATTATTAATGCTTGTAGAACTCAATTAAATGTAGGTTTTACTATTGATGAGGAAGAGCGATTAAGAGACTATTTGCTAGGGCTTAAAGGCTCAGTAGCAGGTAGATTCTGGTGGCAATTGGGGACTAAAACTGTTGATAGACTAGGCTTAGCATCTTTGCAAAATTGTGCATTTACTGTTATTGATCATCCCGTCAGACCATTCTGTTGGGCAATGGATATGCTAGCTTTAGGGTCTGGAGTTGGTTATAATTTGCAAAAAGCAAATATAGACAAACTTCCAGCTGTTCGTGATTGGTTTATAGCGCCTACGAGGGTGGATCACGGTGGAGCAGATTTCGTTATTCCCGACTCAAGAGAGGGATGGGTTAAATTCCTCGGAAAAACTCTTAAAGCTGCTTTTCTCTCAGATTCTAAATCTAAGGGAACTTTTACGTATTCTACCCAGGTCATCAGAGGTAAAGGCGCACCTATCAAAGGATTTGGAGGAGTTGCTTCAGGTCCAGAAGATCTTTGTTGGGGAGTTGGAAAGATTGCTGAAATCCTCGAAAATAGACGCGGAAAGAAAATCCATCCGATCGACGCATTAGATATTATGAATATTATTGGGCACATTATTGTTGCCGGCAACGTTAGACGGTCTGCTCAAATTGCTATAGGTGATCCGGATGATATTGAATACTTACTTGCAAAGCGATGGGACATTGGTAATATTCCTTCATGGAGAGCAATGTCCAATAATTCGGTCGCTTGTGACGACATACGTGACCTCCATGAATATTTCTGGCATGGTTATGAGGGTAAGGGAGAGCCCTATGGCCTTATCAATCTTCGTTTATCTAGAAAGATCGGTAGATTGGGAGACGAAGAATACCCTGATCCAGAGGTTATGGGATTCAATCCTTGCGCGGAACAACCTCTTGCGCCCTACGAGACGTGTTGCCTCGCAGAGGTCTTCCTTCCCAATATTGAGTCTAAAGAAGAGTTTTTAGATATTCTTGAGTTGTTGTATAGAATATGCAAGCATTCATTACTTTTACCATCTCACCATCCAGAGACGGAAAAGATAGTACATAAGAATATGAGGATGGGTCTTGGAGTAACAGGCGTATTACAAGCATCTAAAGAGCAAAACTCATGGTTTAGAGAAGGTTACGAATACCTTAGAGATTTTGATAATAGATATTCTACTCTTAAAGATATAAATCCTTCAATCAAACTTACAACAGTTAAACCATCAGGTACCTTATCTCTATTGCCCGGAGTTACGCCAGGTATTCATCCAGCATATGCGCAGTATATGTATAGGCGCATTAGAATAGCTTCTAGTCACCCATTAGTTCCTGTATGTAGAGAACATGGATATCCAATTGAATATGTAAAGAATTTTGATGGCTCAGAAGACTACAATACAGTAGTTGTTACTTTTCCATTTGCCTATCCGAAGGGTACTAAGTTGGCAAAAGAGATGTCTGCAATTGACCAACTTAAAGAAATTCGTAGATTGCAAGAAGAGTGGTCTGATAATAGTGTATCGTGTACAGTATATTATCGGAAAGAAGAAATTCCAATGGTACGTGAATATCTAAATAAACACTATAGAAACAATCATAAGAGTCTTTCTTTCCTTTTACACTCAGAACATGGCTTTACACAAGCTCCTTACGAGGAGATATCAGAAGAAGTTTATAATGCAATGGTAGAAAATACTAAGATTATTACTAGAATTGAAAACGCAGAATTTGATACTAGTGATGAATGTATGAGCGGTGCATGTCCTGTTAAATAGGAGAAGATTAAATGCCAGGTGGAATACTTATTAAAATAGTACCGGGAAACATTAAAGTATTTGAAGCCTTCGAATTTGGCCTCAGGGATCCTAGTCTAGAAGAAATGCAGGAAATTCTTGGCGGATATTTAGAGCCTATTACAGTCTCATTTGCAGGAAAAGAAAGACAAGCATATATTGATGAAGAAGGCATTATGAAAGAGTTAGCACCCAATTATAAAGCCACTCTCATAATGTCAAATAAATCAATAAATGTAGTAAGAAATTGTGTATTAGGTTCAATGATTATTTGGATACCAAATGTTTAAACCGATGCTTTGTCCTCAAAAAGATCCGATGTCGCATCTGACATTTTTTAAAGAGTTAGAGTACCCATTACTATGCTCACCCAAATATGATGGTATACGTTGTATAATTAAAAATGGAATAGCAATGTCTAGTAAATTTCTAGCATTACCATCTTTACAAGTACAGACAGAATTTGGGATTGCTGAGTTAGAACATTGTGATGGTGAGTTAATAGAAGGTCAACCAAATGATCCAGGTGTATACAATCGAACACAATCGCATGTAATGTCAGAAGATAAACCTGGTGATATTCGTTTCTATATTTTTGATTATACACATCCTACTTATCTTAATAAACCATTCTATGAAAGATTAGAGAAAATTAATTTGGTAAATCCAGTGATGATGACAAATGCAATGCTTGTTGAACAAGTTGAAGTAAATACTGAAGAAGAGCTTTTAAGATATGAGTCTAAAATACTACAAATAGGCTTTGAAGGTATTATAATGAAATCTCCTGTAGGTTACTATAAGCAAGGCCGCGGTACTATGAAAGAAGGTATCATCTATAAGCTTAAAAGATTTAAGGATGATGAAGCTTTAATTGTAGGCTTTGAAGAAGGAATGGCAAATAATAACGAACAAAAACGAGATGCACTCGGATATGCAGAAAGGTCCTCTTCAAAAGATGGTCTTATTGCTGCTGGAACATTAGGTAAGTTTATTGTATCTTTCCAAGGACAGGAGATAACAATAGCACCCGGTGCTTTTGATCATGTATCTAGAAAACAAATCTGGGATAATCAATCTAATTATATTGGAAAAGTACTTAAATTTAGACACTTTGCACATGGTGTTAAGGATAGGCCCAGGTTCCCTAGAGCAATAGGCTTTAGAAACCTAATGGATATGTAAATGCGAATTGTATTATTCATCGACAACGAAGCATATCTTCTTTTAGATGAGGTTGTATTTAAACCAGGTGGTCATTTAAAAGGTGGGTATGTAGTTAATGGAGATTGGAAATTTGAGATAAGAGGCGGAATATCGTTAGCATTAGCCGGACGGGAAGTTGTTAATTCTTGGCAATGTCTTGTGCCATATGAATATATAACAATACCCCCGGATATTATTGGGGACTATAACTATGTAATGGAATGGGCTTCGAAACAAGATAGGAGTCACAGATGCCTGGTATGAAACAGAATACTATTAAAAAAGTAATAAGAGAAAAATTACAAAAATGGTTTGATTCTATTGAAGTAGAATCAGTAAAAGCTGTTGCTAAACAAAATACGATAGTATCCGGAGGCTGTATTACTTCTATGCTTCTTAGTGAAGATATAAATGATTATGATTTATATTTTCGTGATAAGCATACTGCAAGACTTATTGCAGAGTACTATGTAAAGATTTTTAATGAAAAGAAACTTGCCACTAGTGCCAGTCACCATTGTAATCCTGAAGTTAAGTTTGTAAAGAGAGTAAATATACGTGGGGAAGAGGAAGATAGATTAGTAATTTATATGAAATCTTCCGGGATAGCTGCTGAAGGTCAAGCAGCATATCATTACTTTGAATCTAGAAGCGATTCTGAAACACAAGCATTTATAGAATCTTTAAATTCAGAAGAACAAGAAAATATTGAAAATCAAGACTTAATTGGTACTAATATTGAGGGTGATCCTCTCCAGTTTACAGGCGAGATGATTCAGATGGTAAAAGATAAAACCTTAAAATATAGACCAATATTCTTTACTGAAAATGCTATTACGCTTGCCGGAAAGATTCAATTAGTAATTAGATTCTTTGGCGAAGCTACGGAGATTCATGATAACTATGATTTTGTTCATTGTATGTGTTGGTATGATTATGCTAAAGATGAATTATTTGTTAGTCCTGAAGCAATGGCATCAATACTTTCTAAATCATTAGTTTATAAAGGTTCTCTGTATCCTGTAGCTTCTTTATTTAGAATAAGAAAATTTATAAAAAGAGGCTGGAGAATCACTGCAGGTCAAATGTTAAAAATAATAATGCAAGTAAGTAAACTTGACCTTGAAAATATTAATATACTTAGAGAACAATTAATTGGTGTAGATCAAGCGTATATGCATCAGTTATTAGAGGCAATACAAAATGCAGCACATGATAGAGTAGATACAGCTTATCTTGCAAAACTTATAGATGAGATTTTTGAATGAGCTTACATGTCGCATTATGGTTAATGCCATATGGAGCGCCACGCAGAGAAATGATAGTAGCATCTCTAAAATCATTAGATGCTACTAAAATATATGTAAATAACAAGTGGCAAAGACAGCTTAAAACTGATACGGATTTAAGTTACTTGTTAAAAAAAGGTATTCTTGTTAAAAAGCGTGGATCCCCTGGTGGTAATAAACGACAAACATACTTAGAACTTTCAAATGGAACCCGGTAAAACATATCTAACACGCACACGAAAAAGAATCACTATCATTGATACACCATCATTTGATAGTGATTTTCCAATTGTTGGAATGGATGAGAAAAGGAGATTACATAAATTTACTAGAGAAGGTTTCTTTGTAGGCAAGGGATTTATCAATGATATGGACCTTGTCAAGGAGGTAGTATGAGGGAAACAAATATTGAGTTCGTCAAAAGAGTAATGAGCTTTTCACCTACAGGTGCAATGTCACAAATGTTCATTCTTGAAGCTATTCGGCGTTACTCAACAGAAATAACTCATAAACAAGACGAAGTAAGATTAAAAATGAAAGACTCTGTTATTTCTCCAGAATCTTGGATAAACACTGCAGAGTTCTTACAGAAAGAACTTGAGGCTAGAAATGCCTAATAAGCCTCTGGTAATATATCACAGCCATTGTGCAGACGGCTTTTCAGCAGCATGGGCTTTTTGGCATAGATATCGGGATAGCTATAGGTATCATCCTGCTAAATATGGCGAATTACCACCAGATGTAAACGGTAAAGATGTTTATGTAGTTGATTTTAGTTATGATCGAGATATACTTGAAAGACTTATCTTACCAGAAGTAAAGTCAATTGCGATTATAGATCATCATAAAACTGCTATTGAAAACTTAATATTATTTCAGCATTCTAAACTCTCTTTATGTTTAGATGACAGTAAAAGTGGTGCAATGCTGGCTTGGGAATATCTCGCAGATACTGTTGATAAAATTAGATATTCAGTACCACTGCTGCTTAAATATGTACAGGATAGGGATCTCTGGAAGTTTGAATTGCCAGGGTCAAAAGAAGTTGCAATGTCCTTATTTTCTTATGCGTATGACTTCGAAACATACGAAAATTTAATGATGAATACGCCAATACCAAATCTAATAGCAGAAGGGCGTGCCATCCTTAGAAAGTTCAATAAAGATCTCGAAGAGTTACTTCCACTAACTTCTAGAATAGCATATCTTTGTGGATATGCTGTGCCTATAGCCAATTTACCTCATTTTTATGCTAGTGAGGGTGGTATGGAGCTAGCAAAAAATTTTGCATTTGCAGCTACATATTATGATACGCCTGAACATAGAGTCTTCAGTCTAAGATCTACACCAGAGGGTATAGATGTTTCCCAAATAGCCTCCATGTATGGCGGAGGTGGTCATAAACATGCGTCTGGATTTAAAGTTCCGAGGAACCATGTGCTCGCTACTATTTGACTTTCCTAAGAGATGTTCAAATTGTAATCTCAGTTCTATGGAGGGAGAGTACATTAAGCTTAGTGCTCTTCGTCATAGATGGAAATGTTCAAGCTGTCTGGACAACGAAAGGAAGCGGAAAACTCCAAAAATAATTGAAAAAAACCCTTACCAAAGAGACGGGCAGACCGACGGCTAACCCCAGGCCTTGACACGCGGTTTGCGTATCACCTGGGACCAACCTGGTAGCTAGCTTTGCAAACTTAGCGTCCAGGGTACTTGGTCAACCCCGTTAAATTAACCCTGAAAGATCAATAGTAGTACGTTGGCTGTTAGCGATTAAACAGCGTATCTTAAGAGGAAAGTATGGAAATTAAACAAGTATTTACCACACCAGATGGTAAACAATTTGATACAAAAGCTGATGCAGTCAATTATCTTCGTCAACCGAAGATCAAAGCTGCGTTAACACCGCTGGCTGCTGGTAATGGTGATCTTGTAACATGGCTCTTAGAAAATCAAGAGACTGTCGGATTGGCATTTGAGACAGGTACAATCCGTCGTGTTACAAAAGTTGAAGGAACGAAGCTTCGTAAGGCTTTAGAAGCAGTTAAAGAAGTGAATGATCCTTAGTTTAGATTCGTTGTTGAAAATGCGGATGCTATTCTT
>Ga0137333_1000114_pt1 | contig 19730 bp, 8 predicted proteins | sample EasRivERMLT231_2_FD_102286 | JGI IMG/M metagenome (GOLD analysis project Ga0137333, IMG submission 102286) | Soil microbial communities from meander-bound floodplain in the East River, Colorado, USA - East River MetaG ERMLT231_2 | ecosystem: Environmental > Terrestrial > Soil > Floodplain ... | reverse complement strand
TTCATTTTTACAACTACGAGAGGATACAATTGAAAACAAGACAGACACCCTATCAACGAAGGTATCTGTCTCTATAACCACGGAGGGCTTTCTTTTTTTGTCTGCTACATTGGGTTCAGTTCACTGGTCAGTGCCTGTTTTTATAGCGGGGGCAGGATTTGAACCTGCGACCTTCGGGTTATGAGTGTCTGTCCTGTATCGCTGACTTTCCAGCTTTAGGGAACGATTTTAGGTGAGTCTTGCGGTTTCTGATTCTAAAGAGCCTGTAGAGTTTTGGTTGTCATAATCACAACCGATAGGCGACTTTATATCATAGATGGAATATTTATACAATACTATCTTTGTTGCCAGCCGGAGCTTTCCTAAAGTCGAGTGATGAGGGCAATCGCCCGGGCGGGTTGGGCATCGAAAAAGCCTCGAACCTGAGGTAGATAGGCAAAGCTGGTTTTGCCAATCACCAAACCGATGACGAGACTATTGAGACACGCCATGACTTGTCCCACATGTTGCTCGGTCATGCGAGTGCAGTCTTCCCGTAAGGGAGCCGCATCCCCCAGCATTTGAATTGCCTCGGAGGTCCGTTCCCTCTCCACTCTCTAGCCCAAAACGCAACGAGTTTGCCGATCCACCAAAGTTATCAGGTAGATTTTGTTTTTTTATGGCCTATAAACATAAATAATTCGTCCTTTTTCAGATGTAATAAATAGAAAATGTGCCCAGAGAGACTTGAACTCCCAACAGCTTATTCCAAAGACCAGCACTCTGTCTCATTGAGCCATGGGCGCTAATTCACTACTAGCAGAATTATTGCCTATGTTCCCCGTATGGCACATTCGAGAGCATCGGCACAACGAGACTTGCGATTCAATCGCTCTAGGTGGTGATGTATGTCGGCTTTCACTAAATACATATCTAACGCTGAAAATCTAACCATCATTATGTTTTAAATTGTGAAAATATTCCTAAAATTGACTCTTGATGTTCAAGTTTGTATAATAATCACAGAGTTACGGCAAACAGCAATCTAACCACTTATAATATGTTTGGGAAATTAGAAGAGTGTTTGTTCCACCGTATATTTAGAGAATCCAAGCGGTCTCATCGCGATCAACGTAATTTGGTTGAATCGTTTTAGCTGAAATCTTCACTTCATGACTTTCATAAAAACGATGCCAGCCATAAACCACCGCAAGTGCTTTTGATAAGATATGGGATTACTAAGATAAAACTAAAATCAAACCGCCACTGGGCAAGCGCTGAGCAGATTTTGTAATCTTATATAAGAAGGTGACATATGCCGCCGATAAGCACAGATAGGAATGGAAATTACGGACCTCCCCTTGTCAGCCAAAAATACAGCCCTCTTGCCAATATACAGCTTACTCCCGCCGACCAGAATTACTGCAGTGCTTTGCTGACGAACCGCCGTAACCTTCTCATCGCCCAAAATATATTTCCACAACAGCCCTTGATCTTAACGGCGCCGAGCTGGCCGGCAATTATTGCTGCGGAAGCTGGGCACGACCCGCCTCTTGTAGTGATCTCGAGCAACCGCGCACAATGGATCTTAAGTGGGATCAATGCAGCTAATAGCCAATTAGCTAGCCTCGGACTAGCGACTTTTGCAAATGCCAGTGATCTCAATGCACTCACCGCACAAGCTAGTCAAGCTGTTTCACCACCGATTTATTGCCCTACCCGGATTGGACCGGCTCCTAATCGCAATGTGTATATTGTTGTACATACTCTGGAGTACATATTTTATAAAAATACTCTGAGAGGTACTGGAATTACAGTTATCGGATGGAGCTTCAGAGCTGCTAGGCCATTTCCAGCAATGGGCCTTTTGGCGGGCTTTGGGGCAAGCCGCTTTGCGGCCATCCAGTTCTGCAAAACACTGCGCACGGCTGCTCCTGGGGGTGCTCCTCCTTGGAATTTTGCCTGGCTCTTCGACGATAATGTTGTGGCGCTTACCAACTTTGCGGGTTATGTTGCTGTAGAAGCGGCCATGGCCCCGAACGCTGTTTGCGCCGGATTCCAGGGAGGCACAAGTGCACTATCATTCATTGCGAATCGTACTTGGGCAAGAGCTGGACTCGGCGGAGCAGCTCCTGCTCTACCTCCTTTAACTCCTGGGGGAGGAATTCTGCAACAAGCAGTCTTATGGAACATCGCGTATCTGTCATCAAATCAGATGAATATCAGCCCCATCTTTGTTACCTCCGGCGAAGATGTCAGTATTGGTAACTACTTCAATACTCAGCCCATTCCATATCGTTATTATGGGGGCATCACTGTTCGCAAGGAAGATCCTACCATCATGGACGGTAGCCCGGGTGCCCAGAGTGTGACTGCAGCAAGAAATGCCTACGCTGCGTTCTTCGCCAACGCCGAAAGCGCGGGACCTGCCGCTCCTCCCCCTCTGCTTCCACCACCGGTTCAAGTCCAACCTCAACAAGCAGGAGATGGTGGTGTGCAAACCCTCTCAAACTTCGTTAACAATTGCGTCCTCCCCAATGCCCCAGCCATGAATCCCTTAAATCCTGTCAAACGGGATGTCGCTAGGAGCCAGGGAGTAGAACAAATCGCTTGCCATGCCATGGGATCATTGGGTAATATTATTACCTCCCTTGTACGAACCCAAACCTTCCAATTGGCCGGAGTCAATGTGATTCTGAGAAATCAGCCATAAAATCGAAGGAAACATGATCGATCTCAGTGTACTAGCTAACACCTTAAGAGCTCAGGCCACATCAAGTTCGACTCTTGTCCTGGATAGTACGGTGTTCCCTGATTCTACGCTCGATGTTATCCGCACAGCATTCGTGTTAACTACCGGGGCATATCTGACGATTACTGGTGTGCAAGCCACAGATATCCCAGATCCTGTGAATGGTGTTTTGACCATTATGGCAGGAACGGCGTCAGTCCTCAAGCAAAACGGTGTAGGGATGAGTCTGACCTTCACTGCACCCGGAGGGACGCTTGTCGCCACCATAACGGCTACAATGAGTGCTGCGTGGAAGTTCAGCGACACCTTCGATGGCTTGGACTTCTTTCCATTCCAAGAACTGAATACTACGGATGTTAAATTTGTATTCGCAACGACAGAGCAGCCCACGTATGTTTGGCCGGGCGATCCATCATTCACAATCGATCTCCAAACCGGTCTCAACTTCTTGTCGTATGTTACACTCAACAACTTTTCTGCCATCAGTAGCCTGCTGGGAACCTTGATCGGTTCGACGCCTCTTAAATTCTATGGGCCATTTTCGCCGACAGACGGGGAAGTTTTACCCATTGGCACCATAACAGCCAGCCTGGGATCAGGTACGTTTGGCATAGGCGTTGCGCCCAATGCGTTGACTGTAGGTAGTCCTGGAGTTGCTGTTCAAATCGAGCGCTCCGATCCATCTACCTCAATTCAAAACGTTAATCTTTTTGTGGAAGGGGTATTTAACAATACCCTAACCATTTCAATAGACATTCCAATGTCTGGCAACACGCTGACACTGACCACTACTCCACTACCACACGATAGCTCCATTAACAACCTGATTGAGAGTTTGCCTGGAGGCAAAGATTTTTCGAGCTACATTCCCAGCGAACTGTCCGATATCTTCGCAAATGTGGGGTTGGACTATTTTACAATGGTAGTGGACCCTACTCCCAAGGTAACCTATTTAGGTTTTTCGATTAGCACACTCAATCCCTGGCCCATACCCGGTATTTCTGAGATATTAACCTTGCAGGGCTTGAGTTTACAGATTGCCATCACCGATCCTACTGGCCTGGATTGGATACAGATATTCATAAAAGCACAAGCAACATTCCTGCCTGACATCTTCAAAGATGAATTCGATTTTATTGTCGGAATTGAAAAACTCACAACTTGGGAAGTGAGCACGGTCAGTGGGGCTTATTACGGGAAGGTTAACTTAGGGGACATTGTTGGCGGGTTATTGGGTAATTCAAATAATGTACCCAAGGCTCTCTCCACGATTGAGTTCTCGAATTTTGGTGTTAGTGCTACACGTAGTGCACCTGATTCACCTTTTACATATAGCTTCTACGGCAGTGTCGAGACTGCCTTTCCATTGTTGGGCAGTGAACTTACTGCTCAACTCAACTTAAGTGTTACAAAGACCCCAACAAGTTACACTATCCTTCTCGGAGGTAGTTTGGTTATCGGGAGTGAGGCTTTCACTCTTTCCTTAGATCTAAGCTCAATCGATACCAGCTTAAGCGCTGCGTGGCAGAGTACAGGTCAACCACTCGAATTTGAAGACATTGCTACTGCATTGGGCTTCACACTACCCACCATTCCATCAGGTCTGGAGTTGTCATTAAAAAGCGCATCCTTCACTTACGATTTCACTACTGCACAGTTGGTCCTTACCGCAGATTCATTAAGTTATGGAAGCTCGGTTTTTGTCTCGCTACCCGTGAATGACAAACAAGAATACTTTTTTCTCTTACAGGTGAATCAAGCACTGAACTTGAGTAATTTACCGCTTATCAATAGGGTCCTGAGTAAAGAGGAGACCGTGCTGATTGACCATATTCAGTGCTCCATTTCATCCTACACGATTCCTGCAAACGACCCGTCTATCATGACCATTAACAATTGGATTAACAAACAGAGCCAGGGCACTGACATAACTTATCCAAATATCCCACCCACCGGCATTACCTCGGGCGTTGGATTGTCCATGGTATTCAGCGCGGGCCAGTGGCAAACGCCGCTTAACATCTCCACAGACACGAGCAACGCAAATGGTAGCGTGGTCGAAGAAGGAAGCCTCAGTGACAGAACGACAACACTCTTGATTCTTGCCGATGGAACAAGCCCTGCTCCTACACAGTCATCTGACACTACAACATGGTTCGATCTTCAAAAGACCTTCGGCCCAGTCTCTTTCCAGAAAGTAGGCATTCGCTACCAGGATAGTATTCTCTATCTCCTGATGAACGCTTCGCTCTCTGCTGGGGGACTAACAATTTCTTTGATGGGGCTAGGCGCGGGCTCTCCACTCACCACCTTCCAGCTCCATTTCACGATCAGCGGTATCGAAATTACTTTTCAAGAGGGCCCGGTCGATATCAGTGGTGCCCTAGTCGGGACGCTCGATCCAGTCAACTTCTACGGCGAGTTGGTGCTAGGTGTGGAGGAGTTGCAAATCTCTGCCCTCGGTGGTTATGCGGAAGCGGATGGCCATCCGTCATTCTTCCTTTACGCAGTTTTGAATGATCCCATAGGTGGTCCATCTTTCTTCTTCGTAACGGGCCTGGCAGCAGGTTTCGGCTTCAATCGGAGCTTGGTGATTCCAGACGTGTCAGGCGTCGCGACCTTTCCACTTGTGCAGTGGGCTACTGGAAGTGGTAATCCGCCAGGGATGAATCCTGGTGGCGATGTCAGCCAACAGGTGAGTGGAGTCTTGAACACGCTCCAGACATCGGGTGTGGTCGCGCCCTCGGTCGGCAGCTATTGGTTGGCACTTGGTATTAAGTTCACCTCCTTCGAGATTGTGAATTCCTTTGCGCTTCTGACGGTCACCTTCGGGACAAAGTTCGAGATCGATCTGCTAGGACTCTCCACCCTCTCTATCCCACCTGATGACCCTTCGCCGGTCGCGCAGGTGCAGATTGAACTAAAGGTCTCCTTCTCGCCCGATACAGGACTGCTTGCCATTGCAGGTCAATTGACACCGCAATCCTATGTGCTGTCGCAAGCCTGTCACTTGACCGGAGGCTTTGCCTTCTACCTCTGGTTTGCGGGAGATCATGCGGGAGAAGTGGTCCTGACGCTTGGCGGCTACAACCCGAACTTCACGGTGCCAGATTATTACCCTCAGGTGCCGCGCATAGGGATGAACTGGCAGGTCACAGACGACCTCAGCATCACAGGCGAGTTGTATTTCGCGCTGACTTCCAACGCGGTGATGGCCGGCGGAAAAATGAGCGCCGTCTGGCAGAGCGGCTCCATACGCGCATGGTTTACTGTCTGGGCTGACTTCCTTATGGTTTTCAAGCCCTTCCATTACTACATCGACGCCGGAATCGATATGGGTGCTTCCTTCAGCGTCAAGCTGGCTTTCGTACGTGTGTCCATCACCATTCATGTCGGGGTTAATTTGGAAATCTGGGGACCAGAATTTTCCGGCAAAGCCAGGGTTGATCTTTCCATCGTTTCTTTCACGGTAAATTTTGGAAACCCTACAATAAATAATACTGGCACCACTATTTCATGGTCTGAGCTTGTGTCAACCTTGCTTCCGTCCCAATCGCAGCAATCCAAGGCAATCAAAGTGCGCGCGCTTGTCGCGAGCAGCGAGTCTACGGACACACCGACCCCTGTCCAGATTAATATCACGCAAGGGATGATTAAGGCGCTTGATGCAATCAACAACCAGCCAACTTATCTTGTCAGCGGCGAGACCTTCCAGTGCAGCGTCATCTCCGTTATTCCTACGAAGGGCGATCCGACCTGTAAAGGAAATGTCGAGATGGCTCCTGACAGCCAACAGCCACACGACAGTCAGGGCAATCTCATCCAGCCGAACGAGAATTTCGGCGCGGGCCCGGCTGGTATTCAGCCATCCGATTTCAATCCCAATTTCACGCTCGAAGTGGACACCGAAACTGACTCTGTGTTCCAGGCAGTGCGAATGCTCAACAATGCGTCGAAGGCCCTCTGGGAGAACAAAACCTTCGACCCGACCACGGGCGTTCCTCAAGTAGACCCAAGTACCGGGCTGACAGAGACCACGCTCACCAACACGCAACAGGGATTTCTTCTGGTTCCCACAGTGCCCGTGCAAGACCACACGTTGCCTATTCCTTTGCCGGCGCTCGAATGGAATCTTGACGCCATGATCAACTTCTGGTGGAGCGACCCCACATATCCTACAACCGATTCCTTCAACACGCAAACAGTGGCATCAACTATCAACACGACTACAGTCTCAACCGTGCGTAGCCAACTCTTGACAGTCATCAGAGGGCAAGGCCTCACGATTAACAGTATAGTAGAAGTGAGCAGTCTGAGCGACCCTGCGAACAATGATCTGCTGGACGCACCGCAGTTGCGACTGCTGGGCGAACAAAAGAGCGCCAGCTAAAGAGAGGACTAGACGATGAGCAGCAATCCATCAGACAAGCAAAAACTTGTCAAATTTATACAGGATGATGTTCCACCGCTACAGACAGGTCTCTATACGCTTACCGCAATGCAGGTTGTCCCGAATCAGCAGCCCGGAACATTTCAGGCTACCAGCAACTTTATAGTGCAAGGCGAGAGATTTGCTATTCGGCCCAACGACATACACAGCATCTATCCACCCAATCTGGCTAACGGCGAATTCGATGGAGACTTACCGCACGTGGTCTTTAATAAACGTACTCTGCCGTGGGAACGAGAGTTCAAAGCGAACGATAAAAGTTACGAAGGCTATACGTGGCTGGCAGTACTGCTGTTTAATGATGACGAGGTGGTGAAGACACAACCAGACGGCAACAGTAATGGCAATGACTCTTGCGAAGGTAATCTAAAAGACCTCTCGCTGGTCGTCGTCATGTCTCAGATGACGGCGAAATGCCTGGTCCCGACGGGCACGACAATCAAGGTCATAGAATCCTCAGTCACGGGAATGGGAGGGATGCCCACAACTATTTTCTCTTACGGTAACGTGACTGTGAATTCAAACGGCGATACGACTCTGAATCCAATGGGGTATGGCGAAACGCCTGACGATCCATGCACCGTCATAGATATACCAGTTGAACTCTTCAACAAGGTCGCGCCGACGAAAACAGATGTACAGTACCTCGCGCACATACGCGAGACGGACACAACTGACGGAACCAATTCAGATGCTACGTCCCAGCAACTCGCTATCGTCGTGGGCAATCGTATTCCTCAAGCCAACAGCGCGAGCCACGTTTTTCTGGTCTCGCTCGAGAATATGGCGAACTATCTGCCTAACGACGACGGCTCAAGCTTGATTCCCGAGGGGATTGTAAGCGTGCGGCTGCTGACCTATCAGTACTGGACCTTCACTGCTAACAACCTGGATCAAAAGCTTGAGGATCTTCTGAAGAATCTTAACACACCTCCGTCCGGGCAGGAAGAACTAACGACCTTGCAATTGCCCATCGTAGGGAATCCGCCAACCTCAACCCAAGTTGACCAAGCTCTAGCTAATCAAGTCGCGGGGAAGTTGACCGATGTAGATGCGACTGTGCTCGTGCAGAATGCTTTGATGATGGGCTACATTCCTTTGAACCACCACCTGCGTCATGGTGGACAAACGGTCTCATGGTACCGAGGGCCGCTCGTGCCTTATCCGGTTGCCACAACTATCATGATCCCCATCAGTGGTCCAGACGCAGCCAATAACTACAATCCTCAAACCGGGCTCTTCGACATATCCTACGGGGCCGCATGGCAGCTTGGGCAACTACTGGCCTTGCAGAATACAGGTCTTGCCAATTCTCTATATCAATGGAAGCAAGGCATTCAGCAACAGCAGGCAGTTGCCTCAGAGCAAGCACTGCTGGATAGCCTGCTGCAGGATGTGAACATATTTGAAAGCTTCCTAGTGCCGCGCCGTGCCGCACTTGCTCAGAGCACAAGTGTTCCCCTGCCACAAGACATTGCCGATTGGTTCGGGAGTCTCGCAACTCTTCAGGGAATACCCTTCAACTATCTTGTGCCGAATGAAGGATTGCTACCACAAGAGTCTTTACACTTTTTCTATCTTGACTTTAACTGGATTGATGCACTGATTGACGGGGCGTTCAGCATCGGGCGTAGCACTACGGGTGAGGCACACGCCGACGCAGAGCTTGTGACGAGCCTGCGTCTAGCCTCTCGCAACTCTATGAAGTTTCACCGTTCGCAGGTTGGAGCGACTGCAACGACAACCCTGGACTCTAACAACTTGAACCCCACTGGCCAAGTGACTGGTATCTTGATGCGCTCGCAAGCTATCAGCGGATGGCCCAATCTACGCTTCAAGGGTTTTAGTGACACCCAGGGGACAAACGAGATTTATAAGCTGCGTTTGGCCACGCTCGCAGCGGATGTGGTACTCTGCTTATTTGATGGCGTAATAAAGATGCTGAGTATAGGCGAGCCACCCGAACAGTTGCACATGGGCGCGGTGCCAGGCAACACCAGCGGCACCTACAACACTCCTACGCTTCGTAATGCCAGCGGTGAGGAGTATCAGAGCAAGCGCAAGGGAACGCCTACGCCCTGTGACCCTACGGGTACTCAGGCGGTGGCATGTATCTCTCTGGGTACAGACGGGCAGACATTACAAATAGCCGACACCGCCACAGCAATCCAGACGACGCTTGCAAACGATTTTTCGTGCAACTTCCCGAACGGTTTCACCTCTGCTGAGTTTGCTCTGGAGATGAACAAGGGCGTGGTCATGGTCGAATACACACAAAAAGCATCCAGCTGATTTGACTAAGGAGCTTTGCGTTATGCCAACTGTTACAGGACTTGTTGTTCCAATTGACGTCGCCGCCTACTGCATTGGTACGATCGACGCGCATGAGCAAACCAACAACTTCGCGGGTGCAACAACAATCTACACACAACAAACTGGTGAGTACCCCGCCTTCATCGGTGCTAATGTCACGCGCGATTTTGACCAGTCTCCTTTATGGGCGCTCGAACAGGGGGTTCATCTGCATTGGGCGGCGCCCGATGGACTCACCCATTCCAATCCAGGCACAAACGGTGACTTGCAATTCCCCCCCCTGCCGAATCGCTGGCTGGTGACGCGTATTCTGATTCAAGGCGAGCAGCTCACTTCTAAAGCATGGATCATCGAAAGCGATAGCCTCTCAACCTCGCAGCCGAATGGCAATAATTCACCAACGCTTCCAGTGCAGGATACGGAACAAAACTTTCGCTACTTGGGAGTGTGGCAGGTCTTTGACGGCAGTTGGATCGAGCCCACAATTCCACAGAGCCAAACGATCCAAACACTCTTCGGCTCGGAAATTCACGCCGTGGCCAGCGGCGACCTCGCCTTTGCGGCATTTTACCCAAACGCGCGCCAAATCTTCGGATTCTACGATGATGCTTCCGATATTATCGTGAGCGGAAACACCCCCGTGAACTTGATGTACATTGTGACAGGCTGGTTCAGCAACGCTGTGAACGATCCACTCTCTAAAAATCTGACGCTCGATCAACTTCAACAACAGTATTTATGGACCTATCCAAACGATAATGCAGCCGAACCCGGCTACTCAATCTATAGCGGCCTGGTGCAGGACATCGATTGGAATCCTAACATACAATACATTATCGACTCGCAGCAGCCCGTGAGCCTGGATGTCGCAGTTGGCAACAACCCGGCGGAGGCGCTCGCCGCTTATTTCACAGGTCTTAATCAACCGGGCATGACCCTTTTCGAGCAGTTATTCACGATGTTTGAAATGGGTCTGCTGAGCACTTTTAAGACACCGCAACCCGGTCAACAGGCAGACCTTGCGGAAACGCTCCACGAAAAGCAGTTCAACAGTATAGACGCTGGAACTATGTACACGATTGTCAAACCGCCCGCCAACGATCCTAGCGCGTTAGCAGACCAGGATATCGCGCCCAACCTGCCGCTCCCGCTCGCTGACGCATTAAACCTGCTCAATGAGTACCAGCAGCAATATGCTCTTGCCATTGTCGAGATGGAGCAATATCGCTGGCAGGTGTTCGCCGATTGGTATCGTATCATTCAAGTGGATCAGGCGAATCAAAACGAGGCTCTTAACACACTCCCTGGGCATCTGCAATATTGGACGAATATTCAACAAAATGTCGTCAATGCCCAGACACAGCGTGACCAACAACTTGCAGCGATCAATCAAATGTTGACCGGCCAAAATATGATACTGAAAGAAGTACCTGCGCCGCACTACTGGCTTCCGAACGAGCCGGTGGTTCTCATCGCAGGTCAGAATATTAATGCGGCACGGCGGTACGGGGGAGACGGACGTTTTCATGATCAAGGCTATCTCGTCTGCCGCCTGACAACACAGGTATTAACGGCTTTCCAAATCAACGTCAACGTCTCGACAACGCTCAACGCAGCCGAGTTTAACAGCGCCCTTCCACAGAACATCGGTGGGCTCCCTTACGGCACCGATCATGCAAACCTCATAGAAGAAGCCTGCTTATTGAATACTACCTTGGTCGCGGCGCGTGTCCTCAGCAAGGATACAACCTTGAAGCAAGCTTTGAGCGATTGGTTGAATGGCACTGCACAAGATGGAAATCCGTACCAACAATTCACGGGCCAGCTGCCTTCACCAGTCTCCGTCCAGTGGTGGGAGGACGCCAATCCCTGGTTCCCTCTAATCCTGCTTTGGGAAGCAGATTTTCATCCGCTGATGCCGACCACGCAGAATACGCAGCTACAGAATTACTCCTCCACAATTTTTACCGCAAACTACACTGTGGATCCGAATTTCGAAGGGAGAATTAACTACGCGCCGGGAAGCGAATCGGGCAGCATCAATATTGACCCTCAGACGATTGATTTCAACCCGAACGATATTAATTCGGGCACGCAGAAGTACACCGGAGCAGCGGTGCTCTCAGCTACTTCCGCCGACAATTTAGAAGCTTTACTCACGACCTACCTGACGCCGCAAAATCAGGACAGCACCTTGCAGAGCATTCTTGACCAGTTGAACGATACAAACATCCTGATGCAAGCCATGAGCGGCTTCAACCACGCTGTGTTGATGCGGGAGGAAAGTCTGCAACTTAATATTGCCGTCCCATCAAATGCCATGCTCCCCTATAAGAACGCTACCACACAGGTCAATCAGGTTGTCGGCGACATCACAAACATCCCGGCAGTAGTCCCTAATTTCAATGGCTTCTTCAACCCGTTTCGCGCAGGGTACATGCAATTGACCTTGCGGATTATGGACGCGTTCGGGCAGAAGCGCCCTATCCAGATCAATAACCTTTATCTGGCCGACAGCCTTTCTACTTACTATCAGCAGCCACAGCAACCACAGCCACAATTGGAGCCTGGAATTATTTACTTACAACCCCGCCTCGCACAGCCTTCACGCCTCCTGTGCAGTTTTCTGGCGGCAGACACTACAGAGTACGATGAGATGAATGCTCACCCGGCGACTTCACCGATCTGCGGTTGGTTGCTCACGAATCACTTACTTGAGGGGTTCTTTTTCTATAACCAACAGGGAAAACCTTTGGGCTCGCTCACGGTCAAAGGCGATAATTCAGGCATCGAATGGCAACCCACCCCCGGCGATGACAGCACTATCAATGAAGATTTAGAGACGATTATGCAGTATGAAAATCCTCATCTGCGCGATCTGGCCGTATCGCTCTCCAAATCGGCTGTAGATTTCTTCAAAGCCTTCTGGACGGCTATAGATAAAGCTTCCACTTTTATCACTCCTCCAACCCCGAATAGTAGCAGTGGAATCGCGGCGCTGGTGGGGCAGCCCGTTGCACTCGTCCAAGTCTCCCTGCTCCTGCAGTTGCAAGGCATGATAGCTACTAACCTGAGTTTCAACACACTCGTTCCTGGAAATGATTTCCAGGACACGGACAATCAATTAGGCGAAATACAGTTCCCAGCTGTATTGGGAGACTTGAAAGAGATTGATGACGGAACAATTGGATATTTCAAGCAAGGCAAAACAGGCGCTTACGAGTTTTCCACCTTCTATAGCGAAGCCGCGATAGGAACTTCTGGCGTAGTACAACCTTCTCTGACCAATTTGCTCTTGACCCCAGATTCAACACCAGAGGGTCAGCCGCCATCAGTTGCACAAGGAGAGCAAAAAGTCTTGATGCTGATAGATCCGCGCGCCGGAATCCATGTGACAACGGGAATTTTGCCAACGCAGTATATCGAGATTCCACCTTTTCAGTATTCCGATATCTTGAGAGGACTGGAGATGACGTTCCTCACAACCCCGGTCCTGAAAGCATCCACCGGCATCTCTTTACCGCTGCCCCTCGAGAGTGGTTATACATGGTCTTGGATTGAAGAGATGCAAGGAGTGGGTGGGAACTCCGAGTGGATGCTCACACCTGATATCGGAGCTTCTCCGGGTAATGCTGTGTGGCACTACACGCCGCAAACAATTACCGAAGGATGGCTCCGCTTGAATCCGCGTGTTCTCATATTCAATCTCCTAAACAACGAGGGAGCGCGTGTGGTCACGGCGGGCGCGATTAATAGCTTAATTTTGAATATAACCAACCTGCGTCAGTCCAGTATCACTTTTCAGCCTGGAATCTTGACTAACGAAGGCACTCCTTCGCAAGGCTCTATCATTTATATTCATTTTGGCGCGCTGGTGGATTCCGCGCAAGTATCGTCAATACAAATAAGTGCTGAAGGGTGGTCTTTCCAGGCAATTACAGACGCGCAATACGGAATCTACTGGGCTGCAACGCCTGTTGCTGGAAATTCTGTCACCCTGACTCCTGGCAAAAGCCTTCAGATCATGCTTACCCAGGTGCTAGTGGTAAAGACAGGTACACAAGCTCAAGTTTACTTCGATTACTACAATGTCCAAGGCGACAACGATGGAGTTGACGTTGCTATCGTAGCTATCCAACGTTCTAGCTGAAGGTAGCACTGCATGGCTCAATCAGAAACAATTTGAAAAGGGAGCGTCCTTGTATGACTACTCAGGCTGAGGAAAAACCATTGGACCCCACCGTCCAGCAGTTATTATCTTTTCAAACAGTCAACTACGCGGCGAACAAAAGCGGGGTTGCGAATGTCATTTACATAACGACCGATAAGAGCTATAACAGTGTTAACCTGCAAATCATGGTTAATACGGGTAGCGTTATGCTCACCCCCGGTACTATCACTGACCCGAACACCATCCCGCCGCCCAATGCCGGGACAGTAATGTACCTTGACCTGAGCGGCCTCAATCTAAGTGGCACGCTCTTTAGCCAACTCCAGTTCAGCGCCGACAACTGGGTGTTTAGGCTTTTTCCAAATGACAACGCCGTGGGCATGACGCCAACTCAAAACATTCCTCTGAGCGCAGACGCTTCTGGTGGGATTCCAATCCAGATCGGGCAACTGGAAATTGATCAAGCACTTTCAATGCCCACAGTTCAACTTGCTATGAGCTACTACAACGTAAAAGGTATCACGGCTGAATTCTTCAACTTTGGAGTCGCAATAGAGCCTCGTCCGGATGTGGCATCTGGCAATCTACCGGATGCAATCGAGATCAATGTCTCTACGAATACCATCCTCTGCAATTACCCCAACAACTCGTTCCAGCTCGAATTTAGTCCTGCCTCTGGAACTCCCCCACAAGTCCCTGCTGGCTCAAACACGCTATTTATCGTGAGTTTCATCTATGGGGGGGCAGGGGATAAGAACGGCTACGGCGCTCTTACGGATATCAGTGACGCACTTAACATAAGTTGTACTCGAGGGGACAATGCAGACCAATGGACGCCCACATTCCACACTGAAGCGGAAAGCCCATACTGGACCTTACAGCCACCCTCAGGAATTCCTATTGTCGGCACAGGGATTCAAGCTATCGTTTCTTTTAACTTTGCTGACATCCAAACGCCTTATCAACCGGGACTGACACAGATGCTTGTTAGCTATAGTGATGTGCCTGGCTATCAAGATGGAGTGTTTTCCATTCCACTTTACAAGGAACTGCCGACTCTTATTGATTGTTTCGAGGCGAGCAGTATGTTGGTGAATATCAATGGAGATAATAAAATAACGCTTTCCTGGACAGTACAAAATCCGAAGTCAATCTCGATCCCGGGTTTTGGCCCTCAGACTGGGAACAACCTTGAGGTTACCGTGAATGCCACAACAACCTACACCCTTCAGGTGACGGGTAGTAATGGTCAATTTGTGGAAAAATCTATTACCATCTATGCCTATAGATCTTTCCCGTCTATCTCTGTAGGGTCTATGGGCGATGGAACAGCCTTCCAGTCTTTGCCCCTCTCCATTACCGACCAGGCGCATGGCATGATTTATGTTTCCAACTCAGCAGCCGGGCAAGTTTATCGAGTTATCCAAGCTAGTCGTACGGTCGACCGTTCGACCATTTTTACAGGAAACATTATGAGCTTGACACCGGATGGTCAGAGGTTCTTTGTAGCGCAAGTAAGTATTCCTCTTCCTGGAAACCCAACGCTCAATATGTACGACACGAACAACAAATTACCGCCGTGTCAGTGGAACCAACAGGGCCCACCGCCATATAGTCTGGCGATTAGTCCTGACAGTACAAAATTATATTATTTGCAACGACATGGACTGATAACTGTGTCAGCCTTTTCAGTAGATGAAACGGCAAACACATTTGCGTATCAAACGGACATCCAGGTCGGTACAAGCCCGCAGGCTTATGCTTTTGATGGGACTGGGGAGAATCTTTACGTGGGCAATTATGACACCGCAAATGTCTCGGTGATCAATTTAGCGCAAAATAAAGTGATTACAACGATTCCATTGCAAAGCAACGAGCCTTGCGCTTTTGCCCTTGTCGGTACAACCCTGTTTGTAGCCTGCTCTGGGGATAATCGGGTTTGCGTGATTGACACCTCGACAAATGCAGCGCTCGATCCCATCACGGCGGGAAACCGGCCCTTTAGTTTGACGTTAGATCAAAACAATATGAGGCTTTTCGTCACGAACTTCCAGGATAACTCCGTTACTGTTATTAACACAAAGACAAGAAAAGTAGAGAACACCATAAATGTTGGCAATGGACCATCGGCTGCAAAGATCACCGATTCTGGCAACCTGATGTTTGTGAGCAATTATTGTGACAAATCATTGACTGTGGTGGATATATCGAACGGAGAGGCTATCTTTGTAGGAACAATTATATTGGAGAGCACCAATGGCAACCCTATTGATATCTCGACCTACCCGGCGAACAATTTTTATACGGATGTATTCGTCGCCAAGGAATATTTCAGAAGCCGTAACGATAGCTGCCCGTCTCCTACTGCGACGGATGCCAACCTTAATATGTCAATCTTATCCATTCAGGAAAAGCAATCCAGCGCGCAGTCAGATATTGGACCGAATGAACCCCCGGTCAAAAGGTCTACGCCCAACCAAATCGGGATTCTTAAATGGTTGTCGTGGCTTGCCGGCTGGATACGAAAAGTTTTTTCAAGAATAACGGATTAAGGCAATGATTACGAAAAAAAAGTGGACTATTTTCTCCTTGAGAATTCTCTGCGCATTCGGCATGTTTTTGTATACCGGATGTGGAAAAAAAGAGGCGATGCCACCAGGACCACCACCACAGGTCTCATTTATCTCCCCGCACCTGTTGGATGGCTACGACACAATTCTACGGGACGTGAATATTGCAGTAAATGCCCAGGCGATGGATGACAAGTATATTGAGAAAGTCGAGTTTTATGTAGATGATGTACTCTTGCCCGATGGCATTGTTACAGAGCCTCCTTTCGAGTACAAATGGGAAGCTACAGACCAATTTGGTGTGCCTAGAAAAATTACTGTTCTAGCCTATGACAATCGGGGAGTACGTACGAGCGCCAGTATGGATGTGAAATTTTTCAATGGTGTCCAAAAGGCTCCCATGCCTACCAAACGTTACGCCTTTACCACCGCTGTGGCGAACAACAAAATCTATGTAATCGGCGGGTTTGAGTTTCATTTTAATCTTGTGGAAGAATATGACCCTGCGACCAATACCTGGACAACCAAAGCCTCCTCCACCTTCCCACATGCCGCACACGCCAGTTGTGTGATCGATGGTCAGATATATGTTTTTGGAGGGGGTACAGACAAGAAATTAGTCACTGATGTGGAGGCTTATAACCCGGCGACAGACACTTGGACAACAAAAAGCCCCATTCCCTTTGATAAAGGTGCACCTGCTAGTTTGACCAGCTGTGCGGTCATCAATGGTAAGGCCTACCTCATGGGTGGTATGTCCGATCCAGAACCTGCCTACGTGGCGGAATATGATCCAGTAGCGGATAGCTGGCGAATGACCAATTCGTTCATCCAGGAATACAGTGCAGAAGCACTTAACCTGAACAACGTACTTTATTTCATTGGAGGGTGCCCTGACAAGTCAATGGGCGTGTGCGCCAGTCCCAGTAATATCCTTCAATCCTACGATCCACTTGCCGATACCTGGATCAGTCACCAATCCATGAACACCCCTTATTCAAGCCACTGTGCCACCCTGGCTAATGGGAAGATTTATATTATGGGAGGAACAGAAAAAGGGTCAACTGCTACACGTACTGTCATGGAAGTTTATAACCCGGACTCCGATTCCTGGACACAACTTGCTAACATGCCAGAGGGATTGATTAATTTTGGTTGTGAAACTGTGGACGGCTTGATCTATATCATTGGCTCGGAGCATGTGTACCAATACACTCCAGATTAAAGATTGTGAAAACACTGCATAAGGTTATTGGTAAGGGAGTTAAATATGGAACATGAATCACATGTCGTACCCTGACAGCACTGGGGCACGGACAGGCCTCTGCCAACCCTAGTTTCGACCACCAAGGCTTTGACAACCGGAGAACAAAATGAGTACATCAACTTTAGCTATTCGTCCCGTTGTGCTGGCTACTTGCTCTATCCGCCCAAGTTTCAGTAAATCTCGGCAAGAATTTCGTCAACCAATAGCCCTACCTCGTTCACCAGCATGCCTCTGAAAGATTCCCTTTTGAAAAATAGTTTTTCATAAGCAGTGAATGCGGGTCGATCTCACTCTCTTGATTGATACATACTATCCACCCTTGGTCATTAAAGTTGCTATGCGAAGTGATATGGATTAGTTCAGATATGCCATACAGAAATAACTATGATGTAGTCCTGTGCTGGCTACTTACTTCATCCACCAAGTTTCGGAGCAAAGTGATGGGAGTTAGTTCAAATATGTCGCACGAGCATAACTATGATGCAGACCGCCAAGGATTGCCTTCGAGGTGATCCGCCCTCTTGTTGGCTTGGACTTTGGCAGAGCATAGTGATCAGGGATGCACTGACCAATCCCTTGATGCGGTCGTTCCTGATTGTAGTAAGCCGTGTATTCCTGAACCGCCTGTTGCAAATGCTTCCGATCATGGATGAGAATATGGTCCAGGCATTCTCTCCGCAGGTTCCCCATAAACCTTTCGCATGTGCCATTGGCTTGTGGTACGCGATACGGTGTCTTCAGTTCCTGGATCCCAGAGCTGGCTGCCACCACGGAAAAGCACGCAGCATATTTGCTGTCACGGTCCCGAATCAGATACTTTGGACCTCTCCCCCACGGCGTTGCTTCCCGCAGTTGTTGTGCGGTCCAGGCATCGGTCGGAAACTTGGTGATTCCCGTATGCACGATCTGTCGCGTTTTCAGATCCATCACTACAAAGATATACCATTGTCGAAACAGCCAATCATACATAACGGTAAAGTCGCAGGCCCAGGTATCGTTGGCTTGATTTTTCAGAAAGGTGGCCCAGGTTTGACTCGCAGCATGTGATAGCCTGTCTTTCGGCATGTATTTCTGAATGGTCCGTTTACTCACTTCAATTCCCAGCTTCAACAATTCACCCCGGATCCGCTCGGCTCCCCACAAGTAATTTTCAATCGCCATCTTTCGAATCAGGTCGATCGTTTCCGCTGAAATCTTGGGCTTGCCTTGCGACTTTCGCTTCCAATAGAAGCGAAACAATTCTCGATGCCAGCGCAGCAAGGTATCCGGCTGAATAATATGAAGCGATGGTTTCCAGAATCGGGTGAAATGGGAAAGAAGCACGAGCCAAAATCGGTCAGGGTTGGTTAGCGGAGGTCGCTTGACTTGCCGATTCAGAACAATTAACTGTTGGCGCAGTAGTGCATTCTCCGCAATTAGATCAGAACGACTGCGAGGTAGATCGGAAAGCAGTCCAGAGAGCAGCATAGGGGTAATAGGTTTTGTCCAGTGTTGGATGTGTTCTTGAAGCCAGGGAAGAAAATTGCTCATCAGGCTGCTCCGGGTTTGGGTGTGAGATTAGCGAAAACAGCATGATACCCCTCCGCAACTCGTTTTACCTCCCAAATTCGGACGGATGACTGAAGTAGCCAGCACAGCCGTGTATTCCGTGACCACCCGCTGTAAATGCTCATCGTCATGAATCAGGATGTGGTCCAAGCACTCTCGTCGCAGACTGCCCATGAACCTTTCGCAATTCCCATTCGCCTGGGGCGTTCGATACGGCGTCTTCAATTCTTTGATACGTGTGCTCACTGCCACCGCTGAAAAGCACGTAGCATATTTTTTGTCACGATCACGAATCAGATACTTCGGTATTCTCCCCCACGGGGTGGCTTCTCTCAATTGTTGTGCGGTCCACTCACCGGTTGGATATTTTGTGACGCCTGTATGCACGATCCGACGCGTTTTCAGCTCCATCACCACAAAGATATACCATTGCTGAAATAACCAGTCGTTGACTACTGTATAGTCACAAGCCCAGGTGTTACCGGCTTGATTCTTCAAGAATGTCGCCCAGTTTCGGCTCGATGAATTTCCCTTCCTATCTTTCGGCATATATTTCTGGATGCTTCGTTTACTCACTTCAATTCCCAACTTCAATAATTCACCGCGTATCCGCTCTGCTCCCCACCAGAGGTTTTCATTCGCCATCTTTTGGATCAAAATGATCGTTTCTGATTCAACCT
>Ga0137333_1000113_pt1 | contig 19763 bp, 16 predicted proteins | sample EasRivERMLT231_2_FD_102286 | JGI IMG/M metagenome (GOLD analysis project Ga0137333, IMG submission 102286) | Soil microbial communities from meander-bound floodplain in the East River, Colorado, USA - East River MetaG ERMLT231_2 | ecosystem: Environmental > Terrestrial > Soil > Floodplain ... | reverse complement strand
TCGAGGAGTACATCAACGTCGGCCGCAAGCAGAGCAAGGCAAAAGCGAGTGCGGGCTTGAGCAAGGACGCGGCGGATCTGGCGGCGTTCAAGGAACGCTACACGCCGGCGCCGTTCGAGCAGGCGACCTTCGCGAAGGGCGAAGTCGTCCGCGCCTTCATCGGCCTCGACGGCGGCTCGACATCCACCAAGGCGGTGTTGCTCTCCACCGAGAGGGAGGTGCTGGCCAAGTCGTACCAGCTCTCCAAGGGCAACCCCATCAAGGACACGATCGAAGTGATCGGGGATATTCAGCGCCACGTGGAGTCGCAGGGCGCGCGGCTGGAGGTCCTGGGCGTCGGCACCACCGGTTACGCGAAAGACGTGCTGCGCGACGTGCTCGGCGCAGATGCCGCCATCGTCGAGACAGTGGCGCACGCCGAGAGCGCCCTCCATTTCTACGACGACGTGGACGTGATCTGCGACGTGGGCGGCCAGGACATCAAGATCATGGTTTTGAACGGTGGGAGCGTCAAGGACTTCAAGCTCAACACGCAGTGCTCGGCGGGGAACGGGTATTTCCTCCAGAGCACCGCGGGTGAGTTCGGGGTGCCGGTCGAGCAGTTCGCGGACACCGCGTTCGCAGCCGAGCAGATGCCCACCTTCGGCTACGGCTGTGCGGTGTTCATGCAGTCCGACATCGTCGATTTCCAGCGCCAGGGCTGGACGGCGGCCGAGATCATGGCGGGACTGGCAGCCGTGTTGCCAAAAAACATCTGGCTCTACGTCGCGCAGATTCCGAATCTCGCCAAGCTCGGGAAGAAGTTCGTGCTCCAGGGCGGCACCCAGCGCAACCTCGCGGCGGTCAAGTCGCAGGTCGACTTCATCGAATCGCGCTTCCGCTGCAACGGCGACAAGCCCGAGATCATCATTCATATGCATTGCGGCGAGAGCGGTGCGATCGGCGCGGCGATCGAGGCAGCCCGGCTGTGGGAAAACGGGCGCGTTACCACCTTCATTGGCCTCGACGCCGTCCAGGTGATCGCGTACACGGCGACGACGTCGGAAGACACACGCTGCCACTTCTGCAAGAACGACTGTCTGCGCACGTTCATCGATGTCGAATCTTCCGGCGTCATCAAGCGCGACCAGGGGGAAGTGGACACGGCGAGTGCGACCGCCGGCGCGCGGAAGTCGAAAGTACCGCTCGCGCCCGGCGCGCGCCGCCTGATCGTCAACAATTCGTGCGAAAAAGGATTGGTCGAAGACGTCGATTCGATGCGCGAAATCAAGAAGGACCTGGACGCGCGCCTCAAAGCCGCGCCCAACTTCATCGAGAAGAGCGCCCGCGACGTCTTCAAGAGCTACAAGCCCGAGAGTGTCGCAGACCCGCTTCCGAAGCACGCGTTCACCGCCGGGCAGAAGAAACGCGTCGAACTCATGCAGAAGCGCGAGAGCTTCCGTATCGGCATTCCGAAGCTGCTGAACCAGTATTCGACCAACCCGCTCTTCTCGGGCTACTTCGAGTCGCTGGGGATTCGCCCGCAGAACCTCGTGTACTCGGACTACACCAACGAGGAACTCTATAAGGAGGGCGCGAAGCGCGGCTCCATCGACCCGTGCTTCCCGAGCAAGCTCGGCATCCCCCACGTCCACAACTTGATTTTCAAGCAGCACGAGAAGAAGCCGCTGGATGTGATCTTCTTCCCGATGATCGATGACCTCCCGAGCGAGTTGATCAAGACGCAGGATTGCCGCGCGTGCCCGACCGTCACCGCGACGCCAGAGGCCGTGAAGGCCGCGTTCATCAAGGAAGGCGACCTGTTCGAAAAGAAGGGCATTCGTTACCTGTGCCCGCTCGTGAACGTGGCGCAGCCGCTGCTCTTCGCGCGCCAGATGTTGGCCGCGTTTGCGGACGTGCTCGGTGTCTCCGAGAAGGAGAACCAGCGCGCGGTCGAGGCGGGCTACAAAGCCCTGGACGAGTACGTCGCTTCGATACGCCGCCAGGCGCGCGAGGTCCTGGATCAGCTCGAAGCCGAGCAGAAGATCGGCATCGTCGTGCTCGGGCGCCCGTATCACAACGACCCCGGCATCAACCACGAGATCCTGGTCGAGTTCCAGAAGCTCGGCTACCCGGTCTTCACGCAGGACTCGCTCCCGATCGACGAAGACCTCCTGGATCGCCTCTTCGGCGACGAAGTCCGCGCGGGCGAGATCTCGAGCCCGATGGACATCATGGACGTCTGGAAGAACTCCTACAGCGAAAACACCAGCCGCAAAGTCTGGGCCGCAAAGTACACGGCGCGCCACCCGAGCCTCGTGGCTCTCGAGCTCTCCAACTTCAAGTGCGGCCACGACGCTCCCATCTACAGCGTGGTCGAAGAAATCATCGAATGCTCGGGGACGCCGTACTTCTCGTTCAAGGACCTCGACGAGAACCGGCCGGCGGGATCGATCAAGATTCGCGTGGAGACGATCGGGTATTTCCTCAAACGCTATCGCGAGGACCGCATGCGGGAGGCGTGGCGCGAGACGGCGCTCGAACACGCGTCCCATTCCCAAGCTGATTCCGCTCCCGCCCCGCCCGAAGCCTCACCCGACTGCGCGGAGAGTATCGAGGCGGCAGCCTGATTCAATGGACCGGGGGCCCGCTGCAACCCGGCCTGAACCACGTGACCCCTTGACAGAACCCCAGTTTCGGGCTATTTAGGTATTTGATATCCGATTTTCCTGTTCCATCGATTGCCGGCCCTAGGGGGCCGGATCGGAGGGTTGGAAGTGAAGATCGCGAGCTGGGTTGCCCACCGCGTGGGGGAGCGGATGACCTGGGAGGACCGCGATGAGGTCCTTTCCCCGGGCGAAGCCTTGGTCCAGATCGCTGGATGCGGGGTCTGCCACACCGACCTCGGCTTCTTCTACGACGGAGTGCCCACGCGCCATCCGTTCCCACTTACCCTGGGCCACGAAGTCAGCGGCACCGTCGTGGAGACGGGGCCCGGCGCGGAGGAGTGGCTCGGCCGCCCGGTCGTCGTGCCCGCCGTCATCCCGTGCGGCGAATGCGCCGCCTGCCGCGATGGCCGCGGCGCGATCTGTCCGCGCCAGGTCTTTCTCGGGTGCGACGTGCACGGCGGTTTCGCCACCCACGTTCGTGTCCCCGCGCGCGGCCTGTGCCCGGTTCCCGACCTCGCCAATCCCAAACTCAATCCCGCCGGACTCGACCTCGCCGCGCTGTCGGTCGTCGCCGACGCGGTTTCAACTCCGTTTCAGGCGATCCATCGCAGTGGCCTGGGCAACGGGGACCTGGCCGTGTTTGTGGGTGCAGGCGGCGTGGGAGGCTTCGGCGTCCAGATCGCCGCCGCGCGCGGCGCGGCCACAGTAGCCATCGACATCGACCCGCTGCGCCTGGAAGCGATCGCGGCGCACGGCGCCAGTCTCACGCTCCGCGCCGATCAGATGGACTTCAAGGCGCTCCGCGGCGCGATCAAACGCTTCGCCGACGAGCGCGGCATCCCGACCTGGAAGCAGAAGATCTTCGAAACCTCGGGCACTCCCGCGGGACAGGTGACCGCGTTCGGCCTGCTCGGTCCCGGCGGCTACTTGAGCGTGGTCGGCTACACGCCGGAGAAAGTTGAAGTGCGGCTGTCGAACCTCATGGCGCAGGACGCGACCGCGCAGGGCAACTGGGCGTGCCTGCCGGAGCATTACCCCGCCGTGGTCGATCTCATCCTCTCCGGCAAAGTCGTGCTGGAGCCGTTCATCGAGAGCCGTCCACTCTCCACTATCAATGAGACGTTCGAGGACGTCCATCACCGGCGCACGCGCGGCCGGGTCGTCCTCGTCCCGGAAAGGTGAATCATGGAACTCAAGGATCACGACCTCGTCCCCACGACTCGAACCGCCGGGATTCTCTACGACGAAGTACCCGTCCGTAACCCAGACGGGGGCACGGTCGACGGCCTCCACGCGATTCGCATCACGCTCGACAATCCGGAACAGATGAACTCGTACACGACCGACATGGTCAAGGGCGTGATCCTGGGCATGCGCCGCGCGGCCAACGACCGCGCGTGCGTCGCGGTCGTGTTCACCGGTGCGGGCAACCGGGCGTTCTGCACCGGTGGAAACACCGCCGAGTACGCAGAGTACTATGCCGGGCGGCCGGAGGAGTACCGCCAGTACATGCGCCTGTTCAACGACATGGTGAGTGCGATTCTCGCGTGCGACAAGCCGGTCGTCTGCCGCGTCAACGGCATGCGGATCGGCGGCGGCCAGGAGATCGGCATGGCGTGCGACTTTTCGCTGGCCCAGGACCTCGCGTTGTTCGGACAGGCGGGACCGCGGCACGGCTCGGCGCCCGACGGCGGCAGCACGGACTTTCTCCCGTTGTTCGTCGGCGTCGAAGCGGCGATGGAGAGCTGCACGGTCTGTCTCCCGTGGAGCGCGCACAAGGCGGTTCGCCTGGGCTTGCTCACGCGCATCGTCCCGGCGCTCAAGGTGGACGGACGCTTCGCCCCGAACCCGCTGGTCGTGACGGATCGCTATCTGGACGAGATGGGGCGGATCGTCCACGGCGAGCGCAGGGAAGGCGCGGAGCTCGAGAGCGGCAAAGCGACGCTTAAGCGCGGCGAGGTCGATTTGTCGAAGCTGGACGCGGAGGTGGACGCGTTCGTGTACTCGCTCGCGATGACGATGCCGGGCTGTCTCACCAAAACCATCGAGAGCGTGCGCAAACACAAGCTCGAACACTGGGACAAGAATCGCGAAACCAACCGCGCGTGGCTCGGACTCAACATGATGACCGAGGGGCGCGCGGGCTTTCGCGCGTTTCACTACGGCTCGCGCGACCGGCGCGAGGTGGACTTTCTGCTGCTGCGCCGGCGCCTCGCGGAAGGGCGCGCGTGGGACGACGCGCTCACCGATGAGATTCAACCGCGCGCCGACGGTGCCGCGAGCAGGAAGGCTTGACCGTGGATCCTCACGCGAGCAACGAATCCCCGGTTCGCATCGATGTTCTGGAAGGGGGCACGCTGTGGCGCCTGGTTCTCGCAAGACCGAAGGCGAACATCCTGGACGGGCGCATGGCGGAGGCACTGACCTCGGCATTCACCCGGGCGAAAGAGGATGCGGCCGTGAAGGTGATCCTGCTCGAAGGCGAGGGAGATCATTTCTCGTTCGGGGCCAGCGTCCAGGAACACCTTCCGGATCAGTACGAAGCCATGCTGCGCACGTTTCATGGTCTCTTTCGCGCGATGATCGACGCCTCGGTCCCGACCCTGGCGGCGGTGCGCGGCCAGTGTCTGGGTGGCGGCCTCGAGCTCGCGGCGTTCTGCAACCGCGTGTTCGCCGCGAAGGACGCTCGCCTCGGCCAGCCGGAGATCGTCCTCGGAGTCTTCGCACCGGTGGCGTCGCTGATTCTCGCGGAGCGCGTGGGGCGCGGCAGCGCGGAAGACCTGCTCCTGTCGGGCCGCGCGATCGACGCCGACGAGGCGCATCGCATGGGGCTGGTCGACAGGATTGCCGATGACCCCTCACTCGCCGCGCTCGCCTATGCGCGCACGCACCTGTTGCCGCGCTCCGCGTCGAGCCTGCGCTTCGCGGTGCGCGCGGCGCGCGCGGAGTTCTCGCCGCGTCTGCTTGCCACGCTTGACCGCCTCGAGATTCTCTACCGTGAGCTCATGCGCACCGCCGACGCGACCGAGGGACTCAACGCGTTTCTCGAAAAACGCCCGCCCCGGTGGGGGAATCGATGAACCGGCCGGCCGACCCCGCATCCGCGCGCGTTCGCGCCGTGGTCGAGCGCGCGGAGCACTTGTACCGGGATCGCTCCTTTGGCGAAGTGCGCGCCTGGAAGCAGCGCACGGGGTCGCTGGCCATCGGCTTCATGCCCGTCTACATTCCGCGCGAACTCCTGCACGCGCAGGGCGTGCTACCCGTGGGCATCATGGGCGGGGGCGACGACATGGAGATCATCCGCGGCGACGCTTACTACCAGTCCTACATCTGTCACATTCCGCGCAGCACGATCGAGATGGGGCTGAATGGATCGCTCGATTGCCTGGACGGCATGATCTTTCCGGCCACGTGCGACGTGATCCGGAACCTCTCGGGCATGTGGCAGCTTCAGTTTCCGGACCGTCTCTCGCGCTACTTCGACGTCCCGCAGAACTTCGACGCGGAGCTCGGAGGCAGCTTCTACCGCCGCGAGTTGGAGAGCCTTTCGGATGAGCTGGTCCGGCGGGGCGCGCGCGCGCTGGAGGCGGATCGGCTGCGGGCGTCGATCGAGGTCTACAACCAGAACCGCCGCCGCGTGGAGGATCTTTTCGAGTTGCGCCGCCGCGAGCCGTGGAAGGTCCCGACCCACGAGCTCCACCTCGTGCTGCGCGCCGGCCAGGTGATCCCGGTGGAAGACTTCACTCCCATGCTGGAGGAGTACCGCAACGCGGCGGTCGAGGACACGTCGCGTCAGCCCATGGATCAGGCGCGGGTGCTGCTCACCGGCGCGTTCTGCGAGCAGCCGCCGCTGGGGTTGATCAAGACGCTGGAGCGGTCGGGGTGCTACATCGTGGAGGACGACTTCGTCCAGGTGCACCGGTTTATGCGCGGTGAGATTTCAGCCGCCGGCGACCCTGTGGACGCGCTGGTGCGCGCGTTTCTTCACGACGCGGTGGCCAGCCCGATCCGCTATATCGGCGATGATGTGAAGGGCGCGCAGTTGGTGGAACGCGTGCGACAATGCGGCGCCGAGGGCGTGGTCTACTGCTCGGCCAGCTTCTGCGACCCGGCACTGCTCGACCAGCCCATGACAATTCGCGCCCTGGAACGAGAGGGGATTCCGTACACGGCGTTCAAGTTCGCGGAGAACAACGGCCAGTTCCAGGTCATTCGGGAGCAGTCGGGAACGTTCGCCGATTCGATCAAACTCTGGAGCGAGGTGTAGCCATGCCGGACGTCAGCGACCGTACCGCCGCCGTGCACAAGGAAGACAGCCAGGTTCGCCAGAAGAACATGATCGCCGCGCACTACGCGCGGCTGGCCCGCGCTCCGGAAACCGGAGACAAGAACGTGTACACGTTCGTGCCCGGCAATCTCACCGAGCTGATCCGAAGCTTCGATCTGCTTCCGGTGCTTCCCGAGATCAACGCGCTGCAGTCGGCCATGCGAGGAAAGTCGCGCGATTACATCGCGGTGGCAGAGAAACTGGGCCACTCCGAGGACGTGTGCACGTACGTGAAGTGCGACCTCGGGATGATGAAGTCCGGCAACGTCGGCCCGACCGGCGAGCGTCTCCCGCCGCCCGATCTGCTGCTCCTGTCCTACACGGGCTGCTTCACGTTCATGAAGTGGTTCGAGATCCTGCGCGAGGAGTACACCTGCCCGGTCGTGATGCTGCACGTGCCCTACCAGGGCGACGGGACGATCACGGATTCGATGCGCAGGTACGTGGTCGATCAGCTGCGCGACAAGGTCATTCCCGCGCTGGAGAGTGTGTCGGGACGGCGCTACGACGAGGCTCGCCTGCGCGAGATGCTCGCGCGCTCCGCCCGCGCCGAGGACGACCTGGTGGCGGTTTTGAACTCGGCCCGGCAGAAGCCGTCTCCCATCGACGCGTACTTCGGCGGCGTGTACTACATCGGCCCCATCTTCAGCGCGTTCCGCGGGACCGTGGAGGCGGTGGACTACTACCGCGCCTTGCGCGGCGAAGTGGAAGAGCGCGGCCGCCAGGGGTTGGGACCGATCACGCCGGACGGGCCGATGGCGCGCGAGCGTTTCCGCCTGGTGGTGGAGGGGCCGCCCAACTGGACGAGCTTCCGCGAGTTCTGGAAGATGTTCGCCGACGAAGGAGCGGTGGTCGTCGCCTCGACGTACACCAAGGTGGGAGGGGTCTACGACCTGGGTTTCCGCCACGATCCCGATCGGCCGCTGGAGAGCCTCGCCGAGTACTGCATGGGGTGCTACACCAACTTGAGCTTGCCGCGGCGTGTGGAGATGCTGGTCAACTATATAAACGACTTCGACGCCGATGGGCTCCTGATCAACTCGATCAAGAGCTGCAATTCGTTCAGCGCGGGGCAGCTGATGATGCTGCGCGAGGTGGAGCGGCTCACCGGGCGGCCCGGCGGGTTCATCGAGAGCGACCTGGTAGATCCGCGCTACTTCTCCGCGGCCAACATCAAGAACCGCCTCGAGTCGTACTTGCAGATGATCGAGCAGAAACGCGCGGGGAAGACGGCGTGAAGCTGGGCGTCGGCATCGATCTGGGTTCCACGACGACCAAGGCGGTGATCCTGGGCGAAACGGGCGAAGTGCTCGGCCGTGGCATCACGAACAGCCGCAGCAACTACAAAGTGGCCTGCGACGTGGCGCTCTCGGAGGCGTTGACCAACGCGCGCTTCACCCTCGTGTCCGGCGCGCTCGAGCGCGCCGGGGCGGGCGACGCGCAGGGCGACCTGCCGCGGCTCGAGCTCGCGTTTCGCAAGCAGCAGTACCTGGCGCAGCTCACCACGCTGGCCGAAGTGATTCGCGCGCTGGTCGCGCCGCGCGAGGCGACCGGTGTGGGGCGCGTGGTCGGCGAGATGCTCGAGCGCATGGAGCGCGACGCGGACGCGATGTTCCAGCCCGGCGCCAGCCGCAAGAGCGATTTCTTCCGTGACCTCGCGGGCAGCATCTATCTGCGCCTGGCGGAGGAGCTGGCGCGTTCCGAAGGCGTTCCCTTCGATCGCCTGGTGGGCCTGTTCGACAAGGCGATCCTCGACGTCGAGAATCGTCCGTCGGGCGTGGAAAGCTTCGGACCCTACGCCGCGTCCGCGCTCGCCTCGTTTCCCGACGCGCCGCGTCCGCTGCGCGCCGCCGTGCGCGAAGCGGCGGACGTCCCGCTCGAGATCGCGTGCAGTGTCGGCACCGGCTACGGACGCGCGACGCTCCCCTTTCCGAGGGAGCAGATTCGCTCCGAGATCCTCTGCCACGGTCTGGGCGCGCACGCCATGTTTCCGGCCACGCGGACGGTGCTGGACATCGGCGGCCAGGACACCAAGGCCATCCAGGTGGACGAACGGGGAATCGTGACCTCGTTTCAGATGAACGACCGCTGCGCCGCCGGGTGCGGGCGCTACCTCGGCTACATCGCGGACGAGATGAACATGGGTCTCCAGGAGCTGGGTCCGTTGGCGTGCCAGTCGACGCGCCCGGTTCGCATCAACTCGACGTGCACCGTGTTCGCCGGGGCGGAGCTGCGCGAACGCCTCTCGCTCGGCGAAAAGCGCGAGGACATACTCGCGGGGCTCCACCGCGCCATCATTCTGCGCGCGATGTCGCTGCTCGCGCGTTCGGGGGGTGTCAGCAACCAGTTCACGTTCACCGGCGGCGTGGCCAAGAACCCGGCGGCGGTGGGCGCCCTGCAGTCGCTGGTGCGGGAAAACTACGGAGAGCTCACCATGAACATCTCGCCGGACTCCATCTACACCGGCGCGCTGGGGGCGGCGCTGTTCGCGCGGCGCGACGGGTCGCGCGCGCACGACGCCGCCGCCGTGGCGGAAGGAAGAGAGACGGCATGAGCGTCGACGCCATGCGCGTAGCCGGTATCGACGTCGGATCTTCCGCCATCAAGGTGGTGGTCATGGAGGACGCCGGCGACGGGCACGCGCGCGTGCTCGCGAAAGGCGCCGAACGCATCCGCCGTCGCGATCCGATCAAGATCACCGCGGACCTCTTCCACCACAGCGTGGAAAGCGCCGGAATGCGGCCGGATCAACTGGCCTACGCCGCGACCACCGGCGAAGGCGAGTCGGTGCCGTTTCGCACCGGCCACTTTTACGGCATGACAACCCACGCGCGCGGCGGACTGTTCCTGGATCCCGAGGCGCGCGCGGTACTCGACATCGGCGCGCTCCACACCCGGGGCGTGCTCGTCGACGAACGCTCGAAAGTGCTCGGATACCGCATGACCAGCCAGTGTGCGTCCGGGTCGGGACAGTTCCTGGAGAACATCAGCCGTTACCTCGGCATCACGATGGAGGAGATCGGTCCGCTGTCGCTCGCCGCCGACCAGCCGGAGCCGTGCTCGTCCATCTGCGCCGTGCTCGCGGAGACCGACGTCATCAACATGGTGTCCCGCGGCATCACCACGCCGAACATCATCAAGGGCATTCACCAGTCGATGGCGGGGCGCTATCTGCGCCTGCTCGTCTCGGCCGGGGCGCGCGGCGTGACGCTGGTCACCGGCGGGCTCGCCGGCGACACGGGCCTGGTGCAGGCGCTGCGCGAGGCGGTCGCGGGGCAGAAGGCCGCGATCGAGATTCGCGCGCACCCGGACTCGGTCTACGCCGGGGCGCTGGGCGCCGCCTTGTGGGGCGCCTTCCGCGTACGCAAGCTGGCCGCGCGCGGCATCTCCTTCGGCGCCGGGGTTCAATCATGACGGGCTCGCACCCGGATCCGGCCTCGCTTCTTTCTCTGCGGGAGCGCATCGCGCTCGTCACGGGCGGGAGCGGCGGCATCGGCTCCGCGGTGGTTCGGCGGTTTCAACAGGCCGGTGCGACGGTGGTGAGCGTGGATCGGCCGGGGCGCGCGGCGCCGGACGGTGCCGTTTCGCTTGCCTGCGATCTCGCCGACGCCGCGGCGATTGCCTCCATGATGGAGGGTTTCGCCGCCCGGTTCGGGCGTCTGGATGTGCTGGTGCACGGCGCCGGCGTCACGCGCGACGCCGTGGTGTGGAAGATGGCACCGGAGGACTGGGACGGCGTGATGCGGGTCAACCTCGATGCCGCGTTTCACCTGTTGCGGGGTGCGGTACCGCTTTTGCGCGCCGCCACGGATGCGGGCGTCATTTTCGTCGCGTCGATCAATGGAGAGCGGGGGAAATTCGGGCAGGCCAACTATGCGGCCAGCAAGGCGGGGTTGATCGGTCTCGGCCGCACCGCGGCCCGCGAGCTCGGGGCTTTTGGAATCCGCGTCAACATGATCGCGCCCGGGATGATCGCGACCGAACTCACCGCCCAGCTTCCGGAAGAAGCGCGCCTGCGCGCGCGCGAGGAAAGCGTGCTCGGGCGGCTGGGCGAGCCGGACGACGTGGCGCGCGTGGCGCTGTTTTTGGCGTCGCCGCTCTCGCGGCACGTCACCGGCCAGGTGCTGCGCGTCGACGGGGGACAGTTGATCGGCTGAGGAAGTGGAGGCAGACATGAATCGATCGGCTCGTGTGAATGAAGTCGTGGTGCGCAATCTGCGCGCGTCCGATCTGGAAGCGGTGGTTGCGCTCGACGCCAAGAACGTCGGCCGGCGTCGCGACGAGTACTTTCGCGTGAAACTCGAGCAGAATCTGGCCGAGACCGGGATCAAGGTGTCGCTCGCGGCCGAAGTGGAAGGCTCCTTCACCGGGTTTCTCCTCGCGCGCGTCTATTACGGGGAGTTTGGTCGAACCGAACCCATCGCCGTGCTGGACACGATCGACGTCCACCCGGATTTCCGCGGACATGGGATCGGGGCGGCCCTGCTGCGCCAGTTGCGGACCAATCTCTTCGGTCTGGGGGTGTCGCACCTGCAGACGGAGGTGAGCTGGGACGATCAGTCGCTGCTGGGCTTCTTCCACCACGAGGGATTCCGCCCCGCGCCGCGACTGTGCCTGGACTTCGACGTGACCGTGCCGCGACCCGAGTCAGAGCAGGCATGAGACTATCGAAGGCCGCCAGGCACGCGCTTCTCGCTGCAGCCGAAATGGCCCGTTCGAAGCACGATGGGTTGGTGACGGTTACGCAGGTCGCGCGGCGCCACGAGATCCCCGAAGCCGCGCTGGCCAAGGTGCTCCAGCGGCTGGTGCGGTCGGGGCTGGCGGTGGGGGTCCGTGGCGTGCACGGGGGGTACCGGCTCGCGCGCCGTCCTTCGGAGATCACCATTCTCGACGTGCTCGACGTGTTCGAATCGAGCGCGCTTCACGTCGCCGCGACCGGCGGAACCCGCCCGGACCGGGACGCGGCGCCCGCGACCGACCGCGTGGGCATGCTCTTCGACAGCATCGACGAGCAACGGCGCTCGACGTTATCCTCCGTCACTCTGGATAAGCTGACCGAAGAGGAAAACTCGCCGTCGCTGCCACTGCGGCCGGACTCATAACCCGTTGCGCGAGAGCTGATTGCCCGGCGCGGCAGGTCGATCTCAAGGGTTCTCGTGTAAATATTTACTTTTCGTTTACGCGGCCTTAACCGCGCCCATCGTATCTTCCGGTCCGATGATGGGTTCTTAACTCGGTCTTCCTCAAACGAAGGAGTCTTCGGGATGCATCTCAAAGGGTTTGCGATCGCGCTGCTGCTGCTGCCGGTATGCGCGTTCGCGGGAGAGGGCAAGTTGGGTGGGGAGTTGTTCGGCGACGTCTACTGGATCGCGGACAATCATGATTCCGCCCTGGTGGACTTGAACGGTACGTGGCTGCGACGCATGAATCTGACCTACGACTACAAGTTCGACGAAAAAGTCTCGTCTCGAGTGCGCTTCGAAGCGGCCAGCCCGGGCGATTTCACCAGCAACGCCACCATGTCCGCGTTCATGAAAGACGTCTGGATCAAGTATCAGCAGGGCAACCACGCGGTTCTCGCCGGGCTTTCACCCACGCCCACGTGGAGCCTCGTCGAAGACGTGTGGGGATATCGCCCCATCGAGAAGGTGCCCGCCGAGCTCCAGCGCCTGGCTTCCTCACGAGAAATGGGCATCGCATTGACCGGCGCCTTCGGAGACGGCAAGCGCCTAGCGTACCATCTCATGGGTGGCAACGGGAGCGCGCTCCAGGGTGAAACCGACTCGAAGAAGAAGATCATGGGGGCGCTTCGCTTCTGGATCACGAAGCAGGTCGTGGTCGAAGGCTATGGGGACTACGAAGACCGCACCGATTCGAGTGATCGCCAGACCTATCACGGGTTCGCGGGCTACAAGGCGGACCGGCTACGGGCCGGAGTGCAATATGTGGAGCAAAAGCGCAACGCAGTCGGCGCGGATATCAAGCTCCGGATCGTTTCCGGCTTCGTCGCCGGCGCAGCAAACGACAAACTGTGGCTCTTTGCACGCGTTTATCGCAACCTGGATCCGAACCCGGACGGCGACAATATTGCCTACATTCCGTTCGATCCCAGCGCCGCCAACACGTTCATTGTCGCCGGAATCGACTATCGACTGGCCGACATGGTCAGTCTCTCACCCAACGTGGAAGTCGTCGTGTACGACGAACCGGAAGCGGGCGGCCCGACTCCGGACACGGACGTGATCCCGCGCTTGACCTTCTCCTGCAAGTTCTAACCGATCCTTCGGGTGGGTTGACGAGACGGGCGCGGGACAACCCCGCGCCCGTTTGTATTCGTGCGAGGCGCCCCGCCGCCGGTCTTCCCCGGCAACATTGCCGCGCCGCGGTCGTATCGTGTAGTCTCGCCTCATTTCAAGAAGGAGCTGGTCGTGAGGACACTTGCCATGCTGGTACTTCTGGCCTCCATGTTTCCGATGGCCGCCTTGGCGGCGACTCCTGCCGAGGACCTGAAGAAGCTCTTCGACGACGAGTGGGAGGATCGTATGCGCGAAAGTCCGCTGTTCGCGACGCGCCTGGGCGACCACCGCTTCGACGACCAGCTTCCGTCGGTCGCGCTGGCCGACGATGCCCGGCGCAACCAGGCCGACCGCGCATTTCTCGAGCGCCTGCGGGCGATCGACCGGACGAAACTGGGGGACGGCGACCGTCTCAACCACGACATTTTCGGCCGCTCGCTCCGCGACCGCATCGCCGATTACGAACAGAAGATTTACTTGATGCCTATCACCAACCGGGAAGGCTTCCACACCGACTTCCCACAGCTGCCGGACCGCCTTTCGCTGCACACGACGAAGGACTACGAGAACTACTGCGCGCGGCTCGAGGCGTGCCGCCGCTACTTCGGGCAGTACATAGAGGTGATGCGCGAAGGGGTCAAGGAAGGCTACGTCCTGCCCAAGGTCGTGCTGGGTGGCTGGGAGGGTGCCGTGGACGCGCACATCGTCGACGACCCGACCCAGAGTCTCCTTTACGTGCCCTTCGAGAAGTTCCCCGACACGGTGCCCGGGAGCGCACGGGCGGCGCTGGTTGCACGCGGCAAGAAGGCGATCAGCGACTCGGTGGTGCCCGCCTATCGAGCGCTCCATGAATTCATGGCGAAGGAATACGTTCCCGCGGGCCGCGAAACGATCGGTGCCTCCGACCTTCCCAACGGGAAGGCGTACTACGAATTCCGCGTCCGCTACTACACCACGCTCGATCTCACGCCGCAGCAGGTGCACGATACCGGCCTGGCCGAGGTCAAGCGCATCCGGGCCGAGATGGACGGCGTCATCCAACGTATCGGCTTCAAAGGCTCGTTCGCCGAGTTTCTCGAGTTTCTGCGCACGGACAGCCGCTTTTACTTCGAGACGCCCGACGCCCTGATCCGGGAAGTGTCGTTTATCTGCAAGCAGATGGACGGTCAGCTGCCGACGCTGTTCAAGACGCTGCCGCGCATGAGCTACGGCGTCAAACCAGTCCCCGACTTCATCGCTCCCAAAACGACGACGGCGTACTACGACGACCCCAACGGCGACGGCACGCGCGCGGGGTTCTACAACATCAATCTGTACGACTTGAAAAGCCGCCCGCGCTACGAGCTGGAAGCGCTCTCGTTTCACGAAGCGGTCCCCGGGCACCACCTCCAGATTGCGATCATGCAGGAGCTGCCCGACGTTCCCAACTTTCGCCGCTACGACTGGTTCACCGCGTTCGTCGAGGGGTGGGGGCTGTATTCAGAGCGGTTGGGAATGGAAACCGGGTTCTACCAGGATCCCTACAGCGACTTCGGCCGGCTGACGTACGAGATGTGGCGCGCGATGCGCCTGGTGGTCGACACCGGGATGCACTACTTCGGGTGGACCCGCCAGCAAGCGATCGACTACATGGCCGCCAACGGCGCGCTCTCGCTGCACAACGTGACCACCGAGGTCGATCGCTACATCGCCTGGCCCGGGCAGGCGGTTGCCTACAAGATCGGCGAGCTCAAGATTCGCGAGCTGCGCGCGTACGCCACCCGGGAGCTGGGCGGCAAGTTCGACGTGCGCGAGTTCCACGACGTCGTGTTGTGGAGCGGCGCGGTGCCGCTGGACGTGCTCGAAGCGAACGTGAAGTCGTGGGTGGAGCGAAAAAAGAAAGCGTAGTCGACGTCCTCGTCGTCGGGGCGGGACCGGCGGGAAGCGTCGCGGCGGCGTCGCTCGCGCGCTTCGGCCACCGCGTGCTTCTCATCGATCGCTCCGAATTCCCGCGCGACAAGCCCTGCGGCGACGGCATCCCGCCCGGGACCGTCGCCATTCTCAACCAGCTCGGGATGGCCGACGCGCTGCGCGCCGCGAGCTTTCAGCCCATACACGGCATACGCCTCGTGTCGGCACGCGGGCGCGAATGGTCCACGCGCTTCGACTCCCGCCTCGACGGGGCCGTGTTCTACATCGCTCCGCGCGTGCGCCTCGACGACCTGATTCTCCGGCATGCGATCTCCAGCGGCGCGACGTTCCGGCGGGCTGCCGTGCGCGCCCCGATTGTGGAGGACGGACGCGTCGTCGGGGTGCGCGCGGAAGTCGACGGCGGCGAGGAGGTCATCGGCGCGCGCATCGTAATTGGCGCGGACGGAGCGACGTCGGCCATGGCGCGGGCACTCGCTCCCGGGAAGGCGCCCGAGTCGCACCGCGGCGTCGCGATTCGCGCCTACGTCGAGGGGATCGAAACCCTGCCCGACACCGTCGAGTTCCATTTCTATCCGCCGTACGCGCCGGGCTATGGCTGGGTGTTTCCATTGGATGCCGGCACCGCCAACGTCGGGGTGATCGTGCGTACCGATCGATTCAAGCGCCGCGGCGTGTCGCTCGAGAACCTGCTCGACGACTTTCTTGGCCGGCACGACGTGCGCCGGCGCCTGCGACCCGATTGGCGGGTCCGCGACGCGTCGACCTGGCAGCTTCCATATGCCACGACGCGACCGGCGGCGCTCGCCTTCGACGGCGCGATGCTGGTGGGGGACGCGGCCCGCCTGGTCGATTCGCTGACCGGCGAGGGAATCCACAACGCGGTGGTGAGCGGGGCCGTCGCCGCCGCGATCGCCCACGAGGCCCTGGAGTGCGGCGACACGTCGCGCGCCGCCCTCGAAGCGTACGCGCGCCGCTGCGAGCGCGAACTCGGCGCGTTTGCGCGCAAGTCGTATTCCATCCAGAAGTATGTGACCGCGTTTCCCCCCATCCTGGAGAGCTTGTTCATCCTCGCCGGCGCGGCTCCGGCCCGTGTCAGCCGGTGGGTCAACCGGCGCTCCACGGACTTCGTTCTACGATGACGGCCCGAATAGGCCCACGGCCAGAGGGTAATGGAGGCAGCCGGAGTTCGTTTTGAACCCTCCGGCGCATTCCGGCATCTTACGGGAGGTTGAACGTGGCCCTGGAAGAGCAGTTTGCGAATCGTTTCAAGTGTGCGAAGTGTCATTCGACCGGCGCGCGCGTCAAGCGCATCGCCACCACGGGTCGTGGATTGTCGAAGCTTTTCGACATCCAGCACAACCAGTTCCTCATGGTGTCGTGCGGTCACTGTGGGTACACGGAGGTCTACAATCCTGAAATCCTGGAAGGCAAGCGGCACGTTGGCTCGATCATCGATATTCTGTTCGGCCGCTAGCGCACGCGTCGCAGTTGCGGCGTGCATGTTGCTGCTCGGCGGCGCGCGCGCCGACGCCCAGCGCAGCTGCGCGCAGAAAGAGGCGAGGTCGTGGGAGGTCACGATCGCCGGGCCGGATGAGCGGGGCGATCGCCTCGTGGTAGAGGGAATCGTGACCGGCTCCGACGGAAAGCCGGTCGAAGGCGCGATCGTCTACGTGTACCACACGGATGCCAGCGGCTACTACGCGCGCGAACGCGCCGGCAACACCGCCCGGCTCTGCGGACTCATGCGAACCGGCGCCGACGGTCGCTACCGCTTTCGCACCATCAAGCCGGCCAGCTACCCGAACAGCGACATTCCCGCCCACGTACACTACGTCGTCTCCGGGGCGAGTTTTCCCGAGCAGTCGTTCCTCCTCGAATTCGAGGGCGACCCTCACCTGTCGAGCAGCGCCATCGCGCGCGACCGCGCCGCACACGAGGGCTTCAACGCGACCTACCGCGGCATCCGGCCCATCGAGAAGCGCGACGGCGCCTGGCGCTGTCAGCGCGATCTCAGCGTAGCAACCCGCTAGAAACGGCGAGCGCCCCGGCCAATCGACCGGGGCGCTCTTGTTTACGGGACAGGACCGTGCGAGATGGTCCGCTACTTCAGCAACACCATCTTCTGCATTACGTTGAAGCCGTTCCCCTTCAGACGATAGAAATACACGCCCGAGGAGAGCCCGGTGGCGTTGAAGTTCACGGTGTAGCTGCCGCGTTCCTTCACCGAGTTCACCAGGGTGGCGACCTTCGCACCCGTCACGTCGAAGATATCGAGCGTCACCTGGCCCGTGGCCGGGACGGTGAAGTCGATCGACGTCTGCGGGTTGAACGGGTTCGGGTAGTTCTGCGACAACTCCGCCTTATACGACGGCCCGGCGCCGACGCCGGTGGGAAGTCCGTCGTCGTAGTTGGTGTTCTGTGGGTCGAAGTCGGTCCAGTAGTACGTCCACAGTGCCGTCGGGTCCCCCGGATCCTGCGGGCTGCTCGGCGCCAGCGCTCCGGGCATCGGCGGGAACGCGCCGCGGTACGTCGTCGACGCGAGGCCGGCGAGACGCGGGTTGGAGAAATCGGCGGTACCGATCAGCTCGGAACCGGCCGCCGGGCGCGCATCCGGGGCGTTGAGGTTGCTGAGATCGTTGAGCAGGATGTCGTCCGGCATGCGCGGGGCGTTGCTGGTGTTGTCATAACCTCCGGTGGCGAACCAGACCTCCACGTCCGCCCATCCGGTGGCGGCGGCCTCGTCGTGGATTCCCGACGAAGAGCCGTTGGGGATGAGCGTGGCCTGCATGGACATGTTGCGAATCTGCAACGTGTCGTCTTGGGCCCACGTGATCGTGTGCACGTCGCGCAGACGAAGGCCCCATGGGTAACCCATGATGCACGAGTTGTAGATACTGAGTTGAGTGGAGCGACGGAGCAGCGCGCCGAACTGGAACGTCTCGCCCAGCGGGTACGGAACGTCTGCATTGGTCCGCTCCGGACCCACCAGAGTGATGTTCGAGAAAATGGGACGCGTGTACGGCGTCGCCGTTGAAGTAGCCGACCCGTCGTTGTCCGTCTCGAAGCCGTTCGACTGGCCCGTCGGATCCGACTCGTCCGGGTCGCGCAGGCCGAACCCGAACTGCACGTTTCCGACGTACCCGAAGTCGGCGTCGAACTCGTCGTCGGTGCCCGAGAACGCGACCAGGTAGCTGCAGTCCACAGTGCCGCCGAACCACTCGAACGAGTCATCGAACGAGTTGCTGACCTGGATGTGGTCGATCTGCGTGCCGGAGCCGACGCCGCCCATGGTGAGGCCGTTGACCTCGTTGTCCTGCGCGAACCGGTAGCCGCAGAACTCGATGCGGATGAAGCTCAGCACGCCGCTGTTGTCGCTCGCGTCCGGACCGCCGTACGTGCCGGTCGCGCCGGTGCAATCTCCCGGGATGAGTCCGCCTTCGATCAGGGGATTCACTTTGTTCGTCGGCGCGTTGCCCAGGATGATGATGCCCCCCCAGTCGCCGGCGGCACGGGTGCCCGCCGGTTCGTTGCTGGTGAACACGATGGGCTTCTGCTGCGTGCCCTGGGCGAAGATCTGTGCACCGCGGGTGACGATCAGCGTGCCACCCGTCGCACTGTGGCCCTTGATGATCGTGCCGGGCTGAATGGTCAGCGTGTGACCGGGCTGCACGTAGTACAAACCGGTCAGCACGTAAACGGTGTCCGCATCGAGCACTCGGTCAAAAGCCTGACAGTACGGTGTCCGGACAGGAGCCAGGACCCCGGGGCCGATCACGACCTCGGGTAAAACCGCGGACGCGTTCGTCGCGAAGGCCGCGACGGCCAGGGCCGCCAGTGTAAAGAAGCGTTTCATGGGATGTTCTCCTCCTGATTTAAACTGCGTTTTCGTTGCTGGTTGAAACCGACTTCATGCGTACTTTATGCTTGTCTCTGCCTGGGGCAGGGGGTTCTCGCCGTTATGCCGGGTGACCTCCTTTTACTCGGGTCGGCCATCCCCGGAGCTAGCCCTCCGGGGATGGCCACTTTGCTATTGTTCGCGACTCCATATGCAGGTTCTCTCCCTCCCAACCACTTGGTCGGAGTAAGGCGTCAGCCTCTATAGATTGAAAGAGAGAGAAATTGCATACGTCGTCCCCACTTTGACGCTCTCCCAGGGGGACCCCGTGTCCCCGAGCGTATACACCACGTTGTCCGCCGCGATATCCCTGACCGTGAACTTGAGCCGCACCCACTCGGTGAACTGCTCCGTGAATGCCAGGTCGAACACGTTGCGCGGCTCCTCGTAGATGTCTTCATCGCGCGTGTCACCCACCGCATCCAGCCGCCGGCCGAACCGGTTATAGAGGAAGCTCATCGACAGATCGATATCGGGCACCGAGTAAAGCAGCCCCGCGTTGATCGTGTAGGGCGCCTGCCCCTGCAGCGTACGCGTCCTGGTCTCGTAGATCGCATTCCCCTGCGGGTCCGTGTGGGTCTCTGTGTACTCAACTTCGGATTCGACGCGCGTGTAATTTCCCTGGATCGTCAGATTTTCGAGCTGGCCCCACGCGAACCCGAGGCTCTTGCGGGCCTCGATTTCGA
>Ga0137333_1000112_pt1 | contig 19808 bp, 19 predicted proteins | sample EasRivERMLT231_2_FD_102286 | JGI IMG/M metagenome (GOLD analysis project Ga0137333, IMG submission 102286) | Soil microbial communities from meander-bound floodplain in the East River, Colorado, USA - East River MetaG ERMLT231_2 | ecosystem: Environmental > Terrestrial > Soil > Floodplain ... | reverse complement strand
GACAACCCCGTCGCAGTCGTTTGCCCAAACGAGCTGATGAGATAATCACTGTACAAATCGAGCAGTTGTTCGTTTTTCATAGGTTCAGTTTACGCCAGTTTTGCGTAAGGTGAGTTAATAATACATAAACTATAGACCGATAAGTGTGTGACGGAGCATATAGCAGGCAGTTCTGAAAGCAAAGTAAAATTGATCGCAGGATCGAATAAATACTTTTCCAGCGGAACAAAGATACTATACAAAGCGTTGTGAACTAAGCTATGCCTAACGAAAACTCTCATCGCTTCCCGATCCGCAGCCTTGTTTTCTGGGGTGTTGTAGTGATTGGCGCATTTGGTCTCTTCACATTCGTTCGTGACTTTACCGCGTGCTGGCGGCTCACATCCTTGCCCGGGTTGCCGCCTGCGAGTTGCGCCGACCAACAAGTGGATCCGCTTGAAGGGCCGGTCATCGTCACTGCTGGTGAAACAGCCGTCCCGACGGCAACGACCGAAGCGCCAATTGTCGAGGAGATCACATATCCCACCTGGGATGGCGCGAGTCGTATCAACATCCTGTTCGTGGGTCTGCGCGGGGGTGATCCGCAAGAGGGCGACTGCCCATTTTGTACCGATACATTAATTCTATTGACCATCGATCCCGTGACGCAAACGGCGGCGATGCTATCCATTCCGCGCGATATGTGGGTGAACATCCCGGGCTTTGGATATAGCCGCATCAACACCGCCTGGACTTTGGGCCGCGGTTCCAAACTACCCGGAGGCGGCCCGGCGTTGACGATGAGAACGGTCTCGCACTTCATCGGCGTGCCAGTGGATTATTACGTGCAGGTGGATTTTGATACCTTCATCGATGTGATCGACTTGATCGGTGGCGTGGATGTTTATAACGACGAAGACTTGTTGCTAGATCCTGTATCGCATGGCAAGGACTTTCCCAAGATCCGCCTCACTTGTTGTGGCATGCGGCATTTGAGTGGCAGGGCGGCGCTGGCATTTGCGCGTTGTCGTCATATCGAACAGGGCTGTAAAGATGGCGACTTCGGTCGTGCCAGACGTCAACAGAAGGTGATCTTTGCCATTCGGGAGAAGGTGTTAAGCCCCGAGAATTTCCCTACCCTGCTGGCGCAGGCACCTGAACTGTATAACACGTTTTCAGAGGGCATCCACACGAACCTGTCTCTGGATGATGCTATAAAACTGGCGGTGTTGGTCAAGGATATTCCGAAGGAAGATATTCATAATGAGGTCATCAGTAATCGCATGATCGTAATGGACAATGTGGTTGTGGGAGGCGTGAATGCCAGTATTATTCGGTATGTTCCAGATCAGATCCGCATCTTGCGCGATCAACTCTTTACCGCCACCGGACCGTTGAGTCCATTGGCAGAGGGTGACCTGGCATTTCTGATGCAGGCTGATGGTGCTCGTATCCGCCTCTTGAACGGGACGTCAATACCCGAACTCGATACTCGCACGGGCAGTTATTTTTCGCAACTGGGTTTTATCGTTACAGAGTTTGGAAAAACGAATTTACCCGGACGTACCATCATTACTCTCTATTCACCAAAACTGTATACCTTGCGCTATTTGCTGGAGGTCTTTGAGATCACAAGCAGTACACAGATCCGCATCAAAAAACCTGACCCAACGCAAACCGTAGATATCGAAGTTCAACTGGGTGCAGATTGGGTTAAAAAGCTGCCACCAGAGTATTAGCGCTCAACCTGAAAACTGTGCTTATTACTTTGTAGTGTACCGGGACTGCTTAAAACAGTTCCCCGGTACCGTGGGGAATTCATGCCTGATTCCTATAATGAAATTGCTTCCAGCAAGCAAATCCAATTTCAGAAAAGGAATGCGACATGCGTAAAAAGCTCTTTACCGTAATGACTGTTTTGATACTTGCACTTGTCTTGGTTATGCCCGTTGGCGCGATCACGGGCAACTGGGTGGATGATAGTGACCATCCCTTCGTGGGTTTGATCGTGTTCTATGATGCGGACGGTGAATTCGTCCAACGCTGTAGCGGCGCCCTCATCAGCCCCACTAAATTTTTAACCGCCGGTCACTGCACCGATGCGAACGCTGGTGTGGTCACAGCCCGTGTATATTTCCAGCAGGATGCGGGCGCTCATTACGACCCGGTCACTGAACTTGACCCAGTCAGCGGATACCCTGAATACTGCGCCGCTGGCACGTTGGGCACGCTGTGTGCCACATCCGATGAACTGTATAACTTTGGTTACCCTGCTGGCTTCCCCGATACCGGTGATGCAGGCTTGGTCATTCTCGATCAAGCGATTCAACTGCCTGAATATGGTCAGCTTCCAACCGCGGGCGCATTGAATGAATTGAGCACCGCGCGCGGACAGAAGAATACGATCTTCACGGTCAGCGGTTATGGTCTCAGTTATAAAACGCAGGCTCATTCAGCGGTTCCAAATATCTCGTTCCGTATCCGGTTGATGGCACCATCCACGTTGGTTAACCTGAATAGCGGCTTGACCGATGGTTTCAACCTCCAGACGCAGGGTAATGGTGATGAGCGCGGCGGTACCTGCTCCGGTGACTCAGGCGGACCCGTCTTCCTCGGTGGACCGGATTCAAATCTGATTGTGGCGGTCACGTCCTTTGGCTTGAACGCGCTCTGCCGCGGCACAGACTTTGCCTATCGTGTCGACCGTGCCGAAGTATTGGATTGGATCAACAATCCCATTCCGTGATCTGCTGGCGATACCAAATCAAAATAAAGCAAATGTAAAATTGGAGTCTCGAACCCGAGACTCCAATTTTCTAATATCAACTATATGTTTTGGGTAGGATATGGCTGTCACTTTTCAAGGCAAAGTGACGGTGGCACACGCCACGCCACGCGCATGAATGAAGCGAATATCCCAAGTGGCGCTGGTTTCTCCTTCGAGTGGCAGTAATCCCTTTAATTCAAATACAAACTTGCCATTTGTATCTGCGCGCTCAACAAAGCTTCCTGATGCCCCACTTTTTGAACTTGTACGATTAAATGTACTGTGGGTAATGTATGGTATTTCTCCGGGCTTTAATCCGCTCACTTGCAACTCCACACCTGAATCACTAATACGGCGCAGATCAAGTATCACCCCATCCGCGTGTAAGCAATCTGGCGTGGATGTTGGTTCGACGAATGATTCAACTGTAACTTCAACGACAGTGATGGGAGTGGTTGTGTTCTGCGGCATACAGGCTGTGATGAGACAGGCAAATATTACACCAAACCATGATCTCATAGCGAGCTCCTTTCCCAGAATCAATATATATCATCAAAGAGGGCTACCTGCAAAACTGACTTGGTCGATCCGCGCCCCAATTCGTCGATGGTGCAGACTTTCCCTCACCAGCCCAATCGAACACTTTCATCCAAAACCCCATAAAAGTTGGGAACGCGCCTTCAGGGATATGCACCCAGCCATCTTTGGTTTGCAGGAAGAACGAACCCGGCGCATCGCAGCCATTGGGACCTAATTCTGATCCGTCCGCTCGAGCCGTTGCCCGCACCTCCGCGATCACATACCAAACATGCGGATTACTCCCGTCAAAAGAATTCGTCCCAGCATACAGGATCTTCACCTCACGGTCAGTGGTGTAGTATTTTTCCGCCAATGCCAGCATGCCTTGTTCGGGCGTAGCGTATACACCTTTAGCACGCGCATTATTCAATTGAACAGTGGTATAGATCCAGGCGAGAACTACAAAAGCACTGCTGATGCCCAAGGCGATCAACAAGCGACGCAGCCAAACATTCATTTCGACCCTCCCACAATAGATATGAAATACAGTATATGCCCAATATATACCCGTTTGACGTTTATCGCAAAGTGACAGCCACCTTTGCGAAGCACTCCCAGAGTGAAACAAAGGGGGCAAGATGGCTGTCACTTTTGAGGTTGTCGATCCAGTATTCTGTTTTTGCTAACTGTATAAATCCACCCTGTGTTTGGGCGCTGCTTACAACATGCGCAATCCAAACAACATGATTGCGGCTACGGCTACCGCCATGCTGACCTGCCCGATAAGACCAGTGGCGACACTGAAGCCAAATACATCGAAGATCCATCCGCCGATGAACGCACCCAGAATGCCGATGGCGATTGCGCCGAGTACCCCAGTCCTCACTCCACCTATCAGCCATTTTGCGGTCAACCCTGCGGTCGCACCGATCAAGATCCAGATCAGAATTTGTTCAAAAGACATAGTGTGTGGCCTCCTTTTCTTATGTAACGACTACTGTGGTGGGCACACACTATGTAGCCTATGTTTGCCACAGCGTCTTGAATTTTCAAACAGAATATTTAGTCGATCATCTGAAGTCCGAAGTGACTACCGGTTGAGTGTGGTCATTTGCATTAACGCCGTTGCTGCTGGTTCGATCTCTAAATTGTGATCCAACTCTTTCAGGCTTGGTGGTATTTGGGGTGCGTTGAAGAGCGCGTCCATCTCTTGATATTGCAGGCTTGCCATTTCTGCGGGAGTCGCTTCACGATCGGCCCAGTGGATGAACTCATCGCGCGCACACTCACTAGGGGAGCCACATGAATTGCCAGTCTTCATGTGGTAGTTATGGAAGCGCACTATCTCATCGTTGGCAGAAACGACTTCACGCGCAATATTTCTGGAATCGTTCACATAACATTTCCCGATCGTTACTTCTTGTCTTCGCAACATAGAGTACTCCTTTTTGTGACAGCGCATATGGCGGATATTTTGAATCATGGGCGCTGTTGAATTCCCTGGCTGTACAATTCTTTAAAGATAAATACAGCTGGGAATGATGGAACGCCTCTTTCCGGAATTGAGGCGGATCCTGCTCCTGCTCCGATATGCAGTTGTCCATACGTGAGGGGATGATGGGCGGGCAGGAATTTTGCAAGACGTGTTATATGGATTTCGTCAGGCAAAATCTTACGACGCTGGCCAAGTGTCAGGTTTGGTATTCTACACAGCCGCACAAGTGCGTACAACCCTTATTCCTATTACAAATGTCCTACCTCATACAAATTTCCTATTTATGAAATTAACCTGAGAATCTTTTTAGCACATTGTTGATGCTTTGATTTCATAAAATGAGTGTGTCTATTTTTCAACAAAAGTAATCACTGATAAAATCACGCTGTATTTTGAAAAGGAACCTCTCATGGCGAAACTTATCCCCGCATCTGAACGCATCATTCGTGCCCGCAAGCTGATTCAACAAGCCCGGGATCTGCCCGTCCCTCAGACTGGGCTTGGTAAGAGCGACTTCAGTTACATCGCCAATGTCAAAGATTTGTTGCGGCAGGCGCGTGACATGGTCAAATTCATTCCCCAGACTGCTGGGGTCTCTGCCAAGATGAAGGCAGAAGTCAAAAAGATTTACGAAGAGGCTGATCAAGCGGATCGGGAGATCTTATATTAGCGTTGCATCAAATATTTACTGTTAAATGCGCTACCCCGAATTCACCAAATTCGGGGTAGCTGAAGAGAGGGGAAAACTCGAAACTCGCGCCTGATATTAACTGGTCACATAGGCTTTTGCAGAACTTTTCTCTGTGCAAGTTACCCAGTGATACTTCTTGATCGGTTTATTGCGTGGGGAATAATCCCAGACTTTTGCTTCGATAAAGTCTATACCCATGGCACGTGCCACAGAGACGCGATGATGTCCGTCCTCCACAAAATATTCTTCTCGCACTTTGTGAACCACGATAGGGGGCCAGCCATCCTGTTCGTGCAGAACGTACGCATTGACCCAGCGAGCTAGGGTATGCTTTTTAAGCGGACGGAAGTGCATATCGAAATCGGTCTCGCGGTTAAGCGTGCCAACGATCTCAGCCACGCGAATGTTTTGGATGCCGACCAGTTTTCGGTTGGGGGAGATGCGGCTGCGTTCGTTGTCACCGGGAAACACAACCAATTCTGATGGCTCTCCGGACAACTTTGCCCACAGACGACCGCGCAGGGCACGCATCCGTAAAAGGGTAAACTGATATGAAACAAAACTGCGAAGATTAGTAAAAGAAGGGACCATGTTCATTTTTAAATTCCTTTCATAATTTGTTGTAAGTGAGTTGAATATGGTGTCTTATGCAATCGGTTGCATTACTGCCTAAAAAAAGAGACGTAAAGCTTAAGCTGACTTTCTGACGATCAATTCAACGGGGATGGATACATTGGTTGCCATGCCTGACTCAAGATATTGAATTAGATTCTGTGCCAATAATTTTCCGGCCAGTGGAACGTTTTGTCGGATCGTGGTTAGCGGCGGGTTGCTGTGTTCCGCGATGGAGAGATCATCGTATCCGACAACCGCAATATCTTCAGGTACGCGCTTGTCATGTTCACGGATCACATCCATCGCAGCGATAGCCATCAAATCACTGTTGACGAAAACTGCGTCAATATCTGGCGACTTCTTCAGTAACCGCTGCATGGCTTCGGCGCCCGATGTGTTGGAAAAATCTCCGTGCTCGATCAGATCAGAACTTATAGTTTTGCCTGCGCCCTGTAAAGCTGACTTATATCCATCAAGGCGATGCTGGACTTCCATTTCATCTTCAGGACCGCCAATAAAGCCGATCTTTTGCCTTCCAAGACTGATCAAATGTCCGGCCGCTAATCTTCCACCATTGAAGTTGTCACCTGTAACCGAGCAATATTTCTGGCTGGGTTGGGATGTACCCCAGGTAATGAACGGAGCGCCAACAGCCAGGAGTGCCTTCATGTGCGATTGTTTGCGGGAGGAAGTCATCAGGATAAATCCGTCCACACGACCGGTGTCGAAGTATTGGTGTGCCCATTTGATATCCTGCGGATTCACATGGATGACCAGCATATCGTAGCCTTCTGCAACGAGCCCGTGTGAGATGCCGCCCATGATCTCAAGCCCAAACAGGTCTGCAACCGAAAATTCCTTGTGGTAGGCATGGGTCACAAAAGCGATCGTGCGGCTTTTCTGCATGCTTAGTTGGCGGGCGGGCACGTTGATCTGGAAATTGTGCTGGTGGGCGATGGCGCGAATCTTTGCCTTTGTCTCTTCGCCGATGAGCGGACTGTCATTTAAAGCCCGAGAAACGGTGGATTTGGATACTCCAGCCAGCTTGGCAAGGTCTGAAATGTTTTTGACAGTGTTTTTGCTCATTCAATTTCCTTGAGTACTGCAACCGGTTGCATTATAAAAGCATCATTTGTCTTTGTCAAGAGGCGCAGGAAAAACGTTTAGACCTCTTGCAAAGTGTGCCAGAGATCGCACTCCACACCGGCATTAAATATTTTTCTTGTGTAGTGGGCGCTCTCTAACGCCCGCTTAAAAGGGACTTATGCAAAAGGTCTATTGTAGTTATGTATGGTATTCATCAAATCTTGTCCATCAAGCGTACAAGTCGTACAATAGAGGTGTACCCTCAAATTTTACCTTTACAGAGTATCGCATTGTTTGCCGAACCGAGACGATGATATTTACTTGTGGTTGTTGTTCAAAGGTTTGGTAATATTATGAAACAAGCGATGGAAAGCGAGGCACGCCATGACCGATAATAAACTCACCCAACTTCTCGAAGAATTACACACCGAACTGGATAATACCGAAGCCATGGATGAAAAAGGGCGCGAGTTACTGCGCGCGCTCAACGCCGATATTGAAGAATTGTTGGATCGCTCTGAAATTGAGAAAACTGACGATGATGACTCACTGCTTGAACGCTGGCAGGAATATATTGACCATTTTGAGGTCACACACCCGACGCTTACGGCGACACTGTCACATCTCATGACGGCGCTAAACAACGCGGGCATCTAGCCGCTAAATTATCGAAGCCAAAAGCGGACGAGACCACTCGTCCGCTTTTATGTTTGTGAGCGAGTTTCGCTCTGGTGATACAATCCAAACATCACATTACAGGGATGTACCACCATGCAGCCACCACGTTTACGCGGACGTTATTTCAGAATTCTATATTTTTTTGCGGGGGTTATTCTTCGTTTTATTCTCTGGGAATTGATCATCGCAAGATTGGGGCTACGCAAATGGACGCGCCGTACGCGTGCGGAACGTTTTCGGCGTGAAGCAGTGCGCTTCCGTGCATTGGCGATTCATATGGGCGGGGTCATGATCAAAGTTGGGCAGTTCCTGTCTTCACGTTTGGATGTGTTGCCTCCCGAAGTGACCGATGAACTTGCGAACTTACAAGATGAAGTCCCAGCAGAACCATATGCGGCGATCAAGGAATTGGCTGAAAAAGAATTGGGTGCCGCGCTCACGGAAAAATTCGAATGGTTTGACGAGAGTCCGCTGGCAGCCGCCTCATTAGGTCAGGTCCATCGCGCCAGGCTGCGGGTTGAAGATGAAACGGATGGCTTCCGTAATGTGGTTGTGAAAGTCCAACGTCCATTTATCGAATTAATTGTTGGCGTTGACTTGTCTGCACTCCAGCGCGTAGGCAATTGGTTGATGCGCTATCGTCCGATTCGTGAACGTGCTGATGTGCCGGCGTTGTTGCGTGAGTTTTCGGCGACGGTGCACGAGGAGATTGATTACCTCCATGAAGCCGAAAATGCGGAAAGATTTTTCGAGAATTTTAAGGATGATCCTGATGTGTATGTACCGCGTGTGGTGAAGGGGCTGTCTTCATTGCGCGTGTTGACGTTGGAAGATGTCTTTGCGATCAAGATTACGGATTATGCTGCGATCACCGACGCTGGCATTGACCGCAATGACGTGGCAAAAAAATTATTGGACACGTATCTCAAACAGATCTTTGAAGATGGCTTCGTGCATGCCGACCCGCATCCTGGTAACCTGTTCGTGACACCGCTCGGCGCTGACGGCGACTCACCGCGCAAATGGAAATTGACCTTCGTGGATTTTGGTATGACTGCCCGTGTACCAGAAGGTGTGCGCGATGGGCTGCGCGAGATGTTGATCGGGGTAGGCACAAAAGACTCAAGCCGTGTCGTCAAAGCGTATCAGCAGTTGGGCATGTTATTACCGGGCGCGGATCTGAAATTGATCGAGCAAGCCGAGTCGCAAGTGTTTGACCGTTTCTGGGGGATGTCGATGAGTGAGCTGCGCAAGACCAACCCCGATGAGTTGCGGAAGTTTGCCCATCAATATCGTGACCTGATCTTCAGTATGCCGTTTCAGGTACCGAATGATCTCATTATGCTGGGGCGCACGGTCGCAATTCTTTCAGGCATGTGTACGGGACTTGAACCAGATTTCAACTTATGGAATCAGATCGCACCCTATGCGCGCAAGTTGATCGAAAAGGAAGCTACCAAGGGAATCAATGAATGGCTCGAGGAACTTGGCAGCCTGTTACAGAATTTGCTGGCACTGCCATCGCAAGCCAGCCGCGTGTTGGCGCAAGCTGAAAGCGGCGGATTAACAGTACAGTCGCCACAGATTAGTCGTGAAGTGCGTTCGCTCACGCGTTCTGTGGACAGATTGAATAGCGGGCTGATCTTTGTCGGTTTGTTGATCGGTGGTGTGATGTTGTATAACGCGGGGAATATCATCTATGGACAAGGACTGTTCGTCGCGGCGTTGATCGCCTTGTTGTGGATTTTGTTTTCGCGAAGAGAGTAGATGTAATTCTGGTATCCATCAGCTCGTGTACCCGATAGGGTGTGCTGATGGACTATTTGAATACACGGACAGCAAGCTGTCCGATTCCAAAAAATAAATAGAGACAGTCGAACAAAACCCTCTTGTTCTTCTGTCTCTTTAAATTTCAGTAATAAAGCGTTTAGGCTTTATCGTCCATCTTTTTGATGACGTGGTCAAGCATACCACGCACCGCTAATAACATTTCACGGCGGGCGGCCTGGCGGTGTTCCAGAAAGCCTTCCGGTAAAAAACCTTTTACTGCTTCACGCATTTCCGCGCGCGCTTTTTTATAATGCTCGCGGGTTTCCTCGGGAATATGTTTTTCCCATTTCTTTTCATACTCTGTCATAGGTTGGCTCCTTCCTGCATTTTTATTATAGCACTTTCGGAATATATCAGTTTAGTACGCATTAATCTTTAGGTTTTCCCAAAACTTCCCAATTCTTTTCTTATGCCAACGCATGTAATTTGGCATCTGGGTAAACCGCAACGGGATGCCCCACCAAGCTCAGCATGTGCTGGTCGGTGAAGGAATCGCCATAGGCAAAACTGGAAGCCCAGTCCACATCCCAGCCGCGCGATTGGACCAGTTCCTGCACCTTGCTGGCTTTGGTTGCGCCGCTCATCAGCGGTTGAATCGTCTGACCAGTATATTTTCCATTTATAAATTCTGTCTGTGTACCCAGTGCCGCATCTGCGCCAATTTTCTCCTTGAGTATTTCAGCGCTAGGCGTGAGCATGCCGGAAACGATGATAACTTTATGTCCCTGTGCTTGATGATCCTTCAAGCGTTTGAATACATCCGCGCGTTGGGTGGGGAGCAGGTATTCAGTTACCAGCCAAGTCAAGGCTGCTTTCGCTTGCGACTCATCCAGTCCTTGTAACATGCCGCTTAGGTTGGCTAGCAAAGCATGTTGCAAGTTCTGCCAGCTACCAAGTTTCACTTTGTAGGCTGCATAAGCAGGCAGGACGCCCGCATAATAGCGCCACGCAAAATAACGACGATTATGTTCGGTTGAATACTTCATCATTCCGCGTCCGAACTGCCCAGTGTATAACGTCCCATCTGAATCAAACAAAGCGACGATCATAAAGCTACTCCTAAAATGTTAATCGATTGTGGATAAAACACATCATATCGTAAAGAGGATACGCCGGAATTCTTTTAAACAAAAAGTCCCTTCAATACGAAGGGACTTTTTGTTTATGGAGTCGCTGTGGCAGTCGCAGTTGCTGTAGCCGTGGCTGTAGACGTTGGTGCGCCCGTTGTTGCCGTGGCTGTCGCGGCTGTGCCACCGACGGTAACAACCACATAGACTTCATCACCGAAAAATTGTCCACCCGCCGTGGACATGCGCCAGTTACTGCGGACAGCACCAGTCTTGGTGGTAGGGGCGGTCATCGCAACGGAGATATCCGTGGTTGCGTTTACCGCCACTGCAGAGGGCAGGGTATATGTGACCCCACTCATCGCATCGCCGCCGGTGAAAGCAAATTTAAATCCGGCGTCCCAGGCGCATGAGCCGCTGTTGACCACTTTCCAGGTTTTTGTAAAAGTTTGTCCAGGTGTCATGGGCGTGTTATCAGGGATGGTCACATCGCTGACGAATGCCATGCTGTAACAGGATTTGGTCGGCGCGATGGTGGCTTGCGAGACCGGGGGGAATGTAGCCGCGCTGGTTGCAAACGGCGCGAACGTGGCGGAAGGCGTCAGTGTGGGGAAAAGTTGGATCGTTGGCTGAGCAGCCGCGGTCTGAGTCAGACCGACTGAAAACGTCTCAACGACTTGAGTCGAAAGCGCATTCGGGTCTACAGTGGGTGTCAGGTCCGCGTCACTGCCTCCGCAGGCGGTCAATATTAAAATGCCTGCGATCAAGATGGTCATTAATTTGTTTCTAAGCATATATACTCCTTTTGGTGCGAGCCGCAATTTTACACGGATTTCGCCCAATGTTAAACGGACGTTTGTCCTACGAAGTTCCCACGACCCGCATGCTATAATTTATTCATCATGATCTACTTGGATTACTCTGCCACGACACCTGTGGACTCGCGCGTACTCGACGCGATGACTCCTTATTTTTCCGCCTCATTTGGCAACCCTTCATCTGTCCATCGTTTCGGACAGCTTGCCGAAGCTGCGATCGATTCAGCGCGTGAGACAGTTGCACGCGTGCTGAATTGCAGACCTGACGAAATCATTTTCACCTCCTGCGGTTCCGAATCAGATAACCTTGCGATCCGTGGCGCGGCGTATGCGATGCGCGAAAAGACCGGCGCAAAATGGATTCTTGCCTCGCGTGCCGAACACCCTGCCATCACCAAAACATTAGCGCATCTCGAAAAATATGAAGGCTTTCTCATCGAATGGTTGAACACAGATACACATGGCTTTGTGACTCCCGAAACCGTCGCCAAAGCGCTCTGCGACAACACTGCGATCGTCTCGGTGATGTATGCCAATAACGAGATCGGTACCATCAACCCGATCAAAGAAATTGCGGAAATTTGTAAAGCCAATCATATTCTCTTCCACACGGATGCCGTGCAAGCTGCCGCATATTTACCCGTCGATGTACAAACTCTCGGTGTGGATATGATGTCATTAGGGGCACACAAATTCTATGGACCGAAAGGCGTCGGCGCATTATACGTCCGCAAAGGGACGCCGCTTGTCTCACAACAAACTGGCGGGGGACAGGAATTCAGTCTGCGCGCCGGGACTCAGAACGTGCCATATATCGTCGGCTTTGCTGAAGCGTTGCGCTTGACACATGCAGAACGCGAACAGCGGATTGCAAACGTCAAGCCGTTACGCGATAAGATCATCGGAACCGTGCTTGAAACAATTCATGACTCACAACTCACCGGCGATATGGAATTCCGTTTGCCGCATCATGCTAGTTTTGCGTTCAAAGATGTGGATGGGAATCTACTGCTCACACTTCTAGATGCTGCGGGCTTTGCGTGTTCCTCTGGTTCTGCCTGCAAGACCGGCAACCCCGAACCCAGTGAAGTGATGAATGCGATCGGTTTGACGCGCGATTGGGGCTTGGGCTCGTTGCGGGTTACGTTAGGCAAAGACACTACGCCAGCGCATGTCGATTCGTTTTTGAACGCGTTGCCCGGTTTGGTGGAGAAGGTACGGAAGTTGAAGAAGTAAATTAGATGGTTTGTGAATGACCATATACTGAAGGAACATGTCGTTGAGACACATTCGTGTTTTTAGTTTTGTACTTTTACTCTCCCTGCTGACCAGTTGTGGTTTGCCGAGGCTTTCCGCAGCAACACCAACACTGATGCCAACGAACACTCTAGAGCCTTTGCCTACATCCAGCCCAACGAATACACCCCAACCGAGCGCTATATTTACTGAAGCTCCCAGTCTCACGCCGACGATCATGCCTACCATCGAACCAGTGATTGCCGTTGCTAAAACGTCCATTACATTGCGGTCCAGACCAGCCAGGGGTGGAGATAATGTTGGGGGCGTGTATGGTAATGAAAAAGTGAAGGTGATCGCACGCAATATTCCTGCCACCTGGTTCTATATCATTGCTCCAGATGTACCCGGTGGAATGGCTTGGGTGTTGGCAGCTGGTTTTACTTTACAAGGTGATCTGACCCAATTGCCGATCGCGATGTTCCCTGAAGGTTCAACAACTCCTTTATTGTTACCACCCATCATTCATACCATCTCTGGTACACCATTACCGCTCAATCTACCTGCACCGGGTGCCCAAACTGCGACCGTGACTCAACTTGCCAAAGTCCGCGTTGGACCGGGTCTCGGTTATATGGAAATGGGACTGTTAGATGTAGGCACTGTCATTGTGGTGACAGGTCGGCTTAAGGGGAATGCCTGGCTGCAGATCGAATATCCATCGGGCTTGGACGGACGAGGTTGGGTATTGGGCGAGTTGGTCAAGTTTGAAGGAGACTTTGGGGGAATGCCGTTCTTCAACCAACTTGCCACGAACATCCCCAAAGAAGAGGAAGCTCCCGACCAACCTGTTGCCACAGAGACCTTGTCTGCGGACGTAACACCGGTCGATACGCCCATCTTGGAGACTGCGACTCCAGCTCTGCCTTATGGCATTACTCTGGCGCAGATCAATGCGCGCTCTGGTCCAGCCTCCAGTTTTTCATCTTATGGATTGATCGAAAAGAAACAGACTGTGACGATTCTCGGGCAAACCTTGAACGGACTCTGGTTCCAGATCCAGTATCCCGCCGCGCCGAATGGAGTGGCGTGGGTATCCTCGGTGTATGTGCAAGTGATGAAAAGTATCAAGGGTTTGCCGTATTTTGATAATATGGGCAATCCGCTTCCGTAATTATTCTGACGACGTGCCCTTCGTCTGCGTTCAGGGCGAATAAAGGAGAACAACATGACCATCAAACACATCTTCGTGATCGGCGCAGGGACCATGGGTAACGGGATCGCGCAAGTTGCGGCGACAGCGGGATATCAAGTCACGTGCATGGACGTAATGCCGGCTGCGTTGGAAAAAGCCAAAGCGGCGATCGCGAAATCAACCAGCAAGTTGTTGGAAAAGGGGACGATCACAGCCGAAGCGAAAGTCTGGGCGGATGCGATTCAATATGTCAGTAATATGGACACGATGAAAGATGCAGACTTTGTCATCGAAGCGGCGACGGAAAACCCCGAACTTAAATTTAAAATTTTCAAAGACATGGATGCCAATGCGCGCGCAGGCGTGATTTTGGCGAGCAACACATCGTCAATTTCGATCATGAAAATCGGCGCACAGACCAGCCGTCCCGAAAGCGTGATCGGGATGCACTTTATGAATCCAGTCCCGTTGATGAAGCTCGTCGAAATCATCAAGGGACTCGCCACGAGCGCAGAGACACTCCAAACCACGCTCGAATTATGTAAAGTGATGGGCAAGGAGGCCGTCGAAGCGAATGACTCGCCCGGCTTCATATCCAACCGTATTTTGTGCCCGATGATCAACGAAGCGATCTTCGCGTTGCAAGAAGGCGTGGGAACAAAAGAAGCCATTGATACCGTTATGAAACTAGGCATGAATCACCCGATGGGACCGCTCACCCTCGCGGATCTGATCGGATTGGATGTTGTGTTGTTCATCATGGAAGTGTTGCAGCGTGATCTCGGTGAAGATAAATATCGCCCCGCGCCGTTGCTGCGGAAGATGGTGGACGCGGGTTATTTGGGTAGAAAAAGCGGCAAAGGGTTTTATCAGTATTAATTATGATCACGGGTGACAGTCACCCGCTTTGCGAAAGTGACTGTCACCTCATCAAAATGCATGGTAAAGTATTAAGGTGGGGAAGATAACGATAATGGTATAGGAACCCTGGTCAATCAACTAAAGGAGGTTGACAATGAATGGGAAGCTAATCACCACTTGCTTGATGCTGGCAATCACGATCCTTTCGGCATGCGGCAGCCAAGCCCCTACGGAAACGTTGGTACCTGCTGTGACGGAAACACTGGCTATCCCGGTAACGGGCGTCACTGCGACCGAAGCGCAGGTCACAACAGACGCGCCAGCCTTGCCCACACTGGCACCCACTTTTACATCCACGCCTGAACCGCCCAGACCCACTAATACAGCTGATTGTACAAATAGCGCCGCGTTCGTTACCGATGTGACGATCCCTGACAACACCGAAATTGTGGGTGGTGAGACATTTATCAAGACGTGGCGCATCCTCAATACTGGAACGTGTATCTGGGCTTCTGATTACACCCTCAGTCATTACCCCGATGCGCGGATGAACCCGTCCGCCTCCGTGCCGCTTGCCATCACGTACCCAGGTCAGACGTTGGATATTTCGGTACCGTTGACTGCGCCCAACACGCTCGGGAAACACCGCGGTAATTTCGTCATCAAGAACCCGGCGGGACTGATCATGAAAATCGATTCGGATTCGCGCCTATGGCTCATCATCGATGTCAAGACGGTAACGGCTACCACTGCGGCTGTTGGGGCAACCAATACCCCCGCCGGAACCAGCGCAGGGAGCGGAAGCGGATTTGCCAATGTCACCTGCGCATATACCGTAGACCAGGCAAAACTGGTCGAAGCGCGCAATGCCATCAATGAATATCGGGCGCAGTTTGGAATGGCTGCATACAAAGTGGATGCGCAATTGGTGCTGGCGGCACAAGCCCATGCCAATGATATGGCTTGCAACAACCTGTTCGTGCACACCGGCTCTAACGGCTCGACCATCGCATCGCGCGTCGCAGCCAGCGGATATACCGCTGCATTCGTGAGCGAAAATGTGTATGGCAGTAACCCGCCCCTCAGCGGACCGGATGTGGTCAACTGGTGGATCAACGATAAGACCGACTTGAACCATAACCTGAACCTGGTGAGCGATACATTCACCGAGATCGGCGTGGGCTATGCCTTCTTCAATAACTACGGGTATTATGTGATCGTGTTTGCGTCGCCATAACATTTGGTTCAATTCATAAACCGGCGCGACGAAACTGCGCCGGTTTATTTATTTAATCCAGGTCGAGAGTAAAATATCTCCAACCCTGACTCGAAGCAGAAAAGAAAATTGAAGAGGCACGGTGCTCGTGGGCTGTGATGTGATGAGCAAAATGGATCAGAAAATAAAAGATCAAAAAAATCGTGCAACTGCGTCCGTAATCATTACCGCGTTATTTTTTCTGGCACAATTTATTTTTGTGAAAACTATTTTCGATGGAGCGGCGTGTACTCCTTATCTCGACGCGCCGGCGGAGTTGGTCCATTGGGCGTATCAGACTTCTTACTACGGCTTTCCAGTTTCCTTTGTGACGATTGTGCGGCACTCTTGTGTTGAAACGCCGTTCACCACGTATGAATGGTCGCTCACCGGTCTGGTGGTGGATATCTCCCTGCTGATTTTACTGACCTATCCGCTTTGGATGCGCTGGCTGAAGAAAAGGTCAGCAATTCAGAAATAGCCACGACAATCTTCAGGGGCGATTTTCTTTTGGGAGTAAAATTTGAATGCTCGGATCTTATGAGTGGAAAGATGTACAAAATATGATTCGTTCAATTTCTTGTTTCAACAGCAACAACCCTTCCCCCCTTGGGGGGAAGTTGGATGGGGGTCCCCATGCCCCATGACCAAGCCTACCTCGAAGCAGAAAAGAAAATCGAAGAACTACGACGCTCTGGAGCTGAGGAACTTAATCGTAGTAACCGGAGACTTACTGAATTACCAGAGTCATTGGGACGGCTTGCGAAGTTACAAAAAATAAACATCTCCGATAATCAGCTATCGGGCTTGCCAGAGCGACTTGGTGATCTAATAGAATTACAATCCCTCGATTCTTCTAATAATCTATTGACAAAATTACCCGATTCGATTGGGCAACTTAAGAAGTTGCGATCACTGAATCTTAGAAATAATGGGCTCACATTTTTACCAGATTCGCTAGGTAATCTTACCAATTTGGAGTCATTGGATCTCCGAGGTAATCAAATTGCCGTGCTTCCTCCCTGGCTGAGTAAGTTAACACAATTATGTTTTCTAGATATCTCTAACAATCAACTACAGGGCTTACCAGAGTCACTTGGTGATTTGAAGCTGCTTGATCATCTAAATTTAGCTGGCAACGGTCTGGATGTAATGCCGAATTGGATTGGAAGTCTTACCCAATTGCATACCCTCTGGGCAGGAGCAAATCATTTCAGAGAGTTGCCAGATACATTAAGAAAATTAGATCGACTGACATCACTGGGAGTTTATCAATGCCAACTCACTAATATTCCCGATTGGCTTGATGAATTAACTAGTCTGGAAATATTATATGTTTACAATAACCAAATAACGGACCTCCCGTTTTCTCTCATCCGACTTGAACGTTTGAAAGAACTCAAACTCGATGGTAACCCTCTCAGCCCCGAACTCACCACTGCATACGGGCAAGGTCTCAATGCTGTCAAAGCCTACCTGCGGGTTAAAATCACAGCTGGGCAAACCACGCTCAACGAAGCCAAGCTCATCCTCGTTGGTGAAGGCGAAGTAGGCAAGACCTGTTTAATGGACGCCCTGCTCGATAAAGAATGGCTGGAACATCCCTCCACGCACGGCATCGAAATTCAGCAAATTAAAGCCACCAACCCCGAAACAAAAAAAGAAATCACCCTAAACGGCTGGGATTTCGGCGGGCAACGCGTCTACCGCCCCACGCACCAGTTGTTCTTCAGCGCGCCCGCCGTCTATCTCGTCGTGTGGAAGCCGCGCGAAGGTCCCCAGCAGGGCTTCGTCAAGGAATGGATTCAACTGGTCAAGCGCCGCGAGCCGAGCGCCAAGATCATCGTCGTCGCCACGCACGGCGGTCCACAACAGCGCCAGCCTGATATTGACCGTCAGGAACTATGGGACCTCTTCGGCAAAGAAACCGTCGTTGACTTTTTCTTCGTGGATAGCAAGCCCGATGCGCAAGGCAACCGCAAAGGCATCGCAGAACTCAAAGAAGCCATCGCCCGCGTCGCCGCCACACTGCCCGAAGTCGGTCGCTCCGTGCCCAAGAGTTTTGCCGATGTCCGCGCCGCCCTCCAAGCCACGGGCGTGCCCTACCTGCCTTTGGATGAAGTCATCGCCGTCTGCCGCGCCCAGGACATGGACGATGAGATCGCGCGCCTCTTCATCACCATCTCGCACCGCCTCGGTCATCTCACGCATTACGAAAACGACCCCGCCCTGCGCGACATCGTCATCCTGCGCCCCGATTGGCTCGCCTCCGCCATGAGTTACGTTCTCGACGATGAGCAAACGCGCCTCGCGCACGGCTTGGTAAAATTCTCGCGCCTCGGTCAACTATGGGATGACTCCAAACGTGAAGCGGATACGCGTTATCCAGCGACTCTCCACCCGATCTTTCTCCGCCTGATGGAGCGCTTCGATCTTTCCTACCGTGTGGCTGGTCTCTCCAAAAAAGACGACTCTGACCCTGTCAGCTTGATCGCCCAACTCGTCCCCGATTCTTCTCCTAAAGAAGAAGATTTTAGCAATGCATGGTTACCCGAACTGGCTCCCGGCGACATTCAACAAACTCAAATCTGCCGTATCGTCGATGCCCAAAATGGACAGTCCGCCAACGCCGAAGGATTATTTTTCCAATTGATCGTCCGCTTGCATCGTTATTCCCTCGGTCGCGTCAACTATCCCGATAGTGTCCACTGGCAGCGCGGGCTTGTCCTCGATGCAGATTACAATGGACGCGCCTTATTACGTCACATTGGCAATGACGTGCATATCACGGTCCGCGCCGCGTACCCGCAAGGCTTTCTCAATACGTTGACCGATGAAGTCAAATATCTCGTCGAAAGTTTTTGGGAGGGCTTGCGCTGCGACGTAACCGTTCCCTGTTTAAATCCAAATCCATGCAGTGGCTTGTTTGAAGTCCGCAAATTGATCGAAAATAAAAAACGCGGCAGACCCGAACAACCTTGTCCCGTTTGCAACGAATGGCAAGATATTGACAAGCTCTTACTCAACGCTTCCACCGCACAACCTTCACCTGTTGGTGAATTGCTTGCGAGTCACCAAGTGCTTACTCAACTCAATGAAATGCGCCGAATATTGATTCAGCAGAGTACCACGATGATCGGTCGCTTTGATAATCTTGATGCTGGTCAAAAAGAATTGCTCAGCAAAGCCGAGACCTCCTACACCAACCTCATCAAAGTCTTTACCGATGAAGCCAAGGAAGGTCCGCGTTTATTTAGTCTTGTTCCGATGGAGCGCTCTGGTTTCAATCCAAAACAATGGACCAGCGCAAAATTCAAATTGATCCTGTGGTGTGAACATTCCCGCTGGCCCCTACCGATTTTGAACGGCAAAGATAGTGACAAAGGCGTATATGAACTGGAACTCACACGCGAATGGTTCAAGAAAGCCGCACCGGTCTTGAAAGCAGTGACCAGCACCTTGAGTCTCGTTTTGCCCATCGCGTCTTCCGCTGTCAAATTGGTTATGGATGAAAAAGCGTACAAAGATATCGAGAATGAACTTAATTTTGGAAAAGATGTCATTAATGGAGTATTGAGCGGCACTGAGAAAACTGAATTATGGAAAGACGTCGGCGATTCTGATGATCTCCCTCATGGCACAACCATTCGCGCCGAGAACGCCTCCCTGCGCGAACTCCACGCTCTGCTCAAAGCCAAAGACCCCGGCTTCGGTGG
>Ga0137333_1000111_pt1 | contig 19814 bp, 13 predicted proteins | sample EasRivERMLT231_2_FD_102286 | JGI IMG/M metagenome (GOLD analysis project Ga0137333, IMG submission 102286) | Soil microbial communities from meander-bound floodplain in the East River, Colorado, USA - East River MetaG ERMLT231_2 | ecosystem: Environmental > Terrestrial > Soil > Floodplain ... | reverse complement strand
GCCTTTCGTGGTGGGTGTGATGATCGGTTCAGGTAACTGGGCATTCTTTCGTAATCCTTCGGGAAAGTGATAACTATAAATATCACGTTCACCTAACGAATAGCGATACCACAACGCCGTGGAGGTCACACCCGTGATATAGCCGCGCACGATCACTTCCACGAGAATCGGTTCAGCAACGCGCACAATGGATACGTTCGGGTCTGGCATTGAAATAATGTGATTAGGAATAATATCCTGCGTCTGCTCGAACCACCAGGCGGATAGTTGATTCAGCACCTGTCCCTTACAGGGAACGGATGCGAGAATAATGTCAAAAGCCGAGAGCCGATCTGTAGTGACGATCAATCGGTTGCCATCGGGCAGATCATACCAATCGCGCACTTTGCCAGATTGCCTGTTTGCCAATGGCAGATTCGTTTCATTCAATGCAGAAGGAATGAGTTGCAATAAATCGTTTTTTGAAATCATAAATTAATCCTTTTTTACTTATCTTTATGTCGTTGCGAGGAGGGCACTTGTTCTTCCCGACGAAGCAATCCCCTTAATACGAGGAGACTGCTTCGGCTAAGAACAAGAACGCCTCGCAGCGACATTGTTATTGTTGACTCGCGTACTGTACGCCGTTCTCAAACAACTTCAATCCGCTTCCACCGGTCGCACCACGTGTATGCCGTGGATGCTGCCAGGTATGGATGTGGTTTTCGGGATGCGGCATCAATCCCAGTACGTTGCCCTGCGGGTTGCAAATACCTGCGATATCGAGAACCGAACCGTTTGGATTGAACGGATATTCTCTGTTGGCGGGTAAGCCATTGGCGTGGATGTAGGCAAGAGCAATTTGCTCTTGGTCAATGAAAGAGGAAAGAGGAAAGAGGTCGGATGTTTGGAAGTTGCCCTCGCCATGCGCGATAGGGCAGGTGATATTATCGCTTAAGTCTTTTGTCCAGATACACTTTTGCGAAACAGCTTTTAGATTTACCCAGCGGCACTCAAAGTGACCTTGCGCGTTGAAAGTTAATGTAACTGACATGTCATTGCGAGGGCGATGGCTCGAAGCAATCTCATCTTGTCTATGAGGAGATTGCTCACCTGCACTTGCGTGCGGTACAAGTGTCGTTGTCGCTTCGCTACTCCTCGCAACGACATTATCTCCCGGTAGTATCCCCGATTTCACCAGGGCTTGAAAGCCGTTGCAAATACCAATGACAGGTTTACCTGCGTTTACAAAGGCTGCAATCTCATCCGCAAAATAGGAGGCGAGATCAAGGGCGAGGAGTTTGCCTGCACCCAAGGCATCCGCGTAGGAAAAGCCACCTGGAAGGATGAGCAGTTGAAAGTCGGCGAGAAGCGTTTTGTTCATCCGCAATTCGTTGAGCGGAATCTCAATTGCATCTGCGCCAGCGAGGGTAAGCGCTTCCATCACATCGAAATCACGATTGGAGCCGTGGGCTTGTAGGACAAGTGCTTTTGGTTTCATAGCTGTGAGAGGGAGTTGAAGGCACGGATGAGTTCATCCACAAGAATTTCAACGTCGGATATTTTTAGGATGGGCTCGGATATGACCTTGCCGATTTTGATGAAAGGCAAATTTGCGAATTGTTTTTCGAACGCAGGCGTGTTTATTGAAGGCACTTCGACAAGTAAACAGCCATTAACTTCACTGAAGAGCGCGGATGTTTCGATATCGACTTCCATGCCAAGTCGACCACCAATGCACATCTCTGCGGCAGTGATAGCGAGACCGCCTTCGCTTAGATCATGCGCAGATCTCACGAGTCCATTTTTGATGGCTTGATGCAAGGCGCGATAGACCTGCGGCGTAATGGCTGGAACTTCCGGCACGGATTTTGGTTCAGCCAAAAATTCGCCAATCAAATAAATGGAATTGCCTGCCTCCTTCAAATCCATCGTGATGGCTTGATTGACATCATTGATTATTCCAATGGTAGAGATCAACAAAGTCGGAGGAATGGAGTGGCGTAAACCATCAGCACCAAGATATTCATTATTCAGGGAGTCTTTGCCGCTGATAAAGGGCGTGCCATAAAACAAAGCCGCATCATGACAGCCGCGACAGGCTTCGACGAGTGTGCCAAGTGTCTCGGGGCGAAGCGGGTCGCCCCAGCAGAAGTTGTCAAGCACCGCAATTCGGTCAGGGTCGGCGCCAACAGCAACCGCGTTGCGAATGGCTTCATCCATCACTGACCATGCCATTTTATAGGCATCACGTTTGCCATATTCAGGATTGATGCCATTCGAAAGCACAATGCCTTTCGTCCCCTGCGTGCCAATTGGTTTGATAACCGCCGCATCGGAAGGCGCATCCGCTTCGACGCCTGTCAACGGTTTGACAACTGTCCCGCCCTGCACCTCATGATCGTAGATACGGATGACCGAGGCTTTGCTGGCGATGTTGGGAGAGGAGAGCAAAGTAAACAAGTCGTCACGTACACAAGTAGACATGTCGTCCGTGTTTCTTTGTGCACCTATTTCCATGTTTACCTGTTTACTTATCACTGCCTTCAACTGTCTTTGCGGAATTCCATCATGCAAAAATTCGTTATCCATATCGACAACAATTTCTTCACCATAGCGAACGACCAGCCGACCTTTGCCGGTGAATTCGCCAATGTCCATCAATTCAGTATCAAAGGTGTCACATAATTTTTGTAAGGCTGAAATATTTTCGGGTGCGACCGCCAGCACCATGCGCTCCTGCGCTTCAGAGAGCCAGATCTCCCACGGAGCCAAACCGGGATATTTCAGACGCACTTGACTCAAATCCACATCACAGCCGATGGAGGATGCCATCTCACCCACTGCGGAAGACAGTCCACCCGCGCCGCAATCGGTGATGTCATTATAGAGTCCCAAATCACGGGCGCGCACGATGACATCGATCAATCCCTTTTCGGTGATTGGGTCACCGATCTGCACGGATGCACCAGAGACTTCACCTGTTTGCGCATCCATAGTCATCGAAGAAAATGTTGCGCCGCGCAAGCCATCACGCCCCGTGCGACCACCGAGCACGATCACACGATCTCCAACTTGTGGTTTCTTTTTATGCTTCCCTTTCGGCGCGATGCCTACGCATCCACAAAAAACGAGCGGATTGGCTGTGTAGCCCTCATCATACAAAATCGCACCGTTGACGGTTGGGATGCCGATCTTGTTACCATAATCCTGCACGCCTGCGACTACACCCGATTGAATACGGCGTGGATGTAAAACGCCTTCGGGTAATAAATTTGGATTCAGATCCTGCGGACCGAAACACAGGATATCTGTATTGGCGATAGGTTTGGCTGAGACTCCCAATATATCGCGTATGACTCCGCCGACGCCTGTGTTCGCGCCGCCAAACGGCTCCACTGCTGACGGATGATTGTGTGTCTCAACTTTGAATGAAATTTCGAACTCGTCGTCAAAGTCAATGATGCCCGCGTTATCCACGAAGGCGGAAATGATCCAGGGCGCATTGATCTTGTCGGTGGCGGATTTGAGATAAGTCTTGATGAGAGAGTCAATGACCTGACCACTTTCCAGGGTGATTTTCGCCTTGAAAGTTTTGTGCACACAATGTTCGCTCCACGTTTGGGCGATGGCCTCAAACTCGACATCGGTAGGATCGCGTTGTTCTTTGATGAAATATTTTTGAATGGCTTGCATCTCGGGCAAATCCAATGCGGCGCGGCGTTCTTTGGAGAGTATGAGCAATTCGGTATCGGATGAATTGCGAATGGCGATTGTTTCCACTGCACCACTGGATTCAACTTCTTGAGGGAAGGATGGGGTGATCTCGCCAATCGTCCAATGTTGAATTACGTTGTTGGCTAGCAGACTTTTGGCAATGGACACTGTCACCGATTCACGGACTGGGATGGATTGGTCGAATTCGAGAATAAAACGCTGACCGGTTGCCGCACGCTGGACTCCCTGCAAGTTAAGTTCATGAGCCGCGCGGACAATTTGTTCGGCCACGGGATCGGTCACACCGGGACGAAGAGCCACTTCCATAATAACTGAATCCGTTTCGGAGGCGGAAAGAGGCGTCCCCATCGGGGATCTATCGTCAGGCATTTCCATCCACGAGGCAGATTGAGTCACAGGATCCGTTAAAAGTTTGAGGGCCAACTGCTGCAATACTTCCTGCGACAGTTGGCCCTCAATAAAGTAGAGGTCTTGAACCTTAATACATTTCAAATGCTGAAACCCAAGCGCATGGGCGTCTTTTAAATAGCCAATCGTACGGGGATCATTGTTTTTAGTGTAGACGAGGAATTTGTATGTTGGCATGGCTATTCCTATTTGAAAATCGACATTATTTTACCCTCGTGCATTTGTCTAGTCAATGCTCTTATACTTTTGCAATAACATCCTCCACCATTTTCTGAGGAATATTCATGCCCGTTGTCGCGATGCTGTTGCAGAACTACATCGTGTGATTGATTTCATCGCCGATCACAATTGCGCGAATAGCCCATCGCCTCAATCGTCTTGTGATGTAATGCCTGCCCAGCCTCGGCATAATTTACCCATTTGGGTAATAGACGTTGCTTTCCCCTCACCCATATAATCCTAAAGTATCAAAACACAAACCTTAACACAATTTTAATTTGCAGGAGACTAACCTATGGCAAAGACAGTTAAAGAAGTACTCGAGTTGAGCAAGAACACACAGGTGGTGGACTTACGCTTCATTGACCTACCCGGAACCTGGCAGCATTTCACGATGCCTACTCATCGTCTGACAGCGGAATTCTTCGAGGAAGGTATCCCCTTTGACGGCTCATCCATTCGCGGTTTTCAGGAGATTCACGAATCAGATATGCTTCTAAAAGCTGATCCCGTAACTGCATTTATTGACCCCACTGCTGAAATCCCCACATTGGTGATCAGTTGTAACGTGTATGATCCTTTCACCCAGGAAGCATACAGCCGCGACCCACGCTATGTTGCACTCAAGGCTGAAGCGTATCTCAAAAGTACCGGGATCGCTGATACAGCTTACTTTGCGCCAGAAGCAGAATTCTTCGTGTTCGATAGCATCCGCTATGCATCCACTCCAAATGAATCTTTTTATTCCATTGATAGCGAAGAAGCCTGGTGGAGCAGTGGACGCGCTGATCGCCCGAATCCTGGTGGACAGATCAACCCCAAGCGCGGTTATTTCCCCGTGCCTCCGACAGACACATTACAAACACTGCGCAACAAGTTCATGCTCGCCATGGAAGCGGCCGGTGTCCCGATGGATTTGCATCATCATGAGGTTGCCACAGCCGGTCAGAGTGAAATGAGCATGACCTTTACCACGCTCACCCGTATGGCAGATAACCTCCTGCTTTATAAATACATCATCAAGAATGTTGCGCGCCAGAACGGCAAGACCGCCACTTTCATGCCGAAACCCTTATTCGGCGATAACGGCTCAGGCATGCACGTGCACTCCTCCTTGTGGAAGGGTAACACCAACGTCTTCTATGATGAAAAAGGCTACGCGGGTCTTTCGCAAACTGCCAAGTACTACATCGGTGGAGTTCTCAAACATGCGCCGGCTTTGCTCGCCCTCACCTCACCGACTACCAACTCATATCGCCGCCTTGTGCCTGGATATGAAGCGCCTGTAAATATTGCTTACTCACAACGCAATCGCTCCGCGATCTGTCGCATCCCTGCGACGAAGAATTTCAAGGCGAAGCGTGTTGAATTCCGCGCACCCGACCCAACCTGTAATCCTTATCTCGCGTTCGCAGCAATCCTCATGGCAGGCCTGGATGGTATCAACAACAGGATCGATCCTGGTCAACCACAGGATCGTGACCTGTACGAACTGCCCGCTGAGGAAAAGAAACTGATCCAGCAAGTGCCCAGTTCTCTCGGTGAAGTATTGGATACGCTCGAAGCCGATCACGCGTTCCTGCTTGCAGGCGGCGTCTTCACTTCAGACCTGCTCGAAGAATACATCAAGTACAAGCGTGTCTATGAAGTGGATGCAGTTCGCCTGCGCCCGACCCCGCATGAATTTACCTTGTATTTTGATTGCTAATTCACAGATCATCCCGCAGGTTTGGTAATAAAGCAAGTTCGAATTCAAGAAACCTGCGGACGGTTCTATTCAAGGAGAAACGAAAGACCGAGTGATCCTCGGTCTTTCTTCTAAAATTATGACCCTTTTTATTTCATCCTTTGTGCTGGCAATTGCATTTTGTGCGCCGCCTGGAGTTGTTACAGCAGAAACGGTTCGCCGCGGCGCCGCACGCGGGTTTGTCCCTGCGCTGTTCGTTCAGTTTGGCTCGCTCGTTGGCGACACCACCTGGGCAGTCATCGCTCTGACTGGTTTGGCATTTATTATTCAAAACCATGTCGCCAAAGCCAGCCTCAGTTTTATCGGCATCGTGTTAATGCTCAAACTTGCGTGGGATGCCTTCAAGGATGCACACAACGGCAAAGAGTTGGATACAGCCTCAGCTATATCCAACCGCGGGGACTTCGCCAACGGCGCATTTCTTTCCCTCGGTAATCCACTCAACATCGTTTTTTGGACAGGGCTAGGCACGACAGTTTTCGCCTCCATATCCGGAAGACCTCAACCCATTCATTTCGCGGTCTTCTTTGCCGGCTTTCTAGGCGGAGCGGTGCTATGGTGCTTCTTCATGGCGGGCCTGGTCGCCTGGGGACGCAAGTATGTCACACCTGTATTTTTCCGTTGGGTGAACCTCACCTGTGGAATCGCACTGGGCTACTTTGCCCTGCAACTCGGCTGGAAAATGATCCAAAATCTGTCATGACCATAACTTGCGCGGATGGCAATCAAATGGGAAAATCATTGTCAGGTCTTGAACCAGCGTTATTTGAGATGAAGACACATTCCTTCCCAGCCCCCAATGAAACTGACCCGCGCTTGCTTGAAGCTCTGGCAAGCCTGAACCAGATCAGCAACGCGATCAATCATATTGGCTCGGATGATGCCAGCCAAAATGATTTGAGTCTGCAGTTGATCGTTGAAAGCGCGATTCGCGTGGTGCCGGGTTCATCCGCAGTGATTTACATTTACGATCAAACGACAGGCATGTTCAAGAATGAATCACGCGTATCCGCTGAACCGGAGGGACGAAAACATCCATCAGAGGCAGATAAACCGGATGATGCGCCACGTCGCGAAGGGATTGGAATGCGTACGATCGAACGCCGCCGCAAGTCATTCTCTTACGAAGAACCTGATTTGGATGTCCATCCGTATCATGCCGCATTGGGGGTCAAAGCGGTGGCGTGTTTTCCGCTGATCGTTGCAGAACAGGTGGTTGGGATTTTATATATATACCTGCATGAAGAACGGCAGTTCACCCATCTCGAACAACTTATGCTCGATAATTTTGTGAATCAAGCTGCGATGGCGATCTATCACTCACGTCGTCTCGCAGGGATCAAACGCGACCTGATCCGCAAGGATGAAGAATTAAATCAACTGCGCCGGGTGGGGCTTTTGATCTCGTCCCGGTTGCGGCTTGAGGAGACATTGGATTCCATTTTGCAACTGGCGCTTGAAATCACCAATGCCCAATATGGGATCTTTCGATTGCTCGACAAAAATAGTGAATTTTTGGTTACGCGTGCGGTCAGCGGGATTCAATTTGAAAAACCCCTGACTGAAAAACTACCCCTCGCTGGAAATAGCATTATGGCGCATGTCGCGCGCACGCGTGAACCATTGCTCATCGCGGACCTCCACCAGGAACCGTGGACAAAAATATATTATCCGCTTGATTCCAAATTGGAAATGCGTTCCGAATTGGCAGTGCCTTTGATCAATGCCAGCGGACGACTGGAAGGCGTACTGAATCTCGAAAGCCCAAACCTGGGCGCATTCTCTGAAGATGACAATCACATGTTGCAATCCCTGGCAACATATGCCATCACTGCCATTCAGGAAGTCCGTTTACTGGATGCCTTGCAGGAAGCCGCGCAACTATTAATATCCCAGCCAACTCAGAAAGTGCTGGACCGTCTTTGTGTAATGGCCAACGATTTGCTAAACACATCATCCAGTGCGATCTGGTTGTCGAATGAACCGGGTGAGTTACAACTTACAGCATCCAACGGCTCGATCCAAAGCATGGAAAAATTTTCAGAAGTGCTCAATCAACCGAATGCCTTGTTGATTCCGCTCCCGACCGGTGAAGAGGCGCAGGCGTTGGGAATGTTCGGGGTGTTCAATGGAGACCCCGGCGTGGGGCGAAGCGTCAAATCCGAATGGGATAAGAAAGTATTGGCATGTCTTGCCAATTATGCCGTCCTCGCTCTGCAAAATGAATCTCATCAACAAGCTCTGCGCACTTCGCAGGAACAGCACTGGACAGCCGAGACCTTTGCGGCGGTCGGCGATATTTCTGCCAACCTGCTGCATAATATGAACAATAAAGTCGGCACCATACCGGTGCGGGTGCAGGCGATCCAGGATAAGTATCGCCAGATACTTGAAACAGATCCATATCTTGCCAATAATATTGCCGAGATCGAACGGAGCGCCGCCGATGCCATGCAGATCGTGCAGGAGAATCTTTCACACCTGCGCCCCATCCACATGGAAAAGGTTCAGATCGCCTCCCGCGTGGCAGATGCCATGCATGCCACGGAAGTGCCTGCCGGCGTTACCATCGAAACAAAAAATTTGGATCACCTGCCCACAGTCATTGCTGGTGGGCAAAGCCTCTCATTTGTATTCAGGAACCTGATCGAAAACGCCATCGTCGCCATGAATGGCAATGGATCAATTGTCATTCACGGCACATCCACTCCTGAATGGGTTGAGATATCCATCACCGATAATGGGCCGGGGATTCCCCCCGAAATGCATAATCAAATCTTTGAATTAAATTTCTCGGGACGCGCCAGTACCCAGCCCGGCAAATTAGGCTTTGGCTTGTGGTGGGTAAAGACTCTGATGACACGCCTCGGCGGGTCGGTTGTCGTCGAGAGCGACGGCCAGCATGGCACAACATTTCGATTGCGCCTGCCCTTGATGGATGCGGAGCACAAGTCATGATGGCACAGGTTCTACGTGCACTGGTCGTCGAGGATGACAATTCATGGCAACAGATCATCAGTGAGATTCTTACTGAGTGCGGGCTGGAAGTGGATGTTGCCACAAACCTGGACGAAGCCACGCTCGCCCTCAAAGCACAACCGCATCGCGTCGCGGTCATCGATCTCTCACTTTCCCCCAACGATCACAACAACATAGACGGACTGCGTGTGTTGGACGCCATCCACCGTCTCGATCCCAATTGCCGCGCGATTCTCCTGACCGGATTTGCAACTGTTGAACTGGCTGTCACTGCGCTCACCGATTACGGCGCCTTCACATTTTTAAGGAAGGAAAGTTTTCATCGCAGTCAGTTTCGCGATATTGTGTATCGGATTCTGGTCAGCCCTCCGCATCTGACCACGCCGGTTTCTGCATCTGCCACATCTGCCTCTACCACATCTGGGAGAGGGACGCCCGCGCCACTAAAACCTTCGAACGAAAAAGCCCTGGTCGTGGAAGATGACGCCGGCTGGCGCAGCATCCTTGAGGAACTCTTAAGCGATGCCGGGTTTCAGGTGCGTACCTGCGCAAGTTTTGGCGATGCCTTTGGCTATCTGCGCCGGGAAAAATTTTCATTGGCAGTTGTGGATCTATCCCTGCAAGGAACACTTAACAGCCCATCGGAGATGGACCCAAACAACCCCAACCTGGACGGCTATCGCTTACTGACTGCCACACGGACTGAAAACATCCCCACCATCGTTGTGAGTGGAATCACAGAGCCCGAGGAAATTCAACGCATTTATTTGGAACATTCGATCTCCGCCTACATCGAGAAACGGACATTTGATCGTGCCGCCTTCCGCCGTGTGGTTGAAGAGACCCGGCAGACACATAACTCGCAAAGTGAATTAAACACACTGACCGATCGTGAACGTGAAGTCTTGGACCTGCTGGCTCAGGGTTTAACCAACAAGGAAATAGCAGAAAAACTCTTCATTACCACCAACACCGTGAAACGACACCTGAAAGCAGTCTTTGAAAAACTGGATGTACACACGCGCTCCGCCGCTACAGCCAGAGTTACCGGGGGATAACAAGAGCGACTGTATAAGTACTCCGTTCAACCCAGTAATCAGTTCAGCCTGCCATCCCATCATGATCTTCGGGCAGTATTGCAATGGACCTGAGATCCGTTTTTGATATTTCGTAACCCATGCAGGAGCGCAGATGCATGGGTTCACGGCATCGCCATAATACCCGCACAGACACAGGTTCATCGCAACGATCAATTGGAAATTTGCGGAAAAGGTTAGTGAGCCTTTTGCTCGACTAATGGTCACGAGCCTGTCTTCCATCGGCTGGCGCATCGCTTTCCAACGCGTAGGCGGCAGCCTGCTCGAAGGTCATCCCCCGGCCCTCATCATATGCTTCCGCAAATTCGAGCTCACCCAGTTGCGCCACAGCGCTGGCTACAGCGCGCTCAATATAGCGGCTCTCAGCCGCGTCCCAATAAGAGGAAGCAGCCTCTATTTGTGTATTTGCAGCGCCTAACAGCCGCGCCGCTCGCCGCGCCTGCCCATCCGCGGCAGCGACTCCGGCGAGTCCCATCAATGCATTGGCCCATTGCCAGATAGGTCCCCGCCGCGACAGCACCAGGGCCTGCTCCAGGAATATCCTGGCTTGCTGGTTGTCGCCCTCAAACCCCGCCAGAAGCCCAAGAAGGTAAAAACAATCCACAAGCCACGATTTATTGCGTGACTCTCGAAACAAGTCGAAGCCCTCTTGAACGTATGCTGTCGCCTGGATACGATCATCCAGGCATAACGTCGCCTGGCCCAATTCGAGCAACATCTGCGCGACTACCTCTTTGTTACCCAGGTTCCTGGTGATTGCAAGTGAATCGGCAAAGGCACGCTGGGCGAGTTCGTAATTGCCCTGCCGCATGGCGTTGTTGCCGCGTTTTCGGATCGCATCTGCCAGCCCAAATTGGTTTCCCAGGTCTCTCCATAAGGAGACACTCTCTTCGATGAATGAAGAGGCAAGAGCAAAGTCCTCCTGATCGCGGAGCGTCATGCCCATGTAGGAAAGCGCCCAGGCGAGACCCCAACGCTCATCCTGATCTCGGAAGAGAATGATCGCCTCGTTGATGAGGACGCGCGATGTGGCCAGGTCGCCCTGGCCCCGCATGATCTGTCCCAAAATGGAAAGCGTGTGAGCCAGACTGATCAAGCCTGCCGATCCTAACGCTCTCCATAGATTCACACTCTCCTCTAGTAGAGTCCTTGCCGTCGTGCTGTCGCCTTCCGCGCCAGCCAGACATCCAGCCCCGTAAAGCGCTTTGGCGCGCGCCGCGCCTGCGCTTGGGGCAGCCGGGTTGGCCAGCGTCCTCGCCAGCCAGGCGCGCCCCTCACTGACATACCTTCTTTGATCCCAAAACGAGAATAACGCGCTGGCCAGGCGTAGACTGGTTTCGCCATATTCTGCTTGCGCCAGGCTCCATTCCAAAGCCGCCCGCAGATTGTCGTGCTCAGCCTCGAGTTGGTTGAGATAGGCTGGTAGCTGGGGGCCCCGCACATAGGGCTCAGCCTGCTCGGCCTGCTCTAGGAAATATTCAAAATGCTGGCCGCGAATCTGCCCGCCGTCGCCAGCTTCGAGCAGCCGCTCACTCGCGTACTGGCGGATGGTCTCCAACATTTGATAGCGCGCCTCTCGACCTTGCTCCCGCTCACTGATAACGAGAGATTTGTTCACCAACTGCATCAACAAATCCAGGACATTGTCAGCTTCGACACCATCGCCCACGCACACGGCTTCGGCTGCCTCCAATGTGCAGCCACCGGCAAAAACCGACAGACGCTGCAAAAGCAGTCGCTCATCTTCGCTCAGCAGGTTGTAGCTCCAATCAATCAGAGCGTGCAAGGTTTGGTGGCGTGGCAGAGCGGTGCGGCTGCCGGTGGTGAGCAGACGAAACTGCGCACGCTCCGCGAGCCGCGCCGCGATCTGCTTGACCCGCAAGGCTTTCACCCGCGCTGCCGCCAGTTCAATCGCGAGCGGGATGCCATCAAGCTGATGGCAGACCTGGGCGACGGCGAGCGCGTTGTCCTTTGTCAACGTGAAGCCTGGCAGAGCGGTCTGCGCACGCTCGACAAATAACTGTACCGCTTCATATTGCGGCAGGTTCTCCAGATCCACCTTCGCCTGATCAGGAGTCGTGAGCGTCGGGACGAGATAAAGAGTCTCTCCCGCAACACTCAACGCTTCGCGGCTAGTGGCGAGAATATGAAGGGTTGGGCAGGCACGCAGCAATGTCTCCACCAGTTGTGCGCAGGCCTGGATCAGGTGCTCACAGTTGTCGAAGATAAGCAACGCTCGCTTTGGTCGCAAGAAATGGGAGATGGTATCGAGTGTGGATCGGCCAGCCTGTTCACTCGAGTCCAAAGTTGTGAGCAGGCTTTGCGGCACGAGTGCCGGGTCGGTGAGCGGGGCGAAATCGATAAACCACACGCTGTCCGGAAAGAGGTCAAGTGTTGCGTAGGCGACTTGCAGGGCCAGACGCGTCTTTCCCGAACCGCCCGCGCCAGTTAAGGTGAGCAGCCTGTCCGTGGGACTGCTGCGCTGGCCTCCGCCGTCTGGTGCGAGGAGGTGTTTGACCGTTTCGATTTCTTTTTCACGCCCGATGAAGCTTGTAAGAGGAATGGGAAGATTTGTTTTTTGTTCGGGTGGTGGGGAAGAAGTTATTTGATTATTTGGGTATTCTGCAAGCCCACGAGCAAAGCGAACCCATTGGGTTCGTTCTGCTTCAGGAATCCCCAGTCTTTCAAATAATACAAGCGCGAGTTCATTGGAGGGTTTGTATTCGTCGGCTTCCATGCGGCGCACAGTGATTTCCGCACAGCCGACCTGATCCGCAAAGGCTTTTTGTGTCAGGTCGAGCGCGCGGCGCTGCTGGCGTAACCATGTCCCAAAGGAAATTGATTCGTTCATTTCCTACCGTTAAATCATATCGGTTTTCATATCGGTTTCCGCATTGTGCAAGGAATGTGAAATTGATTTAATCATAAAAATACTATTTTTGAAAGGAGAAGTTATGTTTATTTCCAGCAACAAGAATCTTGCCAAATCCGGGCCCTTCTGGAAAGCCGTTGCGGCTTACTTCTTTATGCTTCTGATATTCATTGTCTTGCTTTCCAGCTGTGCACCACTGGCACCTGTATCTCTGGCGAGCACACCCACTGGCCAGCCGCAACCTACAGCTATGGTTAATAACATTTCCAAACCTGTCAATGTAAAAACACGGCTTTCACCCAAAGATAATATGAACATGGTCTTTGTCCCTCCTGGAGAATTCATAATGGGGGGGAATGTTGTCGACGCGTATGATACGATGCCTGCTCACACCGCATACCTGGATGGTTTCTGGATCGACCAGACCGAAGTCACCAATGAGATGTTCGCCGGATTTGTGGAGAGCACTGGCTACGTGACCGATGCCGAACGGGCCGGAGGCTCGAAAGATTTTCGAACTATCAATCTGGAAATTATCTGGGAGAAAGTGGCAGGCATGGCCTGGAATCACCCAGATGGTGACAGTTCAAATATTTCCGGCATTGAAGATCATCCTGTCGTGCATGTTTCATGGAGCGATGCCAATGCTTATTGCGCATGGGCAGAGCGCAGATTGCCGACCGAGGCCGAATGGGAGAAAGCTGCAACCTGGAATGATCTTACAGGCGAAAAATATACTTATCCCTGGGGAAATGATTTTAATGCGGCGCGTCTGAACTTCTGTGACAAGAACTGCCTGTATGATTTCGCTACGAAACATTTGGATGATGGCTTTGCCGAAACTTCACCGGTTGGAAGTTTCCCGGATGGCGCCAGCCCATATGGCGTCTTGGATATGTCTGGCAACGTATTGGAGTGGGTGGCGGACTGGTATAGCCCGGATTATTACGAGCGTTCGCCCAACTCCAATCCCTTAGGTCCAGATTGGGGACAGACACGCGTCGTGCGAGGCGGAGCCTGGGCCACCAATGGTTACTATGTTTCTTCTGCCCGTCGCTGGGAATGGAATCCTTCGTTTCAACATCGGGCCCTTGGCTTTCGTTGTGCGCTAGGGACGTCATCAAATATTGCTGCTCTTACTGGCGAAATGATCGATAGCCGGGGCGTGGTCATGCGTTTTGTTTCCGCTGGAAAATTTACCATGGGTAATGAGGAAGCTATATCACCGATGCAAGAAAAACCAGCCCACGCGGTGTATCTGGATGCCTTTTATATCGACAAATACGAAGTGACCAATAAGCTTTATAAAGCGTGTGTGGATGCAGGCATCTGCCAGCCGCCTTTGGGTTTCAATTCTTTTACCCGTTCCAGTTATTACGATAACCCGGAATTTGATAACTATCCGGTCATAGCTGTGGGTTGGAATATGGCGAAGACCTACTGCGAATGGCGGGGCGCGCAGTTGCCTACAGAAGCACAATGGGAAAAAGCGGCCCGGGGAAACCATGAACGTACATACCCCTGGGGGGAAGGGATCAGTTGTGATAAAGCAAATTATTGGCCAAAAGATGAGGCATGCATTGGGGATACAATGGAAGTCGGCGCTTATGAAGGTAATATAAGCCCGTATGGCGTATATGACATGGCGGGTAATGTGATGGAATGGGTGGCAGACTGGTATTCAGATACCTATTACTCGGATTCACCTGCCTCCAATCCTTTAGGGCCCGCCTCAGGTTCGGGCGAAGAGCGCGTTTTTCGAGGCGGCTCGTGGATGAGCAACGACCAAGGCCTCCGTACGACCTCTCGTCACTGGATCTGGAACGGCTTCGGCCATGTACCGTACTACAGCCAGGAGCTCGGTTTCCGATGTGCCAGTGGGATATCCCAGTAAGGCGCTCGTCGCAGAACGCAAAAGTAGAAGTGAACCAGTCTTCCATATTGCCTAAAACTGTAATTCTTTCTTCGCATGCGATGCTAAGCACGCGCCAACAAGTTGAGTTGAGTCATTCACAGCACAATGTCGCTGCCCGCATCAAGCTCTGATGTTTCGACAGGCTCAACACAGCGCCTTCGGCGTGCAAGCGGTATATGACATGATTCTGGCTTTATAAAAATAGCCGCGTCGATAATTCATCGACGCGGCACAAGGTGCTGGTTGGCGATCCTACGGGAAAGTTCGCGGCGTGCGCTGGATGTTGATCCAGCGCAATTCGGTGAATTCATCCAGTGCGGCTTGTCCACCGAAACGACCGTAACCACTGCCTTTGACGCCGCCAAACGGCACCTGTGGTTCGTCGTTGATGGTCTGATCGCCGATGTGTACCATGCCAGTTTCCAGGCGCAATGCAATATCCAATGCCCGGGTAAAGTCCTTTGTGATGATTCCCGATGAAAGTCCGTACTTCGAGTTATTTGCCACAGCCAGAGCTTCCTCTGCGTCGTTAACGACAATGATCGGGGCAACAGGACCAAACGTCTGGTCGGTGAAGATGCGCATGTCTGGTTTCACATCCGTGAGAATGGTTGGATGATAGACCAGGTTATCATATTGTCCACCGCAGACTAATTCCGCGCCGCCTGCTACAGCCTCCTGCACATGTGCGTGAACAAGGTCAACAGCCCTTTGGTTGATCAATGGACCGATCGCTGTGGCAGGATTGGTGGGATCACCCATGGGCAGGGCTAGTGCGCGTTCTCTCAATTTCTCTGTAAATTTATCTGCGATTTTCTTATCGATGATGATGCGTTCGGTGGACATGCAGATCTGTCCCTGATGCAGGAACGCGCCCCAGGTTGCAGCATTGACTGCATAGTCAAGATCCGCGTCGGCGAGGATAATCAACGGGTCTTTGCCTCCCAATTCGAGCACGGCGCGCTTGAGATGCCGACCGGCTTTCTCGGCGATGATACGTCCCACTTCGGTCGAACCGGTGAAAGAAATCCGCTTTACAGCCGGGTTGGCAATCATCTCGTCTCCGATTTCTACTGCATCTTCACGGGAAGAGGTAATTACATTGAGTACTCCGGGTGGTAACCCAGCCTCTTCAAAAATCTCTGCCAATAGGATGCCGCCGGTTAGTGGCGCTTCCTCGGATGGCTTCAAGACCGCGGTGTTGCCATACGCTACCGGCACAGCAAATGACCGACTGCAAAGAATATACGGTACGTTGAAGGGTCCGAAACATGAGACAACTCCAGCAGGTTGGCGAATCGCCATAAAGAACGAATCCTTATGATCGGCTGGAATGGTCTCGCCTTTCACATCATAAGCTGCCGATGCCGCCATTCGGTACAAGCCTGGAACAAAAAACATTTGGAACATTGAGATACCAATCGTGCCACCGGCCTCTTCCATCATGGCTTTTACCAGTTCATCCTGGCGGCGTTCCATGATATCCGCAGCTTTGAGGAAGATCTTGCGACGTACGCCAGGCGGAGTGCCAGACCATTCCGGGAAAGCCGCTTGTGCCGCGTCAATGGCACGTTTCGCGTCTTCGCGCTTGCCCGCCGGAACATGAGCATAAACATCCCCGGTATAGGGATTCATATCCTCAAACGTTTTGCCGCTGGCGGCGTCCACCCATTTACCGCCGATGAACATCTTATACTTTTTTGCTGTCATCGTATTCTCCTTTTGGCTGGATCAAAACTGATATTACAAATTTATGGGTTGGGTATGTGCAGTCCATTCAGGCATTGCGTATTGACATCGAACCTGTAGGGAGCTGATGAACCATTATCATTATACACTTGCATAATTTCAGTTTCAAACCCCGCGTCCGATATAATCGGACAAGGCACTTGTCTCAATGTGCGGCTTGTGCCATACTAACCATACCCGTTGGAGGCACCATGACTGAATCTTCCTCGCTGGATAATCTCCCCGAACGACAAATCCCCGATGAACAAGTGGAAAAAATTCGCGACTTTTACGTAGACCTTCTCGGCTTTGTCCCGCCGCGCATTCAAGCGCGCACTGACTTGCTTGCGCGAGTTGATCCTGAACTGCTTACGATGCAGGAGGAACTGCGTCGTCATTGTATGTATCCCGATTGCTTCGATACGAAAACATCACAGCTATTTCTATTTGCGATATTGCTGACGAACTTGCAGGACACCGCAAAACTTCATGCACTGGCGGCTTACCGCGCAGGCGCAACATTCGAGGAATTGAACGCCGTTGTCAATCTGGTATTCCTGTTCCGCGGCTTATCAGCCGCCAATCTCGGAGCCGAGATTATGCAAGGCATTGCCAAGTCTTCCAAAGAATCCAAATAACACAATATGTTGCAAACCATCCAAAAAGCAGGCGAATTGCTGGCGCTGTTCGACCGTGACCACACGGAATGGGGAGTGCGAGAGGTGGCAACGAAACTCGAAATGGCGAAATCGAGCGCGCATGACTTGATGGCGTCGCTTGCCAAACTGGGCTTTTTGAACAAGACGGAAGACAGCCGTTATCGCCTGGGCTGGCGGCTGGTCACCTTGAGCGAAACCCTGCTTGCTACCACCGAACTCCGCAAGGAGGCGCACCCCGTCCTGGAAGAATTAGCAGGACAATACCAGGAAACGATTCATCTTGCTGTGTTGGATGATACACAGGCTATCTATGTGGACAAACTCGAAGGCAGACAGGCTGTCCGCGTGGAACTCACTTCTCTCGGCGCGCGCTTGTATGCTCATTGCTCCGCGCTTGGAAAAGTTCTGCTGGCTTACAGTTCCGAAGAAGAGGTCAGGCGCATCATTCAAACAGCCGGCTTGCCGCGCTTCACTCCAAACACCATCACGGACGAGGAGGAGTTGCAACAAAATCTGATCAAAATTCGTAAGCAGGGTTTCGCTTACGACATGGAGGAAATCCTGCCCGACTTATGTTGTGTCGCCGCTCCGATCTATAACCACCTGGGGCACGTGATCGCCGCTATCAGCATGTCAATCCCAGCCTATCGGTTTCGACGATCTCAAACAGAATTTCGCGAGGGCGTCATGCGCGCCGCGAAGAAAATTTCCAAACAATTGGGTTACTACGGCTCATCACAAAAGGTATCGTGACCATGAGCGCTCCAACAAACAACAAAGTTAAAGTTGCCATCCTCGGTTCAGGCAACATCGGCAGTGACTTGATGTTCAAGATCCTGCGCGCCCCGGGTCACATGGAACTTGCCCTGCTTACCGGGATCGAACCGCAATCGGAAGGCTTGGCGCGCGCGCGAACTTTGGGGATCAATGCGAGTCATGATGGCATCCAACCCATTCTTGATGATCCTGAAATCAAAATCGTTTTCGATGCGACCAGCGCGCAGGCCCACGTCCGTCATGCAAAAATGTTGCGGGATGCGGGCCGCATCGCCATTGACCTGACGCCTGCCGCGCGCGGACCGTACGTGATCCCCCCTGTGAATCTGGGCGCACACATGGACGAGCAGAACGTCAACCTGATCACGTGTGGAGGGCAGGCAACCATCCCCCTTGTATATGCAGTCTCGCGGGTAGTCCCTGTGCCTTATGCCGAGATGATCAGCACGGTTGCCAGTCTCTCAGCTGGACCCGGTACGCGCCAGAACATTGACGAGTTCACCTTCACTACTGCACGCGGTCTTGAAGTAATTGGCGGCGCAAGGCAGGGCAAAGCGATCATTATTCTCAACCCGGCTGACCCGCCAATCCTGATGCGAAACACGATTTACATCCTTTTGGAGTCAGACGACGTGGATCGCAAGGCCATCGTCGATTCGGTCGAGGAGATGGTCAAAGCTGTTCAGGCTTACGTACCGGGCTATCGTCTAAAAAATGAACCGGTCTTTGAAGTCCGCGATACGCCTGAAGGGAAAAGAACACTGATCGCCCTGTTGCTGGAAGTGACAGGCGCAGGTGACTTCCTCCCCTCTTACGCGGGCAATCTCGACATCATGACCGCCTCCGCGCGGCAGGTTGGAGAATTATTTGCTCAAAAAATCCTTGGGCAGGAAAATAAATTATGAAAGCGCCACGATTAACAGATACCACACTGCGAGACGGTTCTCATGCAATGCGACATCAGTTCACGCGCGAGCAGGTGAAAAATGTCGCGCAGGCTCTCGACAAAGCCGGTGTGCCAGTGCTGGAAGTAACACACGGCGATGGGCTGGCTGGCTCGTCAATTCAATATGGCTTCTCGCTCACGGATGAAATGGATCTCATCGAAGAGGCTCGCAACGCTGTCACAAATGCCAGGATCGCGGCGCTGCTTCTGCCGGGCATTGGCACGCGCAAGGAATTGAAAGAAGCCGTTTCACGCGGCATACAAGTTGTGCGTATTGCCACACAATGCACGGAAGCCGACATTTCCCAACAACATTTCGGCATGGCAAAAGAAATGGGCTTGGAGGCTGTCGGTTTTTTGATGATGTCTCACATGCGCCCGCCCGAATTTCTCGCTGAACAGGCACTGCTCATGGAAAGCTATGGGGCAGATTGTGTCTATATCGTAGACTCAGCCGGCGCGCTTTTACCGGATGGCGCGTCTTCCCGCGTGCGCGCGCTAAAAGAGGCGCTCAAGATTCAAGTGGGGTTTCATGCCCATAATAATCTTGGATTAGGTGTTGGGAATACACTTGCCGCAGTCGAAGCGGGCGCGGATCAAGTGGACGGTACATTGCGCGGTCTGGGGGCCGGAGCAGGAAACACTGCCACCGAACTCATCGTTGCCGCGCTCGACAGGCTTGGATACGAACATGAGTGGGATGTGTTCGCGTTGCTCGATGCCGCTGAATTTGTGGTTGCACCCTTTATG
>Ga0137333_1000110_pt1 | contig 19871 bp, 14 predicted proteins | sample EasRivERMLT231_2_FD_102286 | JGI IMG/M metagenome (GOLD analysis project Ga0137333, IMG submission 102286) | Soil microbial communities from meander-bound floodplain in the East River, Colorado, USA - East River MetaG ERMLT231_2 | ecosystem: Environmental > Terrestrial > Soil > Floodplain ... | reverse complement strand
TTCTGAACATATTTATCGAAGGCGGTCACGAACATGCTAAACTCATCCTTGAGATCATGCAATCGCACTCCGATGCCGAGATCGGCTTTGTAGAAAGTGGGGCGCAGGTAAACATCCTGCTGCCAGCTATCCGTGCGCAACAGGTCAAGCGTGAGTTGAATTAAACTTTCTTCATCATACCGGGATTGCATTGACATAATTCGTGCAGAGTGCAGCAACCTGCGAAAATGATCGTAGGGACGAAAAACGAAGAGACTGCGCTGCTCTTCGTTCCAATATGCCCGCATGCCGCTGAACACAGCTGTGCCATATAAAAAACCATGAGTGGCGATATTCACTTTTGCGTCCGCCAGCAGGACGATCTTTCCCTCAAAAAAAGCGTGCTTCGAGAGATCCACCAGGACACCTCCAAATTTTTAGGATTGGGACTGACTCAACCGCGCGAATTATACCTGATTCAATTCAGCTCATATTTGAATATATAGTTTGATAGTACTGTGGATTGGAAATTAGCCTTGACAACAGCCTTATGTGTCAAGTTAGTTTGAATGTATCTTATTAAGTCGTTTCTTCCAGGGCAAGGGCAATCGCCTGCTCCAGTGGCATGGCGCGACCTTCGGATTGCAGGCTTTCAAAAGTAGATTCGCTCAATTGAGTACGTATTTCTGCCATGATGTTTTCTTCAGGCTGGAAGGGAATGCCGGTGTTCATCGCCAGAACCTCGGCTGCGCCTAACAACTTGGCGGTTCGCTCCGGTTGACCCAGGCGAAACGCCACCTTTCCCATATCCAGAAGTTCAGATGATATCATCCGCCTGTCCCCAAGCTCATGGGCCAATGCCAGGGACTGCGCACAGAGTGCCCTGGCTCGCCCATAATCACTTTGCCGGTAAGCTATAGACGCCAGGTTTCCAAGAGCATAACAGCTTAGCCACCCGTCTTGATGTTTCTGAGCCAGGGCCAAATGTTCCTCGTAAGATGCACCTGCGTGTTCATCATCACCTTGTGTTTCGGCGAGGAACGCGAGATCTCCGAGGAGATAATCGGTGATTGCCCAATTTCCTGTCTTGCGCGACAGCACCAGGCCCTCTTCCAAAAGTGTCTGAGACTGCTTGAAATCACCTTGGAGCGCCGCTGCTGCACCAAGGTGATGTAGTGACATGGCAATACCCCACTCGTTTTCCTCTTCACGCGCCAGCGCCAAACTTTGCTTGGACAGTATCCGGAGTTGTTCGTTATCGCTGCGTCCCAGTGCGGATGAGGCGGCTCCGGCGAGCAGTCTCATCCTGATATATGGGGAAGAGTCGCCGCTTAACGACAGTGCCTCGTCGTACCACTGACGTCCCTCGATGAAATGGGCATGCATGAACCAGAAAAGCCATAGGGAGCCAGCGAGTCTAAACCCTGCTTCTGACCTGCTTCCAAATCCCCAGCGTAATGCCGCCCGCAGATTATCCAATTCAGCTTCAAGACATTCGAGCCAAACTGGCTGTTGCAAACCATGTAATTTGACTTCCGCCTCTTCCGCCAAATTCAGGAAAAAGTCGAGATGACGGTTTCGGGCGCTCTCCGTTTCATGGTGTTCAGATAATTTTTCATGCGCGTACTGGCGGATGGTGACCAACATCTGATAGCGCGCCTGCCCTGCCTGTTGCAAGAACACCAGCGATTTCTCTAACAGACGTGTCAATAAAAAAGGTATATCATCCGTTTCAAGGCCATCGCCTGAACAAATTGCCTGCGCTTCTTCCAGCGTCCAACCGCCTGCGAAGACTCCCAGGCGGCGGAATAAGGTTTGTTCTTTTTCAGGTAGCGAGTTGTAACTCCAGCCAATGGCATTGAGCAATTTCTTTTGTCGCGCAGGGACAGCGCGCATGCCGTCGGCCGAGAGGACCAATTGATCGGTCAATTGCGACAGGAGGTCTTGCGCGGACATCCAACGGACGCGCGCGGCAATCAGTTCGATTGCCAGTGGCAAACCATCCAGTTGCGAGCAGATCGCTGTGACCGCACTGACATTATCAGCATTCAATTCAAAGTCGGGGCGCGCGGCGCGACCACGTTCGGCGAATAGTTTTATTGCTGAGAAGTGTGATAGCCTATCCATATCAATCGATTGCAGTTCAGCTGGGGTAGGGAGATTGAGTGCTGGTACAGGATAGAGCCATTCGCCCGGAGAGCGGATCGCTTCACGGCTGGTGGTCAGGATTTTTAAACGGGGGCAGGCTGAAAGGAGGTTGGATACTAGGATTGCCGTTGTATCAAGCACATGCTCAACGTTGTCCAAAATGACCAGAATATGCTTATCCCCAATTTCGTCCTTCAGCTGTTCAGAAGGGGAACGGTCGTGTGTTTCTACAAAGCCAAGCGTTTGAGCGATGGTCAGTGCAACCAGGTTCGGGTCTTCAAGCGGAGCCAGCCCAACAAAGAAAACGCCAGCCCTGAATTCAGGGAGGAACTCGCGCCCGACCGCAAGGCTCAAACGGGTTTTGCCAATACCCGGCGGACCGACCAGGGTGACCAGACGCGTATCAGGGTTTGACACATATTCGCGCACATCGGCAACTTCCTTGCTGCGTCCTATGAAGGAGGTCAGCGAAGCGCGTAAATTTGTGCGTGGTGGTTGAGTTGAGTCATGCCATGGCGTTTCCCCGCGTTGTTCGCCGGGGGCTTTTGTCCAATCGCCACGGGAGAAACTCATAAAGGCTGTTTTTTCGTTTGGGGGGATATTGAAGATTTCTATCAGCCGTTCGACGATTTGTACCGAGGGACGACGTTCCTCGGCTTCGATTTTGCGCAGGGTAATGGCGGCGCAACCAATCTGGTGTGCCAGTTGTTCGCGGGTCAAGCCCTTGCCCATCCGTTGATGCTTAAGCCACTCGCCGAAGGATACCTCAGTCAACGTTCCCTCATCAATGTATCAATTTTGTATCATTAAATGATACCCAACCAGATCGCAGATCGTGTAAATTACATATGTTGGATGGAGTATACCATGTGGAAAATCATAAGATTCCATTTCGGATCTTTCGTGTGTACGAAAAGTATGTAGATTGGCTTACTCCCTGCACAGGCTTTACTCGCAAAACGCCGCCAAAAGACGGCGGTCTATGTGACAACAGACTTTTCAAATCAAGCCACAAAAAGGAGATTTAATCATGACAACAATTCCAACCGGGGCCGTTAATCATATAGCTCTAACTGTCACTGACAGGGACAGGTCACGTGAGTTTTACACCAGCCTGCTGGGATTTCAATTCATCGTTGAGTTCGGACCGAAATATCTACTTAGCAACAACAGCGTGATCCTGGCGCTGAACCCCGCACCCGACCCAGCCCGCGCCATTGCCAACGACCGTTTCGACGAGAACCGCGTTGGGTTGGACCACGTCAGCCTTAACGTGGCGAATCATGCCGAACTCGAAAGTGCGCTCAAACTCTTCGACGAGCGCGGCATTCCGCACGGCGAGATCAAAGACCTGGACGGGCTCGGTATTTACGTGCTTGCCTTCCGCGATCCTGACAATATTCAAGTTGAACTGACTGCTCCTCATGAGTGATAGACGATAATTCATGAGAATCGAATTGTGCTAAATTATTTTGTAACTGATTGGCAGCACCCGGCACGGAGATTATGGCCGATATCCCCAATTTCACCAATGTTCAGCCGCAGATTCAGATTGGAAGTATTGTTTTTGGTGCATAAGAGACATACAAACAGTAGAGACATCTATCTGCCCGCTATTGGTCAATTCATAACTATTCAGGATAACGGTGAATACCTTATGGCCAACTGGCCCAAAAAGCCCGTATTTTGGTTGAAATATTGTTAGCCAACTGCAGTTAACCTGAATAAGATAATCTACCAGGCGGAAACGCACACCGTTGGGCTAATTATTGATTGAATTTATTGAGAGGAGGCAACATGATGTGAAATATTTGATTTGAGATAATGGCATAAAATTTTGTCAAGATTTGATATTACAAACACCAGAAAAAGGAAAACCATCATGTCCGTTCTCCAACTTAACACTGTTCAACTCAACACTTTCCAACAAATGGGCCCAAAAAGTATTCCGGCATCCCATTTTCTAGCAAAAGCCACAAAGAAGGCTGCATCCTCGTTTGCATTGGGCGATAAGACTTTCTCTTTAGATCTTGACCCACATACGCCCCAAGCTGCGATTGTGAACGAGTTTAAGCTGTCGGCAGTCGCTGCGAGGAGATTAGGTCGTAGTGTCAACGTAACAGAAGGGGTCGTTTCTGCAATCTCGGCTGGATCCAACACAGTAAAGGAGATCAAGACATATCTAACCAGGGTCAAAACGCCTGTTGCTATTACAAACAACAGTCAATTCTACTTTGTCACTGTGAGAAGTAGGGATACGGCAACTGCAGCAAAGCCTGCTGATTATCTGAACCTAAACAAGCGACTACCATCCGCCAGACAACAGCACTTCATTCTTGGACTAGATCTCAATTCCAAGAAACAACTCATTGCTACGCTTGTCCATCCTAATTATATGTTGAGAGGGAAGTTAAAAAAAGGCGGGGTAACCATCGTCACTATCCCCGTCGCTGACACTGGTGCAGCGCAACAGCCACCATCTGCTGCTCCTCAACCGGACCCAGATAATACTCAAGATTTTGCTGCTTGCTACTCATCATGTATGGCTAACATTCCGCCGTTTCTGTTGGCTTTAGCTGGCGCCGTTTGCACAACTTGTGCGGTAGCCATAGCTACCACGCCTATTTCAGCTCCCGCGCTGGCCGTCGCTTGTATAGGATGTGGTATCACAATAGGAATCGTATTAGGAAACTGTCTTCTTACCTGCAATGAAATGTTGTAGAAGCATTATTTGTTGGATTACAGTTCTATTGCAACCCAACAAATATTGGATTAGTCTATCCGCCTGTAGTTCAGTGGCGCAGTTCTAAACTGCCCAACAAAGCGTGAAGGCGGAGGGTTTGCCACCGCACCGTTTAAGTGGTTTCGTTCGCTCGAAATTATTGCCCGTTTCGCGGGCCGGTTCTCGGTGGTAAACCGCCGCTTACGCAAACTGTTGGTGCGCCAAGCGAAGCTTGGCGTTTCTTTCAGGGTGAAGGACACTGTCGAACAAGGCATAACCAGCCATTCGTACCGAGTGTTGCAATGATGAAGGAGGCCGTTCAGGATCGGTTAGAAAAGTGACCGTCGTAAAGAGAAAATCTCGGTGTTGAAGGAGGGATGCCAGCGACTTCAACGAGCCTGGAAACAGGGACACAAATATCTGACATCAACGACTGGATAACATCATTGAGGCGTACACAGGGAACGACGTAAGCCACAGGGAAGACCGCACTTCCTGAAGTCTTCAGATAGCCCCGAAAATTGCGTCAGCTGTGTGAATTTCTTTATGAGTGAATGCTCCATGAAATAAGGCGTCGCAATTTGGATGCTGTTTTTTTGTCTCCACCAGCGTATCCAACACTAAGACTCGAGTATTTGAAATTCGCCCTGGAAGTATATAAAGCAATTGGCCTAGGTTTTCTAATAACGCTTTTGGTTGCGGCTATTCCCATTATCATGCCTGAGGCGCGTTACAACTTTGAGATCTCGAAGGAAGGTCGTTATGTATACAGCAAGGCAAAAACTGGGAGCGACTATTTACCCTATGCACTAGCAGCTTTGGAATTCAAGGATGGAATTGAGCATATTAAGAGTATTCATCGTCTAAAACATTTGGCTGATGCCTTACATTCAAGAATCGCCCCGAGCAGGCAAATTTCCTTATGATGCATATGAAATGATAATTGCTTATCGTGGTGAGCTTGTGAGGCAAAAAGATTGGGATGTTCTTTCTCGAAAAAAATGCCTTGAAGTACTTACCAATGTGGAACTGCCAAAGTGTTGATCCTTTAGTGGATAAGCACTTTGGCATCCAGGTACTGAATGGGCACCCGTGGCGATCTTTGGAAATGGCAACCCCATCAGTTTCTTTCCGTTGAAGATGTTGCCAATTCATTTTGATTGCTTGAATAACTTATAAATATTTCGGTTTAGTGGGGAAACCTCTTGACAAACCCCCTTTAATGAATAAAATCTAATTCGATAATCATCGAATTAGATAAAGAGAGCGAACCATGAACACTGAACCCGAAATGTTAACTTTTGTCAAAGCCATGGCGTCAGCAGACCGACTGCGAATTGTCGGTTTGTTGAGCCAGGGTTCAAAACGCGCCGCGGAAATTGCAGAGGCGTTGGGCATGCACCCGTCAGATGCGAACCGGCACTTGGAACAGTTGACAGCCTCAGGCGTCGTCTATGAAGCGGACGGGGTTTACGATTTAGATGAAAAGGCAATCGAGATTCTGGCGCGTGGTCAATTCAAAGGCAAACGCCCGATGTATGAAGCGAAGGAAGAAAAGCAGGAAGATGTCCGCAAAGTGTTGAAGACCTATCTCAACGCGGACGGGACGATCAAGCAACTTCCGCAAGAGGGCAGAAGGATGGAAATTATTCTGCATTTCATCCTGGATGCGTTCCCTATCGATGTTACCTTCACCGAAAAGGAAGTGAATACGATCCTGCGCCGCTTCCATGTGGATACAGCCACGCTGCGTCGTAATTTAATTGATTATGGGTTGATGGCGCGCGAGGGCGATGGCACGAAATATTGGAGAACTCATTAAACACAAAGGACACGAAGGGCACAAAATGTATAAGGTAGGAAAGGATAGGTTTTCCCTTTGTGTACCTTTGTGACCCTTCTTGGTAAAAAACATGACAAACTCAAGCGAAGAACTCGTCACCTTTTTCAAGGCGCTGGCAGACGCGAACCGGCTCAAGATCGTCGGTCTGCTGGCAGAAAAATCATACAGCGTGGAGGAACTCGCGGCGCTATTGAAACTCAAACCTTCCACGGTCTCGCATCATCTTTCCAAACTCGCCGAAGCGGAACTGGTCACCGCGCGCGCCGAAAGTTACTACAGTGTCTACCAACTGGATAAAAAATTGCTGGAAGAAAAATCCCGCAGGTTGTTCTCGCGGACCGAACTTTCCAATGTCGCCGCGGAAGTGGATGTGGATGCCTATGATAACAAAGTGATCAAAGATTATTCAAAGCGCGATGGAAGTTTAAAAACATTACCAGCCCAACGAAAAAAACTCGAAGCGATCCTGCGTTATGTTGTAAAGTCCTTTGACGTGGGAAAACGCTACAACGAAAAGCGTGTCAATGAAATATTGGCGCAATATCATGAGGACACCGCAACGTTGCGGCGTGAATTGGTCGGTTATGGATTAATGAACCGTGAAGGTGGTGGGGGAGAGTATTGGCGAGTCTAACATCGTGCTGAGCGGAAGACCGAGTGAAGCGAGGTCTGTAGACGAAGCGCGCATAACCAGGAAACTATAACTTTCATTGGTTACGCGCGCTTCGTCTGCGTTCGGACGAAAAAGTGTGTCCTCACTCCGCTCAGCGCGGAGTTGATTTATTTCTTCCCCATCTGCTCTTTATTCACCAAACCTCTTTGCCAGGCGTACACAGCGACCTGTGTTCTATCAGCGAGATGCAACTTGCTGAGAATGTTACTCACATGACCTTTCACCGTATATTCGCTAATGACCAACTTCTCAGCGATCTGGCTGTTCGTCATGCCGTTCGCGATCAGACGCAGGACATCCAATTCGCGTTCGGTCAACTCGGTAAATAACGGTTGCTCTTCGCTGTTGTCACTGCGAATATTTTGCAGAACGCGCGCCGCCACCAATGGATGTAACGTCACCTCTTTTTGCGCGGCGCGGCGCAGAACATCCACCAGCTTTTCCATCTTCATGTCTTTCAAAATATAGGATATCGCCCCGGCCTTCAACGCCGGGAAGATATGGATATCCTCATGATACGACGTCAGCACCACCACCTGCGAGCGCGGGCTGATCTGCTTAATACGCCGCGTCGTTTCCACGCCATCCATGCCGGGCATGATCAGGTCCAGCAAAACAATATCGGGGATATGATCTGAAACCAGTTTGAGCGCATCCTCACCCGATGCCGCCTCACCGATCACCTGAAACTCCTTCACGGTTTCAAGATAGGACCGAATTCCATTCCGTACGACTTCATGATCGTCCACAATTAAAATACTAATGCGATTTTGATGACTTGCCATCTTCGACTCCTGCTTAATTTTTAGTTGGTACTTGTACGATGAGCCTGGTGCCCTGCCCGGGCGCGCTCTGGATCTGTACCGTGCCGTGGACACTGCTCACGCGTTCGCGGATCGAACGCAACCCCATACCGTGCGGCTTCGCATCTACATCGAACCCCTGACCATCGTCTGATAGGGAAAGCTGCAATGAATCGTCAGCATATACCAGCGAAAGATCCACGCGCTTTGCCTGGCTGTGACGTGCCACATTTGCCATCGCCTCCTGGGTCACGCGATAAATAGCCTGTTCGACCTCAAGCGGCAGGCGGCGCTCATCACGGGTGGAAAACTGGACCTTTGTATCGTTACGGTTTTCCCATTCAAAGATATGTTCGCGCAGCGTGTTTGCCAGACCTTTTTCCTGAAGGGCGATCGGGTAGATCTCCTGGATCAGGAAAGTCAACTCCTGGATCACATCCGACACCAGATTCTCTGCTTCGTTCAAATGTATTGAAACCGAATTTCCATTGCCATTCAAAATGCCGCGCGCTGTGCCAAGTTGCGCGAGCGCCGCGAAAGCCTTTTGTTTGGCTGAATCGTGCAGGTCACGCGCGAGGCGGTTACGTTCTTCCATCACTGCCAGGTCTTTGGTCTGCTCGAACAGTTCCATGTTGGCAATCGAAATGGAGGCGCGGTTCACCAACGCCGAGAATACCCGCACCGCATCTTCACCGATAAAATCAGGTCCTGTAAAAGCAACGTTGAAGACTGCGACAACTTTATGATCCACAATGATGGGCAGATGTGCAAAGGATTGAATGCCCTCAGCGATGATCGCCTCACGGACATCCGGGCGCAGGGTTCCGGGGTCAATTACTTTTGCGATGATGGGTTTGCCGGTTGCCAGTACTGTGCCGACATTCCCTTCGCCTTTTGGAAACTCCAGTACTTTGAGGGTGGCAGGTGAATAACCGTGGCTGACGCGTGGAACAACTTTGGTTTGTTTCTCATCCCATGCAAAAACCACACTGCGGTCAGCGTGGAGCATATCCACGGCTACATCTACAAGTGTTTGGAATACCTGATTCAAACTTACATTGCGCAGGATTTTCTCGTCCGCTTTGTACAATGCTTCCATTTCCCGGCCGCGTTCCTCGAGCGCCTGCGTGCGTTCCTGCACAACGCGTTCCAGTTCGCGGTTGCGGTCCTGGATCGATTTGGTGCGCAAGCGAAATCCGCCGGCTACCGCAACGAAGGCGACTAATGCGACAAGCACACGGAATGAGATTGTTTGCCAAAAGGGCGGGATCACGGTCACTGCGATGCGGGTCGGAGATTCATTCCAGACACCATCGCTGTTTGCGGCTTTTAATAACAAGGTGTATTCGCCGCCCGGGATGTTGGTGTAGCGTCCACTGTGTTTTGTGCCGATGAAGTGCCAGTTCGTATCAAACCTCTCCAGGAAATAAGCGTATTGGTTTTTGCCTGGCTGGTCGTAGCTCAGTGCAGCAAAATCAAACTCGAAAGAATTTTGAGGCCATTGCAAAACAACAGCCTGCAAGGTTTCCACACTGGATTCGGTTTGGATCGGCTGGTCGTCTTGAGTAAGCGAGGTCAGCGCCACTTGCGGCGCGTAAAGGTTATCGGCAATTTCTTCAGGCTGGAAAACAGTTAACCCATTGATACCACCAAAATATAATTCACCATCTCTGCCTTTGGCATAGGCGCTTGAATTAAATTCATTACTTTGCAAACCATCGCCGACATCGAAGTTTTGGAAAATTTGTGTTTGGGGATCGAAGCGTGACAATCCGAAATTTGTGCTCATCCACAGGTTGCCTAGTGCATCCTCCAGAATGCCGTAAACAACGCCGTTGGGAAGTCCATCTTTTTCCAAAAAATATGTGAATGAATCAGTTTTAGGATGATATTCGTTCAACCCGCCGCCCGCGGTGCCGATCCATAGGCGTCCCTGTGTGTCTTGAAGGATCGAAAGGATCGAGTCGTTGCTGAGCGATTTTTTATCCCTGGGGTCATGGAGATAATGTGTAAATGTTTCGGTCGCGCGGTTGAACTTGTTAAGCCCGTCATCGAGAGTGCCAACCCATAGATTGCCATCGGTATCCTCCGTAATGGAAAAGACCAGTGGCCCGCTCAAGCTGTTGGGATTGCCAACTTGCGGACTATAGTGAATGAAAGTGCCGTTTTCACGGTCGAAACGATCCAATCCTCTGGCGGTGCCAATCCACAAGTTATTATTTTTGTCCACATACACCTTATAGATACGATTGGCGCTCAAACTGTTTGGGTCGTTTGGGTTGTATTGGAAATGTGAGAACGCGTGTGTTTTTCGATCATAACTATCAAGTCCATTGCCGGTGCCGATCCATAATATGCCATCCTGGTCTTCATAGATCGAAAGAATTTCATTGGAAATTATGCTGTTTGGTCTTAGGGGGTTGTTCTGATAACGCCTGACGTCGTTCGTGGACAGTGTCAGGCGGTTCAAGCCTTCGTTGGATGTTCCGATCCAGATATAGCCTCCAGTGTCCACGTAAATGGAAAAAATGAAGTTTTCGCTCAATGATCTCGTGTTATTAGGGTCATGGCGGTAATACGCAAAATTGTCACGCTGGCGATCATATTTGTTTACGCCACCGCCAAGTGTGCCGAACCAGAGCACATTACCACGATCCTCATGAATGGAAATCACATTATTTGTACTCAGACTCTGCGTGAAACTGGGGTCGTTGCGATAATGGATGAAGCGCTTACCAGCTTTGCTAAGTCGATCGAGTCCGTCTCTTGTGCCAACCCATAAATTCCCGGTGCTATCTAAATGCAGGGCGTTGACCCAATCACTGGCGATGGTCTGGTCGTTACTATCTGAATACATGAACCGTTCAAATATCCCTGAGCTTGGGTTGAATTTATTCAACCCATTGTGTGTGCCGATCCAGAGTATCGTGTTGTTATCCTCAACGATGGCGCTCACATAGTCGTTGCTGATGGTGTTTTGATTCTCCGGGTCAGATTGATGGGGAATGAAGGTATTACTTTGTGGATAGAATTGATTGAGCCCTCCTGCACTTGTACCCACCCAAAAACGTCCCCGGCTATCCTCATAGAGGGCGGTAATATTCCTGCCGCTGATCCCTTCCTGTTGAGACGGGTTATACACATGATGTTTAAAGGTGCCGGTCGTCTGCTCAAATAGATCAAGCCCGTTGGGTGTGCCGATCCAGAGTCTGTCATTCTTATCCAGATAAAGAACATTTATATTGTTATCGCTTATGCTGAGTGGATTTGCATCATCATGCAGATAATGGATGAATTGCTCGGTGCGCGGGTCGTAGCGGTTCAAGCCGCCCAAGCGTGTTGCGATCCACAGGAACCCATCTTTATCTTCAACGATCGAGTTGATCCAGCGGCCATTGAGACTTGTGGAATCATCAGGGTCGGGTTTGTATGTCTTGAATGTATAGCCATCGTAACGATTGAGTCCATCCTCGGTGCCAAACCATAGAAAGCCGCGGCTGTCTTGAAAAATGACGCGCGCCGAACTTTGGGATAATCCCTGCTCGATGCTGATATGGTCAAAGCGCAGGATGCAGTTGCAGATCTGAGGCAGGGATTTTTGCAGATCACGGCTCGGGGCTGCGGGACGGCTGGTCGGCATGGAATCAGCCTGGGACGTGGCTGGAGGCGTGAGTCCACTTCCGCAGGCGGCAAGGCTGAGGGTGAGGAGCAATCCGATCAGGTGGGTATAAATCCGTTTCACATGCACAGTATAGTACATAACAGGTTTATTTTATTCGGCATCCGAGTGATTTCAATACCCCTCGTTGGAGGGGTATTTATGCGTCCATTGCGGCGAGTGATAAGTGTCCATGCCATCCTTTGAGAAGGAGGTTAATCAGCATATTGTAGGACGGGAAACACGTTCACAGGCGGATGCCCGATTTGATTTGAGTATGTATGATACTGGCAGATTAGCCTGACTAATCTACTTGCTTTCAAAAATTCTCCTCACAGAAAGCAAAAGGCAAGTGAGGCGGATGCCGGGTCTACGCAGCCTGAATTCCGCCTCGCTCCGTTTTTCAAAGAAGGAGGTGGTTTGTATCGTTGAGCATGTCAATGCATTTTCAAAAACCAAAACCATATTTGATATCAAGGAGAGAAGAGCATGAAAGTAAAAAGATTGTATTCTGTTTTTAGTTTGTTCGTGTTGTTGAGTATGGTGCTCGCGGCTTGTGCGCCTGCAGCTACTGCCACACAGGCGCCTGCGGCTGAGACGGAGGTGCCTGTTGCCACTGAAGCGCCGACAGAAGCGCCTGTGCCAACTGAACCTCCCACTACCCGCGTTGGCGCGTGGCTTGATGAAGTTGTCTTAACAGAAGATGTTGCGGCAGATGCCGCGGTTTCAAAGTTGAATGCGGGGGAGATTGATCTGTATGCCGATACGGTTGCAGAAGCGCCGGTATTCGAAACCCTGAAAGCCAGCCCCGATCTTACGTATGCACAAACAGTTGGTTCAAGTAATACGGTAATGATGAATCCTTCTGTATTCACTGATGCAACCCGCCTGAATCCATTTTCGAACCGCAAAATCCGCGAAGCTGTGAACTGGCTTGTGGATCGCAATTATGTCGTTCAGGAGATCTACAAAGGCCTGGCAATTCCCAAGTACACCACATTGACAACTGTATTCCCTGATTACGCGCGTTACGCCGATATATTGCGTGAATTGGAAGCCAGGTATGCCTACAATCCAGATAAGGCGAATGAGGTCTTCACCGAGGAAATGACTGCAATGGGCGCCGAAAAAGTGGATGGCAAATGGACATTCAGCGGCGAGCCGATTACGCTCATTTATATCATCCGCGTGGAGGATAATCGCCAATTGATCGGCGATTATGTCTCCAGTCAACTGGAAAGCATTGGCTTTACTGTAGATCGCCAGTACAAGACGCGCTCTGAAGCTTCTCCGATTTGGAATCAAAGCAACCCTCCTGATGGTTTATGGAATTTGTACACCGGTGGCTGGATTTCACCATCCATTGATCGTGACGAAGGCGATCTGTTCAGCGCTTACTATACAAATCGCGGTTCTGCCAGCCCGTTATGGCAGGCTTATGTACCTGACCCTGAATTGGATGAGGCCGCGCTGGCTTTGGAAAGCAACAATTATACGGAACTCAGCGAGCGGCGGGATTTGTTTGAGAAGGCTCTGCGTCTTTCCATGGAAGAATCCTATCAGGCCTGGGTCGTGGATGAATCCTCGTTTATTCCGCGCGATAACACCCTGAGTGTTGCTTCTGACCTGGCTGGTGGACCCCAGGGTTCGCAGATCTGGGCCCAGACCATACGATTTGCAGGCGAGGAAGGCGGCACAGCTCACATATCTCAATCTGGTATTTTGGTTGAACCCTGGAACCCGCTGGCTGGCAGTAACTGGATCAGCGATTCCTTCCCGCAACGCGGTACAAGCGATAATGCTGTGGTCAGCGATCCATTTACAGGATTGGCGTTGCCTCAACGCCTCGAACGTGCAGAAGTGGTTGCCAGGGAAGGCTTGCCGGTCAGCAAGACCCTGGACTGGGTGGACTTGTCCTTCCAACCTGAGATTACCGTTCCTTCAGATACCTGGGTGGATTGGGATGCCGCCAACCAGAAGTTCATCACCGCCGGAGAAAAATTCCCGGACGGCTTGACCGCGAATGTAAAGACGACAGTTTACTATCCCGGCGACCTTTTCGATAAAGTGCAATGGCACGATGGAAGCCCGCTCTCTGCGGCGGATTTCGTGATGAATATGATCCAGGTCTTTGACTCAGCCAAACCCGAGAGCGCCATCTACGACGAATCCACTGTCGGTGGAACGGAAGGGGTACTCTCTCACTTCAAAGGCGTAAAGATCATTTCCACAGAGCCGCTGGTTATTGAAACTTATGACGATACGTTCTCTCTGGATGCCGAGATTATCGTCTCGAATAACCAGGTTTATCCCAACCCCACGTGGTGGCCACAATATGCATATGGCGAAGGCGCCTGGCATACGATTGCGCTTGGCTATCTCGCTGAAGCCAATAAAGAACTGGCTTTTTCCACAGATAAAGCTGGGGCGCTTGAGGTGGAATGGACTAGTATGATCTCCGGACCAAGCCTCGAAATCCTGAAGAAATATCTCGATCAGGCGAGTGGCGAAGGATATATTCCGTATGCCGCAACGCTCGGTGAATTCGTCAGCGCGGAGGAAGCCAGCGCCCGTTATGAAAACCTGGATGCGTTCTACGGCGAACATAATCACTTCTGGGTCAACACAGGTGCTTTTGTGCTCGATAAGGTCTTCCCGGTTGAGAAGACCCTGACCCTCAAACGCAACCAAGCCTATTCCGACATGGCTGATAAATGGTCTCGTTTCAGCGAACCAAGGATTGCCACTGTCGAAGTGGACGGTGCCGGACAGGTGTCCATCGGTTCTGAGGCAGTCTTCGATGCTTATGTGACTTTCAAAGAGGAGCCATATGCCAATGCTGACATCAGCGAAGTGAAGTACCTGCTGTTCAACGCGAACGGCGACCTGGTTGCCAGTGGCGCGGCAGAAGCCAATGGCGAGGGTCAGTTCCTGGTCACGCTTGGTGCGGATATTACCTCCAAACTCGAGGCCGGCTCGAACAAACTTGAGGTGATTGTGGTGTCATCCGTTGTCAGCATCCCATCCTTTGCCTCGTTTGAATTCGTTACCACCCAGTAGCGGATACGCGGACACAATTAATAAATAGGGGCGGGGCTAAAAGCCTCGTCCCTGTTTTTGTGGTTTTGCCACCATACATTTGAACTGCGAAGTCTGCCAGGTTCGCCAGGGGACCCGATAAAACTTCGTGCTCTTAGCGGTAAAAATTAAAACATATACAGTAAGGAATTTGTGGTCCGACTCAGGATTTGAGCATTCGAAAGCGAGTGGCTATGAGCGAACAATCTATAACGCTTCAACCGGGCGCCGCGCCTGTGGAAAAAATAAAAAGTAATAACAGCGCACTGTTACGCATACTGCGTTACACATTCTTTAAAATTGCATCCCTATTTGTGACTGTCATTGTAGCCATTTACCTTACGATCCTGATCGCCAATATGGGCGGCTATGTGGATGAAATCCAGCGCGCCCAGATCCGCGAAGAGCTGCAACAGCATTCGTTCAACGACCCGGCCTTCAAAGCGCTTGCGCCCGAAGCGCGCACTGTCCGCATGGAGGAGATGATCCGCATTCGCGAGAAACGTTTAGGTCTCGACCAGCCATTTGCCATACGCAGTTTCAGGTTTTTATCGAATGCGCTTACGCTCAATTTGGGTTGGGCGCAGAACATGACCAGCGACAGCGGTTCGAAACAGGTGCGAAACATTATGCTCGAACGCCTGCCGCCCACGTTATTCCTGTTTGCCTCATCGAACATTATTTTGTTTTTTGCAAGTATTGCAATTGCACTCTCGCTCTCACGGCGTTATGCCTCACCGCTTGATAAAGTGATCGTTGCCCTGGCGCCGACAGGTTCAGCGCCGGCATGGTTTTATGGTGTCTTCCTCATTGTTATCTTTGCGGCTGTGCTGCGGATCCTTCCATATGGCGGCATGGTCGACGCACCGCCGCCTGAAACACCGTTTGAATATTTCCTTAGCCTGATGAAACATCTCGCTCTGCCTCTTTTCGCGATCACATTGAATACGATCTTTCTCAATGCCTATAACTGGCGGACATTCTTCCTGATCTATTCCAGTGAAGATTATGTGGAAATGGCGAAAGCCAAGGGGTTGAGTTCCAGGATGCTGGAACAACGCTACATTCTTCGCCCAACCCTGCCCACCATCATCTCGACCTTTGCCCTCACATTGATAACGCTCTGGACCGGTGCCCCGATTCTTGAAGGGGTCTTCAACTGGCCTGGCCTTGGCAGGACGCTATTACAGGCTGTCGGTCAGTATGAAACATCCGTCATTGTTGGGTCAACCGTTATTTTTGCGTACATGCTCGCGTTCACTGTTTTTCTGCTCGACTTCATCTATGCTCTTGTTGACCCGCGTGTAAAAGTCGGCGGGGGAAGCAGTCACGCATGAAAACACTGCGCGAACTTTCCAAGTATCCTTCTGCATTGGCAGGCTTGATCATCATCCTGGATTTGGTGGCTGTCTCCATCTACGCCGTTGTTACGATACCCTATTCCGAAGCCATTCGCTTATGGCGCGGAGGTGAAGATGTATGGTATCGCAGTCCGCGCAATGCTCCACCCACGTGGACGAATTTCTTCCGCCGCGAAAAACTGCCCGCAACGTTTTCCCTCTCCCTCGAAAGCGAATCAGTGACCAGGTCCGAAAAAGAAACGGCGGATGGGAAGGAGATCATCATCACATTCCCGTTTGATTTTTCCTACGATACCTTTCCACAGGAACTGGCTCTTTATCTGGATCCTGTTTATGAAGAAAAACAACCCTACATTTCGGTAACGATGACAACCCCGGATGGAAGAGATCTGCGGATCGCTGACTTTGCTGTTTCACCCTCCCAAACCTATCTCTTCTCTCAGGATACCCGCCTCACGCGTCGACTGGGAGGCCTGGTCCCGCACGAAGGAGTTTTCCTCAACCCTGAATTTGAATCAAAGACACCCATCAAAGGGGACTATGTGATCACGATCAAAGCACTCACATTTGAAAAGGATGCTGACCTGCGCGCCGAATTTGTGATGTTCGGTCAGGTGGCTGGCTGGGCAGGGACCGATCATCTGCGACGCGATCTAAGTATTGCCTTGCTATGGGGCACGCCGGTTGCCTTGATGTTTGGTTTGCTGGCCGCTTTCGGCACCTCCGTGGCAACGATGATCATCGCCGCCGTCGGTGTCTGGTACAGCGGCTGGGTGGATGGACTCATCCAGCGCATCACTGAGGTCAACCTCCTGATTCCATTTATTCCAATGCTGATCATGATCGGCACTTTTTACTCGCGCAGTATTTGGGTGATCCTGAGCGCCACGATCTTATTAAGTGTTTTCGGCGGCTCGATCATCACATACCGTGCAGTATTCCTGCAAATTAAAGAATCCCCATATATCGAAGCCGCACGCGCGTACGGCGCGGGGAATGCCCGCATCATCCTCTCCTATCTCATCCCGCGCATCATCCCATTGCTCATCCCGCAACTGGTCATTCTTATTCCTGCCAATGTATTCCTGGAGGCCTCCCTCGCAGTAATTGGGCTTGGCGACCCCATCCTGCCAACCTGGGGCAAGGTCATTACGGATGCGATTGGCAATGGTGCCCTTTATCAGGGACATTATTACTGGATCCTTGAACCCGCGTTTCTTTTGATGCTCACAGGTCTGGCGTTTGCGATGCTGGGATTTGTATTGGATAGAATATTCAATCCGCGTTTGCGCGGTATCTAAGGAGATGTCGTTGCGAGGAGGGTGTTCTTCCCGACGAAGCAATCTCCTCATCGTGTTGGGGATTGCTTCGTCGCAACGAACGCTTCTCGCAATGACGAATAAAAATTTATGAACACATCAACCCAGTTGCTCCACATCGAAGACCTGACCTTGCACTTCCGCACACAAGCTGGGGCTGTGCAAGCCGTTGACGGCGTGGACTTTGAACTTGCCTCCAATCGCGCAGTTGTTATCCTCGGCGAATCGGGTTGCGGGAAGACCTCCCTCTCGAAAGCTTTATTGCGCCTCCTGCCGCGCAATGTGGAAAGATATTCCGGCAAGGTTTATTTGCAAGGCGAAGACGTAATGAAACTCGATGAAGAAGAATTTCGTCACACTGTGCGCTGGGTGGGCATGTCGCTCGTTCCGCAAGCGGCGATGAATTCGCTTAACCCTGTCATCAAGGTCGGTGATCAGGTGGCTGAACCTGCGATGATCCATTTAGGTTTAAATAAGGCCGAGGCGCTCGGACTTGTTCGCAAGATGTTCCAGCACGTGGGTGTGTCCTACGATTTTGTAGATCGTTATCCCTTCGAGCTAAGCGGCGGGATGCGCCAGCGCGTGGCGCTGGCGATGGCGCTCGTGACCAGCCCCAGCCTGATCGTCCTCGATGAGCCTACCTCTGCCCTCGATCTGCTGACGCAAGCCAATATCATGAATGTACTCAAACGCATCAAGTATGAATTGGGGACATCTTTCATTCTCATCACGCATGATATCGCCACCTCCAGTGAACTGGCAGATGAAGTTGCCATTATGTATGCAGGTCAGATCGTGGAAACCGGGCACGCCAAGGATTTTTTCCCCGCGCCCTTGCATCCCTATTCGCAGTTGTTGATGGCAAGTGTCCCGCGCCTCAGAAGCGACTCAGACCCGATGTTCATCACAGGTCAGCCGCCGAGTCTTATGAATCCACCAAAAGGTTGTCGTTTCGCGGCGCGCTGTCTATTTCGAATGGAGAAGTGCAGCGAAGAACCGCCCATGGTACTCAAAGACAATCGCAAGGTGAAGTGCTGGTTATATTCATAACACACCCTGCGCAATGTCATTCTGAGCGGAGCAGCGCTGAAGTCGCAGCCAGTTTGCCGATTCCGCAAAAGACGGAGTTGATGACTTATTTGCGAAATTCATATGAGGCGCTTGAACAGTTCATTGAATTATTGGATGGGCGTTATCCGGACTTTGAGAATGTGGATGAAGAGTTACAAAAGAAGATCGAGAGGATCCGTTTCAATCTACTCGTTTTTTTGACACATGATTGCCGTCATCTCGGCATGCTGGAATGTTTGAAAGGTCTACAGACGGGCTTTGGTTCTGCAACGGAGAGAAGAGATAGATGTCATTGCGAGTGGCGCCTCGGTGCCACGAAGCAATCTCCTCATCAAGTAGAGGATTGCTTCGCCAAAGAACGGCTCGCAATGACATATGAGTAGGAGCATCACATGATCACTGAACCACGCGAGGTATTAATGGATCAATTAAAAGTAAAAGCGCCCAGAGCCTTGTTGGTTGTGAAAGACCTGCACGTATGGTATGAACTGCGGCGCTTCGGGTTTGGGCATGCGGGTTATGTCAGGGCGGTGGATGGCGTCAGCTTTGAACTGGAAGAAGGGGAAACCGTGGCAGTTGTCGGTGAGTCAGGCTGCGGTAAATCCAGTCTGATGAAAACGATCCTCGGGTTGAATATCCCAACCAGTGGTGAACTTGTTTTTGATGGGGTTAATCTTGCATCGTTCAAAGGAAATGATCTGCGCAATTATCGCTTCAAGATCGGATATGTGCAACAGGATCCGTATGGCGCGTTGCCGCCGTTCATGGACGTTCAGAAAATTCTGGAAGAGCCGTTGATCATCAGCGGCATGAAGGTCAAGGAGGAACGGCTGGCGCGCATCCACAAAGTGATGAGTGAAGTGAAGTTGCATCCCGTGGAGGATTTTCTGCAGAAGTTCCCGCATATGCTAAGTGGCGGACAACAGCAACGCATCGTGATCGCGCGTGCAATGTTGCGTGAACCAAAGTTGATCGTGGCCGATGAACCCGTTTCGATGCTCGATGCTTCGGTGCGCGTGGAGATCCTGAAACTCATGCGCGCCTTGCAAGAGTCGCATGGGCTTTCGGTGATCTATATTACGCATGATCTTTCCACAGTGAAATATTTTTCGGCGCGCATCTTTGTGATGTACGCGGGTAATCTTATCGAAAAAGCCGCGACCCGGACCCTGCTCGATAATCCTTTACATCCCTACACACATGCCTTGCTTGCGGC
>Ga0137333_1000109_pt1 | contig 19964 bp, 18 predicted proteins | sample EasRivERMLT231_2_FD_102286 | JGI IMG/M metagenome (GOLD analysis project Ga0137333, IMG submission 102286) | Soil microbial communities from meander-bound floodplain in the East River, Colorado, USA - East River MetaG ERMLT231_2 | ecosystem: Environmental > Terrestrial > Soil > Floodplain ... | reverse complement strand
CTCCGTGTTTTCGTCAACTGAGACCTCGGTCAACTTTGCCACGCCAAAATCAGAAATGTAGGGGTTGTCGTTCAGATCAAAAAGGATGTTATCGGGTTTGATATCACGGTGGATAATGCCTTGCTTATGAGCATGATCCAATGCAACCGTAATGCGTTCAATGATGCGCGCAGTATCCTGAAGCGAGAATTTGCCCTCCTGAATGAGCATGGATAGCGACCCGCCCGCCATATAACGCATCACAAAATAAGGCCGACCATCCTGCTCCCCCACATCATAGACCGGCACAATGGCAGGATGCTCCAAAGAGGCAATTGTTTCCAATTCTTTTTTGAAACGCTCAAGCGAATTTGCCTCCTTACCCAAAGACTCAGGCGGCAGGACCTTTACGGCCACATCCCATTTGGAACTTGGGTCCAAAGCGAGATAAACGGTTGCCATCCCCCCGTGCCCGAGCGTCTCTTTGATCTCATACCTGCCAATTGTTCTAGAAGCCATTATCCTCAAGTATAACAACGCCAAAGAGGTGACGCAAGCAATATGTGATTCAGAAAGATTGCCGTTAACCGCCAATCTTGCCTGAATTCTAGGAGATTAGAATGGATTAGCCGATAAAATGTCTGTTTTGAAAAAAGCCTCGCTTCGTGCGAGGCTTCGAGTTACTTCTGTTTCGAATTTAGGTTTTCCCATTTCTGACAGTAAAACCTCATCCACGAGGGATCCTAAAGGGACACAAAGGGGCAGTTTTTTTGAGATTGACGAATACAAGCGAAAGAGGCTTTGGGCAGTGTATAATTTTCAAAATGGACACAAAAAATCAAACGGATATCAATCGCTATATTCTGCTTTTGGAAAAACCAGGCTATAGTTTTTTGTTTGCATTTATTGTGTATTTTGCTTTATCCACACTAGGGGGCTCACCTTTTCGTACTCAAGAACTTGCCTACTTCAATTACCTGGCAGATGCTTTTTTACACGGTCAATTGAATTTGAGGCTTATCCCAACTTCCACATTCGATCTTTCATTTTACAATGGAAATTTTTATCTGTACTGGCCGCCCATGCCAGCAATCGTCCTGATGCCGTTTGTAGCGCTCTTCGGTGTTGGATTTAGCGATGTGTTTTTTACTGTGCTGGTAGGCGCAACAAATGTTGCAGTTGTGGCAATGCTCCTTCGTGAGGCGCATAGCGAGAAACTTATTGTAGCCGACGAAATTTATCGGGCATGGCTTGTTTTATTTTTCGCATTGGGAACAGTGCATGTTTATCTGGCCCCTTTTGGGAGCGTATGGTTTACAGCGCAGGTATTGGGTTTTCTTTTTGTCGGGTTGGGTTATGTTTCCGCAATAAAACTTAAAGGTGTGGCTTCATTCGTGGTAGCGGGTGTAATGATGGCCTGTGCCATGCTTACCCGCAATCACCTGATTTTTACCGGCATCTGGCCTGCTTATTATTTACTGCACAAAAACTGGAATAATCGTCCAAGGTTATTCTTTTACACAGTGCTGGCTTTTCTGCCCGTGTTTATTCTTGGGATGTTGTTTCTTTTATATAATCATGCGCGTTTTGGCAATCCTTTTGAACTCGGGATTCAATATCATAATATGTCGCTGTTTTTTGAGGAGAATTACAAAAAATATGGGGCATTTAATATTTATTATTTACCCATTAATTTCTATTACCAATACATTCATTACCCACTCCCTATTACAGAAGAAAGCTATATGGGTGGTTCTCTTTTTCTGCTAAGCCCGGTCTTCTTTTATGCATTTCGCGGAATATTTCGCGGCTATCGCAATCCCAATGTTGTGGCGTGGATGGCTTCCATTCTTGCTACGAGTATTCCCATCCTCCTGTTGATGGGAACAGGTTGGATACAATATGGTCCACGCTACACACTTGACTTTACAATACCATTATTAATGTTAACTGCCAACGGAGTTCAACCAACATCCAGGCGCCTGCTTTTCTATCTTACAGCCATCTCAATTATTCAATATATCCCAGGCGTGTTTAATTTTTCTTGATAACCCATGCCTTCTCAATTACCGTATCAGGATAAGCCTAGTCGCTGGTCAAGTCATTCGTTGATCGCCGCGCGCCTGCATAGTATTCCTGCAAAAAGCAAAGTATTGGATGTGGGAACCGCATCTGGAATGCTTGCGCGTATGTGTGAGGATCATTCGCATCGTCTCTTTGGCGTGGAACCCAACCCTGAGTGGGCACAAATCGCATCGCCCTTATACGAAAATATCTGGGTGGGTTACATAAATGATATGGATGACGAATCGCTAAAAGACTATGACGCTGTTGTTTCAGCGGATATTCTGGAACATCTTTCTGCGCCTGAGACAACTTTGCAAAAACTGGTCTCGTTGGAGGGGTCGAATTGTACTTTTCTGATTTCCATGCCAAATATCGCCAATCTTTGGGTAAGAATCAACTTGTTATTTGGACGTTTTGATTATACAGACCTCGGTATTCTTGACCGAACACACCTACGGTTCTTCACGCGCAAAACTCAGATTGCTATGGTTAACAAAGCAGGGTTGGGAATCGCTTCCATTCAGGTCACATCAATCCCATTGGAACTAATCTCCAGTTATTTTGTTTCATCTCCTGGTAAGATCATTCATTCCATTTTTGCTAAACTTACGTTTTTGTTCCCGACCCTCCTTGGCTATCAATTCATTGTTGAAGCAAGAAAACCAGTATAGTTACATGAATAAAAAAAATGTCTTCATTGTTTTGCCCGCATATAATGCCGCAAAAACACTATTGCGCACGTTGGATGAAATACCGCCGGAATATCGTCAAAACATTATTCTTGTGGATGATGCATCCAGTGACAATACTGTGGAAATTGCACAGAAAGCCGGGTTGACAGTAATCGTTCATCAACGCAATCTTGGCTATGGCGGAAATCAAAAAACTTGTTACCAAGAATCCTTAGAACGCGGGGCAGATCTTGTGGTCATGCTTCACCCTGACCACCAATACGATGCAAAGGTCATTCCGCATTTGATCCAGCCTATTTTGGATGGTGAAGCTAATGCAGTCTTTGGATCCCGTATGTTGGGTGGGCATCCACTGGAAGGAGGCATGCCCTGGTGGAAATATGTGGCAAATGTTTTACTTACAGCCTTTGCAAATATCGTTTTCCGACGTTACCTCACCGAGATCCACTCAGGCTTTCGCGCTTACTCACGCCAATACCTTGAAACGGTACGTTTTATGGAAAACAGCAACGACTTTATATTCGATACGGAAATCATCGCGCAAGGCATGATGTGCAAACTTACTTTTCAAGAAGTGCCAATTACCACTCGTTATTTCCCCGAAGCCTCCTCCATCAATTTGCGCCGAAGTATTATTTATGGGTTTGGCATTTTGGGAGTGCTGATAAAATTTTGGTTTCATCGAACTGGGCTGATACGTTTTCAAAAACTCGAACCACATAAGAAATAATTATTTCTGGTCAAAATGCGCAATGAAATCAATAATACTTTTAACCCTTCTCTTCATTGTTACCATTCTGTTGACTTCCAACATAACCACGAATCGGATTTCCACGCCCGACCCTGATACGCCTCCCACACAGTCGCATCTCGCATCGCCTTCAAACGTCCAAAGGGCTACGTCAGGTGCCGTGCCACTTGCGTATATCTCGGCGCTCGTTAGCGTAGGCTTGCCAAACAGCCTGGTTTTGACAAGCCATATTGTGGCAATGTGGACACTTTAGCACAGTCCTATTTCAGCCCATTCTTTTAGCTATGTCTTTTTTTTTATCCTTCGTAACCCGTTGTCTTATTTGTGTTGAGAAGAGAGTTTCCTATTAATAATGGCAAAGCCAAATCTTACTTATCCTGGATCTCAGCCGCTCTGAACGTGTTCGCCATGAGCATGGCAATCGTCATCGGACCCACGCCGCCGGGGACAGGTGTAATGAACCCAGCCACTTCCTTTGCTTCCTCAAAATTGACATCGCCGACCAGTTTCTGGCGCGGCTTGCCGGTCTTCTGACTAATGAGCGGTGAGCCATCGGGGTTGAGCAATGGGATACCGTTGATACCCACATCAATGATCGCCGCGCCGGGTTTGATCCAGTCGCCGCGCACCATTTCTGCACGACCAATGGCCGCGATGATGATATCCGCCTGACGCAGGATGGCCGGAATATCCTTCGTGCGTGAGTGGACGACTGTTACCGTGGCATTTTCCTTGACAAGCAAAAGTGCGGCAGGCATACCGACGATATTTGAACGACCCAACACCACCGCGTTCGCACCTGAGATTTTCACTCCAGCTTCCTTGAGCAAATAGATACAACCAAAAGGCGTACAAGGCACGAACAACGGTTCGCGTCCCTTCTGGGCAAGCCGACCAAGATTGATCGGTGAGAATCCATCCACATCCTTTTCGATGCTGATGAGTTGCAACACACGCTCTTCATCCAAATGGGCGGGCAAAGGCAACTGCACTAAAATGCCGTGCACTTTCGGATCGGCATTTAATTCCTTGATGAGTTTTTCCAGATCAGCCTGCGTAATATCCGCTGGCGTTGGATGATGATAGGATGTCATCCCCAGATCAGCACAAGCCTTCTGCTTCATGCTCACGTACGTCGCCGAGTCGATCCGTTCCCCAACCAACACCGTCGCCAACCCCGGTTGAGACTTCCCCTCCGCAATTCGTTTGGCTACTTTTTCTTTAACCTCATCGCGCACCTTTTGCGCGATGGCTGTTCCATCAATTAACTGAGCAGTCATGTAAGTTCTCCTTTTTCGAGATTGCTTCCATTCTACATCCCCATCCATTTTCCAAAAAGTGACACTTATCCCGTATTCAAGATTACGCCCTTCAATTTATCCCCAGAACAATTCTGCAACAAAACCACATTCAACTCGTTCCAGCGCGGCGAAGGCGCAAATGCCTGTACGCGCAAATAATTTTCCGTCAACCCTTCCATTTGCCAGCCCCACTCGCCCATCTCTGAAGTCGATTCCCATAATACGGACATCTTCCGCCCGACAAATTTTTCACGATAGGACCTCGCAGACTCTTCAAGCAAATCTGTCAGGATGTGATTCCGCTTCTTTCCAAGCTCAGGCCTGACCTGTCCTTTCATCCTTACCGCCCCTGTGCCTGGACGCGGCGAATACGTGAAGACGTGTCCGCCTGCGAAATTGATCTCACGCACGAAATCAAGAGTCTGCGCAAACTCTTCTTCTGTCTCACCAGGAAAGCCTGCGATAATATCGGTCGTTATTGCAACATCGGGCATTACATCACGCGCCGCAGATACCAGCTGACGGAATGAATTGGGCGTGGTCTTGCGCCTCATCCGCTTCAGCGTGGATTCGCTTCCAGATTGCAAAGGCAGGTGCAGGTGAGGCATGAGGCGTTTCCCTGAGCTTGTCGAAGGGTCCCAGAGAGAAAAGAAATCCGAAGTTAAATCCCAAGGTTCAAGTGATGAGAGACGCAAACGCGGTGTATCGGTCTCACGCAGAATTGCTGTAATGAGCTCAGATAAATGCAAATCAAAATCATAGCCCCATGAACCGAGATGAACGCCAGTTAAAACAATTTCCTTTGTGCCGCCATCCAACGCGGCTCGAATATCGAGAATCACGTCTGCAATATGACGGCTTCGCCCTTCACCGCGCGCAACGGTCGTAATGCAAAACGTGCATTGATTGTCACAGCCATCCTGCACTTTGATGAAGGCGCGCGTGCGGCGATGCAGACCTGGCAAAGGCTGGCGTGTTATGGGTTCAAGGTCGAAGGTTTTAGATGGAAGGTTAAGGACATCGGCAACGAGTTGATCTTTGCGATCATTCATGACCACACGCAAAACATTCGGCAACTCATTTGCTTTTTGCGGCTGAAGGGTCGTCCAACAACCGGTTGCCACAATTTCATTTACCCCCGCCCGCGCGATCTGCCGGATCTTACTGCGGGAAACTGATGCGGCATCATTCGTCACTGCGCAGGTATTGACCACCGCCATATCCGCATGTTCGGCAGTTGCGACAATTTCATGTCCTGCGGCGCGGAATTGCCGCGCCATCGTTTCGATTTCGCTTTGATTGAGTCTACAGCCAATGGTATCGAGATAGATTTTCATATTGTCTGTGTAAGGACGGGGTCTCCCCGCCCAGGGCGAGAGGACCTCGCCCTTACATTCAATTTACGGTTGCATCACCACAAAATTATCGAACGACACATCCACGCCGGGTTGCGAGAATGAGCCGGCGAGCACGCCCACATCACCTGATGGCAGGTCGTCATCCTGCACAACTGCGACTTGATTGAAGTTCAAATAAAAGGTCAGGGTATTATCAATACAATCTGCACGCATATGATTAAACGCATTCGGCTGAATCAACGCACTGGGTTGCATTTCACTCTGACCCAGCAATGTAGTTTGACCATTGATAAATTTTCCAATGGCATAATAGCCATCATTCGAAATAATAAAGAAATAATAGTTCCCGCCGTGATAACGGCACATCAACCCCATGCGGTTCTCGTCAGGCCCTGCCAGTTTCAAGGCATCGGCTTCGATACGCACATCGCCATAATTCTTTTCAGGCGTGGACCAGTAATTCAAGCCAGGTAGTTGCACCAAAATCCGAAAGCCGCCTTCGAAATAATCCATGATGCCGCCATCGTTGGCAAAACGGTCCCAGCCGGTGGTGCTGGCTTCAAACTCATCCTGAAAGAGCACCGTGCCGGAAGGTGCGATCGGCGTTGCGGGTGTTGGCGCGGCGGCGCAGGCGGAGAGAAGTAAGAGGAAAGAGGAAAGAGAGATAATATATGATTTCATGCGGGAGATTTTATCATGTGCATGATTCTTGAGTCGGACATCTTGCTGTCCCATTACCAGCGCTTCGACTGCATTCGACCTTCAGTCTCACTCCGCTCTGCGCGATGCTATGGAAAATACTGGTTCAACACAGCCTGGGCATCCGTATTGCCCAGATCACGCGCGCGGATCAGATGATCGTATACCAGGTCTCGTTTTTCCGTCTGTAAATACAACATCGCCAAATGAAAATGTGCCAAGGCATTTTGCGAATCCAATTCGAGCGCCTGCAGGAGAGTTCTTTCCGCCTCGGGGTAACGCGCATCGAGCAATAACAGCCAGCCAAGCATATCCTGCAAGCCGGAGTCATCCGGCTTGATCACCACGGCGCGTTGCGCGGCAGGGATACCCACATCTTTTATATTGATATTATTCTGTGCACAAAATTGCGCCAGCAAGCGCCAATAATTGGCATCATCGGGTACAAGCGACGCAGCATATTGATAGGCTTCCAGGGCGCGGATCAGGTCGCCCGTCTTTGCATACGCCTCGCCGACGGCGACATGCAATGTAGGGTCATTTGGTTCAAGCACCGCTGCAAATTGAAACTCGATAAGCGCCTGACGAAAATTGCCGATGCGCTGGAAGTACAAGCCGCGCAGACCGCGCACTACAGCTGAATTTGGATTTAGACTCAAGGCACGCTCAAGATGGATCAACGCTTCATCCCCATCCGTTTGCTGGTTCACTTCGCCAAGCCAGGCCCACGCCTCGGCGTTCTTCTCGTCATCTTTTACGGCTTGCTCGAACGCGGCTTGCGCCAGTTCCCACTCGTTGACAAGTCCAAGTCCGCGCCCGATGATGACAAACTGTGCGGAAGGCGCGTCACTTAAGGAGGCAAGGTTCAAGGCGGTGCGCAGGGTCTGGGCAAACGGATCAAGCTCCGGGTCCAGTTTTGAGGCGGTGATCAATTCCGAGATCGCAGTCGTGGGATCAGAAAGAGTCAACAAGAGTCCGAGCTGGTAATGGACGGAGGCATCCTCCAAATGATTGGATACATAACGTTGAAAATATTCAGCCGCTTTGGCATAATCCTTTTTTTCTTTATAAATCAACGCAAGGCGCGAATAAAGATCTTCAGAGGGATCCGCCTGCTCCAAACCTTGTTCCCAAATTTCAGCCGCGCCTTCAGCATCACTCATCCAATAATGGACATCACCCCATGCCACCCAGCCCTCTGCAGTCAGCGCGCCGCGCTGAAAAGCTTTTTGATAGGCAGTCTCTGCCCGCGCATATTCCTTGGCATAGTAATATGCATGTCCCGCCAGTTCATAAAGGTCGGCGCGCCATGGCAGACGCCGCGCCGCAGATTGGTAATATTGCGCGGCTTCGAGGTGAGATGGCGCGCCACCAGCTTTATCCAGCTCAGAGTAGCCCGAGAAAATAACTGGTGCAATGATCGCCAATGCAATGACAACCAGGATCGGCATTGCCCGGAGTATGTTCCGCATGGGATGTATTATAAAGTAACATTCCAATTCAATTTCTGTCTTGGTACAGTACGTCCGGAAAAAGACAGTTTTCTATAAGTGGCAGTATAATCACGGATATCCATGGGCGCATCACTCACTTCAATCTTTGCATTCCTTACAACCTCTGAAGGAAATCTGGTTTACCACATCGTACTGGTATTCTCGATCATTACCACACTTCAGTCTGCCTTCTTTCATGCGCGTGCAAGTGGTTTTCCACAAGAATGGCGTGCGGTTTTCGGGCTCTCCATATTGATTTCCGCCCAAATTGCCCTTTTTCTTTTTAATGCATTCGCGGCACAGATCGTCAGTTTGTCCGCTTTTCTACCGACCATTGACCGTGCCCTGACCCTCTTCTCTTTAATTTGGATGATCTGGCTGTGGGGTTTTCCGGAATCCGCCCGTCTGGCAGATCTGGCAACAATCCTGATCAGTCTGCTGGTTGCGGCGGCTTTTGCCTTGACGATGGTGGCCCGTCAGCAAAATCCAACCGTCCCTTTTAACCTAACCTATTACGATACACTCTGGCAATTGGCAAGCATTGTCATTGCAGCGCTTGGTCTGTTGCTGATCATTTTCCGCCGCCCGAATGGTTGGGGAAATGGCATGGCTGTAGTATTGCTCGCTTTAGCCGGGCATATCGTTCATTTGATTTTTGGCAGGACATTTGCCGGTGATTTCCCTGGAGCAGTGAGGCTGGCATATCTGGCAACCGCTCCCATTTTGATGACCCTGCCCCAACGCTTCCCCGCGCCATCCTCATCGTCTGGAACCACCTCCATCAACAAGCAAACTTCGCCGGTGGATGAACGCCGCCGCTATAGCACAGACCCAAAGACCTTCCATGCGCTGTTGGCGTTGGCAGGCGAATCCAGCACAGATAAGTTGAGCGAGGCGATTACACGCGCCATCGCACAGACCATGCTGGCTGACCTGTGTTTCCTCATTTATCTCACCGATAACAACAACCAGATGCAGATCGCCAGCGGATATGATCTCATCCGCGAAGAAAATCTCGACGGCGGGAGCATGAACAAGAATATGATCCCCATGCTCACCAACGCCCTGCAACGCGGGCGTCCATTGCGGTTGCCATCCAGCAGCACCTCGGCAGACATCAAAGGCTTGAGCGATCTGCTTGGGCTTGCCAGCCCGGGTCACTTGATGAGCGTGCCGATCGTGACACCCGAAAAAGATCCCATCGGCGGCGTGCTGATGCTTTCGCCTTATTCCAACCGCCTGTGGAGCGCCGAAGACCAGGCCTTTCTCGCCAACATTGCCATGTCACTTGTGCCAATCATCCAGCGCGGACAAAGGATGACCTCACTCGAAAACAAGGGCGAACAGACGCGCCAGGCTTTGGATATCGCGCAGACACGCCTTGCAGATATGGAACGCCGCAACAACGACCTGCTCAAACAAATGGAAGCTGTAAAAGCCGACTCACAGGAGGGACTGGCTCAAGCTGAGAATCTCGCGGCGCTCACCAAGGTACAGGAAGAAGCGCAAAAAGCCATTGAAAAACTGAAAAAAGAAAATGAGGAATTGCGCGCCACAAAAGATGTGAAGGGCGCCAAAAGCGCTGGCACATCGGGAACCAATTCGAAGCAAATGGAAGGCGAATTGCGCATGACGCTCGAAGAAATCGCCCACCTGCAAAACCAACTTGCCGAAGCCAATATGCGCGCGATCGAAGCCGAAAAGGGCGTCACCGCGACGCATTCCACCGAACAGGCGGAAGTAGTCGCGTCCATCTCGCAGGAATTACGCCAGCCGATGTCATCCATTGTGGGCTACACTGATCTGCTGTTGGGCGAATCGGTCGGCATTCTTGGCGCATTACAACGTAAATTCGTGGAACGCATCAAATCATCCACAGAACGGATCGGTACATTGATCGATGACCTGATCCAGGTCACCACGCTCGAAACCGGACTCAATGAACTCAAACCCGAACAGGTGGATTTGAACACGATCATTGACAATGCCATGTCCTACACCAGCAGTCAGGTGCGTGAGAAAAATATTTCCCTGCACCTCGACCTGCCGAAGAATATGGCACCCATCCATGCCGACCGCGAAGCGCTCCAGCAAATATTAATTCATCTGCTCCAGAACGCTGGATCAGCCTCCCCGATGGAAGGAACCGTGCATCTCACCGTCCAAACGCGCACGGAGGACAAGAAGGAATATGTCCTGATCCAGGTCACTGATACCGGCGGAGGCATATCCGCGGAAGATCTGCCGCGTGTGTTCACTCGTTTATATCGCGCCGATAATGTGCTCATCCAGGGTGTGGGCGATACGGGTGTGGGACTTTCAATTGCAAAGACTCTGACCGAAGCGCAAAAGGGACGCATTTGGGTTGAGAGCCAGGCAGGCACAGGCTCAACATTCAGCGTGCTGTTGCCCATCGCTAAAACCAACTCAAAGGCAGCGGAGAAATAATTATGAAAGCTCTGCGTCAAATGGGTGGGGGAGTTCTTATCGCCATCATCTCACTTCTGTTGGTCATTGGTGGAATCTCGCTTTCGCTCGCAGAGACCAATCCCCCGGAGCAAGCCACACCAACGCCGTTACCACCCATCATCGCAACGTCACTTGAACTGCCAGTTTCTTTTACTCCGATTATTACAAATACAATTCCAGCACCTACGCTGACTTCAACCGCTTCACCCAGCGCAACCCTGGCGGTTGCCAGTGTATGCAATCGGCCCACGGGTTGGCTTCAGATCGTCGTCAGCGCGAACGATACGCTATACACCATCGCCGAAAGATATAAAACCACAACAGAAATATTAGGCGCCAATAATTGCTTGAACAACACCATCCCCGCGGCAGGGTCATTATTGTATGTGCCGCCTGTTCCAACTGTCACAGTCATTCCATGCGGGCCGCCAGCTGGCTGGATTAAAGCGTACAGGGTTCAGCCCGGCGACAACTTGTTCCGCATCTCGTTGTTATATAGAACTACAGTCGCGAAATTACAGAGCGCAAACTGCATGGGCTCTTCCAGTACCATCTATACCGGCCAACTACTTTGGGTGCCGAATGTTCCGACCAGCACACCGGGCGTTACGAAGGTTCGCACCAACACACCGGGCGTTACCATCGTCCCTGATTTCAACACAGTCACCTCATCACCTACGACGCCCTCCTACCCCTAAAATATGAAAAATGTGTTTCATGTCATTCTCCTCGCGAGTCTTATCGCCACAGGACTTGCTGGATGTGGGCTCAACGCGCTCCCTGCGGGACAACCAACCCTGCCTTTTGCATTTGTGACAGTCGCGCCGAATGCCTCACCGACTCCGACTCCTTTTCAACCCATTCCCTGGACGCAAACCATTTCGCCTCTTTCCCAGCCGGTAACTGACTCATCCACCCCGACCTCGACTCCCCCCGCGCCGGCTCAGACTCAAGAGCCCACCATTGATCCAAATCTCCTCATCAACACGGTCGCGCCACAACCAATGATTGACCCGTCTGAGCTGGACAGTCGAGTCCTCAACAACGGACAGGAGACCGTCAACTTTCTGCTGATCGGTTCGGATAAACGCCCGGGCACATCCTTCCGCACGGACACAATGGTTATCGCGATCCTGCGTCCCAATGAGGGACAGGTCTCGCTCATCTCCCTCCCGCGCGACTTATGGGTATCCATTCCAGGTTGGGAGAATCAACGCATCAACACCGCCTACCAACACGGCATTTCCACCAACTACCCCGGCGGCGGACCCGGCTTGCTCAAAGACACCATTCAATATAATCTGGGTATTCGCATTGACCACACCGCCATGGTGGATTTCGATGGCTTCCGTCAAATCGTGGACACCCTCGGCGGCGTGGACATCCCCGTCTCATGTCCCTACACCGACTGGCATTTGATCAACCCAAGTTATGACCCCCAGATCGAAGCCAATTGGAGTTTGTACACTGTCAATCCCGGCGTTGTCCACATGGATGGTGATCTCACGTTATGGTACGCGCGCTCGCGTCAAAAATCCAGTGACTTCGACCGCGGACGAAGACAACAGGAAGTTTTACGCGCGCTATTCACACAAGCCTTGCAAACCGGCACAATTTCCCGCATCCCCGAACTCTATAACAATTTCAGTAGCGCCATCGAAACCGACCTGGGACTCGGCGACATTTTACAACTCTCCCTCTACGCCCCCAGGATGACAAGCGCCGACATCCGCAGTTATTACATCCGACCACCGTACGTCAACTCATGGATCACCGACGGTGGCGCGTATGTCTTATTACCCAACCAGGATATGCTCTCACAGCTGTTGACCGAAGCGTTATCAGCTTCGACAAAAACTGTCGAACGGCAAACAATCACCATTGATGTGATGAACGGTACATCCATCGCAGGCTATGAAACGCTGGCATCGACTCGACTCGACTACGCGGGCTACGAAACACGCATCATCCCCTCCGACAGACAGGATTACGCCTATTCCGTTCTGATAGACAAAACCGCTCCCCAGGACCGCAACCTTAGCAACCCCATTCTCACCGTGATGGGCATGTTGCCCGGCAGTCTTATCCCCGCGGCAGACCCGAACAGTTCAGCGAATTATCTTTTGATCCTGGGATATGATTATCAGCCATGCTTCCGTCCTGAGAGTTTGGGACAGTGAGTAGGGCATACTTGAACTATGCAACGAACAGTTAAAATCAAAAAAGTTGTTACAAAAATAAAACTCAACGACAAGAAAACCGACTCTGCCTACTGGAGAGAACAGTCTTATTCCGCGCGGCTTATCGCCTTGGAAGAAATTCGACAGGAATATCATCACTGGAAGTATGGTGGAGAAGAAAGAATGAAGAAAGTTGTGAAAATTATTCGCTTGAAAAATGACAATTCACAGCACTCCTCTTATAATTTTGACATGTGTCCATAACTTATGACTTCACCATCAAACATTAACCATTTTGTGGGGAGACAAATCAGAGACAATTGAAATAAAATAAGCCCTTGTAGCTTCGCAGATATCTGTATTCAATATCAGATATCTGCGAATCGCATAATACCCATTAAGGAGAAAAAAATGAAACAGAAACATAGCCCCATCTTATTGGCGATCATTGCTCTGGTATTCACAAGTCTTGCATGTCAGGCGCTCGCTGGTACACAGCCTGCCGCAACGCAGGAACCTCAACAGCCTGACCCACAACAACCCGCACCCACCGAGGCCCCATCCCAATCTCCAGTGGAGCCTGCAACCGTTGACTCAAAAGGTGCGGGAATTCTATGTGTCGGATCAACGGCTGGATTAAGTTGTTTGACCGAGAATGGCTGGGAAGTATACACGGATGAGAATTCCGATTTACCGAATCCATATCTCTATGCTGGCGCTGTCTGCCCGGATGGTCAAATCGCCATCGCACATATCAACGGCGTCGTTTTATTTGATGGCGCAGCCTTCAAACAAATCCCTGAAATGGATGGTTCCGCCACACCGGAAGGCGTTGCTTGTGACGCGGACGGTGGCATTTGGGCGGCACACTTCCAGGGCGTGAGTCATTACTCCGATGGTCAATGGACAACTTACGGGTCGGAAAATTTAGCGAGCGGCGAATCCACCAATGAATTGGTCTACGATGTCGAGGTCGCGCCCGATGGGAAAGTGTGGGTCGTCTCATCCCGCAGTGTGGCAATGTTTGAAAACGAAACATGGACGATCTTCCAGGAGGGCCAAGGCTTCGATGGGAGTCGCTTCTTCAACGCAATCACGCTCGATGCGAAGGGACGTCCCTGGGCGGCACACAGCAACGGTGTGGATGTTTTTGAAAATGGCGCGTGGACAGCCATCGAAAAATCAGATTACAACACACCTGAAAGCCTGGCAGTCGATTCAAAAGGTCAAGCCTGGCTCGGAACATTAATTGACGGAGCGTATCTGTTCGACGGCACTTCGTGGACACACTACGACCGCGTTTCAGAACACCTGCGTAGCAATGACATCGCCTCCATCTCAGCCGATAGCGGCGGCCGTGTATGGTTTGGCACAACCTACGGCTTGACCGTTTTCGACGGAGCAAGCTGGCAAACGTTCCTGATGAGCAATTCCGGTTTGCACGATAACGATATCGAATTTATCGTCGTGACGGATGACGGTCCTACCCTTCCTGCGATGGAAGAAAAAGCCAAAGGCTCGCTGACCGGCACACTCGAAGATGCAAACAATACTCCAATGGCGGATATGCGCGTGGAGATTTGCGTTGAGACAATCGGCTCATCTTTCTCAGGCGACACCCCATGCTCAGACCAACCCTTCTTCCTCTCCACAAGAACGGATGCGAACGGAGTCTTCTTATTCGAAGATGTCCCTGCGGGTTACTACGTTATCGTCGCCGAGACCGACACCGGCTGGGCACAACTGACCGATCAATTCGGCATCACCTCCGAAAAGACGTTGATCCAGGTGGGGGAACAATATGATATTGAGACGCTGACGTTGGAGGAATAATCCCACAGTTGGGGTGCAGTCTTACAAACGAGATTGCACCCTGCATCTTTCGTTTTTACCGGTGTAAAATATTGGAATAGAAAGGATGAAGCATGGCTCCTCCTGCTCGTCTCATTACTCCAAAAGGTGAAATTATAGAATTGACACCAGAGACTTATCGGAAAATCCGAAGGCTTATTGACACGCGCCATAGCAGACGCGTAACCGCAAAATTCATTCAGTCAACTTATGGGAAATATAAAGGCAGAGGGTTGATGAAAGCACTTATGGCTGAGAAGGAACGCGAAAAGGCATTATAGTTGCTTTAGACCAGAGAAGTTGGGACTGTAGTTTACGGCAAATTTACATGACGGGGAAATATGAGGTTGTAATTTCTTATAAATGTACTACTTTTAAATCATTGACTTACATCTTGGTTAATGGTAGTATCCTTTCAAAGAAAGGAGACTTCCAAAATGGAAACCTACGCCACCGTCAAAGGTCAAATTGTCATTCCTGCCAATTTGCGAAAAAAATATGGGATTAAGAACGGCACGAAAATTATCGTCACAGATAACGGGGATTCGATCACCTTGAAGCCAGTAACTGAACAATATCTCAAAAACCTGCAAGGCTCACTCAAGGGCAAGGGTGGACTAAAGGTTTTACTGGATGAACGCCGCAAGGATAAAGGAAGGGAGTAAACATGGCTACAAAAGTACTTGACTCTTACGCGCTGATGGCCTTTTTTGAAGATGAGCCAGGAGCAGACTTCGTTCGAGGCTTGATTCACAAAGCGGTGGAGAGTGATACAAATCTCTTGATGAGTGTCGTCAATTTGGGAGAGGTGTGGTATTCAATTGCCCGTACCACCTCCTCAGAGACAGCAGACCAGTATATTCACGAAATCAAAGGGATGGGGATTGAGATCGTGGATGTGGATTGGACGCTAACCCGACAAGCCGCCGCGTTCAAAGTCAATGGAAATATTTCTTATAGCGATTGCTTTGCGGCGGCATTAGCAAAAAACCGTAAGGCAGATTTAGTGACGGGTGACAAAGAATTTAGAGCGCTCGAGGACCAAATAAAGGTTCAATGGGTATGAATAATAACTCGAAGATAATAATGGTCTGATAAGGGAAACCATGCAAGATTTGGATCGTATTTCCGTCGAAAACCTCAAACTATCGAAACGTACATATCGCGCGCTTGTGCGAAGCTACATTAGGACGGTTGGTGATCTTAAGCGACTTTTCCCCAATAAAAACCTGCTTCAAATTCGCCTAATTGGAGAAAAGAGTTTAGATGAAATATCAATGGCATTAGATGCATTGTATAAAAATCCACCCCAGATTATTGAGCCAGAAAAAGCATCGAACCAATTCCCAATTATAGTTGACAGTATAAGTACGGATGCTTTAGACCAAGTCTCTATAGATGATCTTCAATTGCCTAGAGCTATACGAGGCTCACTAAAAAAGAACAGGATTAGGACGATTGGAGAATTAAGAAAATTATCAAATAGTGAGCTCCTGAATATCAATCGGATTGGCCCAAATTCATTAAAGGAGATAAGACAGCTTATTGATGAAGCCGTCAATAACGCTGATGAATATTTGGCCAAGAGTACGGTTGAGCAAGAGAAATCTCCTAAAACTGTCATTGCAAATGTTCCTTTACAAGAGAAATCAGTCCCAAATTGGGCGCAAGTTGTTGAGGGTTATTTTCAAAACGAAAAAGCTGTTCGCACTTATATATTGATTTCAAGATTCGGATATAAGCCTAAAAAACTTGAAGAAATTGCAATCGAACTTGGCGTAACACGCGAGAGAGTACGACAAATTCAAGAATTTGTAGGTGGTCGTTTCCTTCGACACGTAAGACAGTCGGGTGGTTCCGAATTGCTTAAGAAGATAAATGAAATATTTTCAAAATATGGTGAAGAGTTGTCTTTGAAGAGTTTCAAAGTGATCTTGATGAGAGAAGGTATCCTTGGTCAGTTTTCTGAGGTTATATCAACAGAGCATATCCAAAAGTTAGATTTGTTTGAAACTTTAATTTGTTGGTTAAACTTACTCTCGGATAAACGATATTCTATCCAGCCTGTAGCTTTCACAGTAGATATTCGCGATTTATTGCGATCTGGCAATACATCAATAAAGGATCATGCCGTCCTGTCGAATATTACGTCAAAGGAGCGTAGAAAAATTAGGCGAAAGGTATTATTTACGGGTGGAATAACGATAAAGGAGGCCACCAAAATCTTATTAACTGATGATACTGTTGCAACTTTGTTGATGGAAAGTCTAAATTTACAAAAAGTTGATGATGTATGGTTCAGTTTCAAAAATCTTAATGACGATAAGGAAAATAGCAAAATTCCATTGAGGATTGCTGGATTAAAAATTTTGGCTATCAATTCTGAAATGGATGTAGATACATTCCACGATGGACTTCGAAGACATGCGAGTCGCTTCTATGCAAGCATCGCTCCCACGAATATTGTTGATCATGTTTTGCCGATGTTGGGATTTGAAATTAATAACCGTAAAGTTACGACAAAGCTTTCGACTGCTGGTGTTTTGTCACAGAGTGAAAGAAGCTTAGTTGCGGCTATTAGCAAAAACGGAGGTGTTGCAAGTTTTTTGGAAATTGCGGAAGAATTTTTTCTCCAAAAACTTTCTTTGCCAGCCGTTTCCGTTACACTTAAGCGATCACCAATAGTGGAAAAAGCTGATGAGGGACTTTACAAATTGCGAGGATCAGATGTAGCATGGCAACAAATTGAGGTTGCTAAAAAGAGGCAGAGAAGATTCTCCCAAGATGATGAGATTGTTCATGGTCTTGATGGAGTAATTAGGATGAAGTTTACTGTGAACAGTTATACGTTTTTAACTGGGGTAGTCGGAGCTTCCAGTATAAAAGCATTGTCAGGTTCTTGGTCTGTGGTGCATCATGATAAATTATACGGTGACGCAAAAATCGATGAGGCTTACTTATGGGGATTGTCTAAAGCTTTCAAGGAATTAGAAATACAAATAGGAGATCGAATTGAATTGGGATTCAATACGTGGAATAGAACACTCTCTGTCGAAAAGGTGAATCATGGAACTTCATGATGAGTTAAGTAATCCTGAAATACTAACCCTTGTTGTTTATTTACTTGGAGGGACAACTGTACCGGTTGATCTTGAGGATGCAGCAATCGAGGCATTTAAATTAGCCCCTAAAAAATTTAGCTGGATTAAGTATGATGACCGTATTGACCTACGAATAGTGCATTACTCTTTACAGAATGCTTGTAAACCAAATATGAAATATCTCAAAGGCAGTTCTAGACATGGATATATGCTTACTCAAACTGGACTTAATTGGGCTAAGCAATTTGATGAGAAAAAGCAATTAACCACCACATCACGAAAAATGTCGCCATCTGACTTGATACTAAAAGAAAGAATTCGATTAGAAAACACGCGGGCGTACCAGAAATTTATCGCTGGCGAAAAAGATAAAATTACTATTATGGAGTTTCGCGAGTTTACAAGGGTAAATGATTATTTTCCGAAGCATATCAAAGATCAACGATATGAAAAAATAGAAAATACTGTTAGAGAAAATGATGATCTGAAAAAAACCTGGGAATTTCTTAAGAAAAAGTTTTCTAAGGAGTGAATTATGGCTAAAAAGCTGATTGTTACAAGTCACGTATCGAGAGATTTTCTTCAAAACGCTGTCTACTTTAATACTCTTCCAAAGGTAGTTTGGGAATATGTGTCCAATTCGTTGGATAATGGAAAAGACGGAGTGCCTACTACAGTTGCTGTGGAAATACGTAAAGAAGAAGATGTTCTCACCATAGCTGATAATGGTACAGGTATGTCACGTGTTGATTTAGAACATTTCTTTACTATGCACGGCGAGAATGTTCAAAGAAAAAGAGGAAAGCGTGTACGAGGCAGATTTGGTACGGGAAAGTCAGCAGCCTTTGGTATTGCTAAATCATTAACTATCGATACGCGAAAAAACGGGGAAAGAAATGTTGTTTCGCTTCATATCAATGACATCAAGAAAGCCACGAGCGGCAAATCTTTCGATGTGAATGAGCTTGTGGTGGACGAAACTACTGTTCAGGATGATGGGACACTTGTTGAAATAAGAGAATTTATGACGTCTCGCCTGGATGTTGAGGCAGCAATAAATTATATTGAAAAACATTTGGCGCGATACCGCTTGAGAGCTAATGTAATAATAAATGGTCACTCGTGTAAATTTAAGGAGCCTCCCGTAAAAAGTTCCATTACCATTAGCGCGCCGAGGGAGATTCAACAGCATATCGGATCGCCAGATCTAACAATCAAAGTGGCTCCTTTTACATTAGATCAAGATGAAAGAGGGATAGATATACTTTCGGATGGAATATGGCATGAAACTACTTTGGGAGATGTTGATGGAAAGGAGTTGTCGGAAAGGCTTTTTGGAGAGGTGGATATACCACTTCTTGAAGAAGTTGATGATGATATCGCGCCATTTGACAACACAAGAAATAACTTGCTGAATCGAGCGAACCCCAGAGTTGTGATACTCATTGCATGGATTTCACAGGAGCTGGAAAAAATTCGCTTGTCACTTGTACAAGATGAGAGAGAAAGACGAAAAACTGAGCAAGCAAAGAAGCTGGAGCAAGAGGCCCAGCGGATGGCGGATATTCTTAATGAAGATTTCAAAAACCTTATGATAGACCTTGAAGTATCTCGCCGTATCACGGGAAAATCGAAAAGCAAAATTGATGAATCTGTTTCTGGACAAGGCACGATCTTGCCTGGAAATGGAGATCAAATTTCGGAATGGCAACAATCTGGACAGCCGCATGGTAATGGCCGCAAGGGAAAAAATTCGCCTGAAGAAGGTGATTTACCTAGAGAAGGCTCCAGCTTAATACCTGGAGTATCCCAAGGCTCTCCAAAGGAATCGAGGGACTCTGGTAGCAAACGCAGATCAGGCTTATTTAGTATCGAGTTTGTAAACTCTACTATAGATTATCTGCGAACCGACAGTGAAGGCTGGAGATTGAGCCGCCATTAAACCCTAGAGACGAATCGCCAAATTACCGCCATTGAAGCCTAGAGATTTGTGACGGTAAAGTATGACATACAAAACATAATT
>Ga0137333_1000106_pt1 | contig 20070 bp, 17 predicted proteins | sample EasRivERMLT231_2_FD_102286 | JGI IMG/M metagenome (GOLD analysis project Ga0137333, IMG submission 102286) | Soil microbial communities from meander-bound floodplain in the East River, Colorado, USA - East River MetaG ERMLT231_2 | ecosystem: Environmental > Terrestrial > Soil > Floodplain ... | reverse complement strand
GAGTTCATGAAACACGCACCCGGCGCCATGTTCACTTTAGGAACACAAAAAGCAGGGCATGAAGAATATCTGCTTCATCATCCCAAATTCGATATCGATGAACGTGCCATGCCGATCGGCACAGCAATGTTGGCAGAAACTGCCAAACGCTTTCTGGAATAAAAAGAAACAACAAGTTTAAAATACAAACATCCCGTGTCATAAAAGATACGGGATGTTTGTTATTTGTATACGTGCTACAATATTGAATATATATTTCGGGGAAGTTATGCTGACAAATAACCCCACTTATCTCTGCAATGGCCTTTTCCTGCTCATGGCATTTATGCTCATATGCGCAAGCTATGCTTATCTCGTCAATGCCCGCCTCGCACAAGACGATCCAAGGAAACGCGACTTTCACATTGGTGCGATTTTCCTTGCCCCCATTACCTGGATCTTGTTTCTGCTTGCATCCATAGCGATTTTTATTCTTAGAGTCGTTTTTTATGTACTGTTTCTGAGCCTATTCACCATCGCTGTGCTTGTAATCAGAAAGCCGTTCTTGTTCGTCTGGCTGGATAAAATCGCCACGAGAATCGGGAATAAGCTTTTGGAGGCGAACACATTTTTGATTAAAGTAGTTTTTGGTAAACCGATCAAAAATCCCCAAACCTAACAATCAGACAATCTCTAACTCTCTTTGCCCTTCATCAGGAAATGATACGGGATGGTCATAAATAATCCGAGGGCAATAATCGCCTGACCGATCAACACCCCCACTGCCTGCCAGGGACCAAAGTAGGGAACCATCGGCAAAGGCTGTGAGCCCAAGCCAAAGATATCTGCCATGCCCGTAAAGACCGCGATGACATAGCCAGTCCCAACCAGGCGTAAGCCAATATCAGCCATAATACTTCTCTGCGCATTGCCCCACATCGCCACCAGACCAACATACCCGCCAATGCAAATCAACGCCAACCCTATTAAGAAGACTGCAATTTGAATAAATCCGACAACGGGACTGCGGTCCACGCCAAACCAATTCGGCTTTGCTCCAACCACGAATACGAATAGCCCAAAAGCGACAGTGATCAAACTAAAGCGGACTCGTAAATAAGAGACACGAAAGCCAAGGTCAACGCTCATGCTGGTAAATGCTCCCGTAGGAATCTCAGCCAGTTGCCACCCAGGACCTTTTCTGCATCAGACTCGCTGTAACCGCGTTCCATCAATTTGGAAGCGATCTTTTGCAGATCAGCGATCGAATCCAACTCAGGAGGGGTGGATTGCAAACCAAAGCCGCCATCAAAATCCGAACCGATCGCAGCATGATCGGCATTACCTGCCAATTGACAAATATGATCAATATGCGCGATTAAGACATCGAGCGGAACTTCATCGCGACGACTGCCTTTATGTCGATTCCAACCTACTTTGAGGAAGGAGTTTAGTGGCAGAACCCCATTGATTCCACCTCGTTCGATCAAGCCGCGAATTACACGGTCAGATAGATGACGATTAGAATCTGAGCCCTGCATCAAGGCGGCGCAATTTGCATGCGTTGCCATGATCGGACCTTCGTATCGATCCAATGATTCGAGCGCAGCAGCTTCATCCATGTGACTGAGGTCTAGGATAAAGTTGTAGTCACGCATGGCGGAGAGAAGTTTGCGTCCCTCATCGGTCAAAGGACCGGGTTCGCTGGTGCCACCACAATAGCGTGTACCAGCCCATGCCAAACCGATCAAACGTAAGCCCATTTCCCACCATTCAGCAAGTTCATGCGGCGAACGAATACCATCTGCGCCCTCCATTAAATAGATCAAGCCAACGGGATGGTACTTGTCATTTTGTAGAGGCTTGGACCAATGCTCGATTACAGCATCAAGTTCTTTCGTTGAGGCGATGAGGCGGAATTTGTCAGGGTTTGAATCAGCTAATTTACGATAGAGCAGAATCTGGTCACGATAGAGGCGGTGGGCTGTATCCGAATCAGGGTACCAGATGGAGTCCCACAATTCCTTTTTCCGGGCGGGGGCGGCGAATAAAGTCGCAAATATAACAGCAACCTGGCCCTGTTGATATTCATCCCAGCCCAGCAGTGATTCCCCATTACGCTCGGGGATGAGCGTGTTGGCTTCGAGACGACGTGTTTCAGCAACCGAACGCGTATAATCGCGTTTGTAGGTCAACATGTTCCAGGCAAGATCCTGGTGAGAGTCAATGATAAGTGTCATATCATAAAAGAGCGCACCGAAGTGCGCTCTTTCGTTTATTCTTCGCTGGGAGTTTCCGGCGCATCAGAGGGTGTTTCTTCTTCTGGTGCGGGAGTATCAAATTCGGCGGTCAGGAGCTTGAAGTCTTTGTCGGCATAGGCCGCTGAGTCAACCTTGCGGAGGCTCAAGCCGATGCGATGCTGGTCGGCGTCAATGCGAATTACACGCAGACTCTTGACTTCACCTTCCTTGAGAACTTCCTTGGGATGTTCGATGCGATGCTCGGCAATCTCGGAGATGTGGATCAAGCCTTCGATATCACCTTCAAGACGGGCAAAAGCACCGAATTTGGTGAGGCGGGTAATCACGCCCTCGACCAACTGACCGACACTATATTTTTGAACGCGTGAGCGCCAGGGATCTTCCTGTAAGGCACGCACGGAAAGCCCAATGCGTTTTTTCTCGCGATCAACGTTGATGACTTTAACTTTGATTTCCTGACCGACTTCCAAAACTTCCTTGGGATGTTCAATATGATCCCATGAAAGCTCGGAGAGGTGTACAAGTCCATCCGCGCCATTCACATTGATGAAAGCGCCAAAGTTGGCGAGGCTGGTCACGCGACCAGTGTAGACCTTGCCCTGCTCGAGTTCATCCAACACGCGTTCTTTGAGAGATTGGCGGGATTCAGTGCTGGCTGCACGCTCAGAAAGAATGAGGCGGCGGCGTTCGCGATCCACTTCAACAACGCGAACGGTGATGGGCTGCCCCACCATCTTCTGCCAGCGCTGTTCTGGGGTATCACCGGTGGTTTGGGTACGGCGCAAGGCACTGACTTGCGATGAAGGCACAAAGCCACGCAAGCCTTCGACTGCAACGATCAAGCCACCTTTATTAAAGCCGGTGATCTTGCTTTCAATAACACTATTGCTTTCCAGCAACTTGTCTGCGTTTTCCCAAGAAAGCTGTTCCTGAGCACGTTTGAAGGAGAGGACAACATTGCCGTTGGCATCTTCCGGGTTGACTACATATACGTGGACTTCCTGCCCGACTTTCAACGCGTCACGTTCTTCAGCCGACAGTTGATCCAAGTCACGACCAGAAATCACACCCTCAGATTTGGCGCCAATGCTGACGAGGATCTGACTGTGGCTGATGCTTGCGATCATACCTGTGCGAATTTCACCAGGTTGAGGCAAGTCAACATTCAGTTCTTGCTCGTTAAGCAAAGACTCCATGGTTTGATTGTTATTATGATTGAGTTGTTCTCCCTGCGGATTGGTATCGCTCCCTTGGGTGGGCAGGGTCTGATTCTGATCTGTCACTTGATGCTCCAATTAAGAAAAATGTAAGGGGGATTATACAGGCGAATGGGTAAGTTTGCAACCCTATAAAGAAACATTATCCGCTTAGATGATAGGTATGATACGTATTCTGGCAGGGATTCCCCCACACAATATGCATCTCGCGCGCGGTCAAGTCAATGACCAGCGCTGTAATCGTGCTCTCACGGTCCATGGGATCAATGCCTTCGATGTTATGGTTGCAGATCGAGTTGGGCAAATTGACATGGTCCTTCTGTATCCCTTGTAAAGTTTTGATGGTGTGAGTGCTGTTCTCGCGCAGTAGACGATTGGCACGGAAATAACGGACACGCGATGAGATCAATTCTTCAGGATCTTTCTCGATCTCTTTCATGGTCGAAGAAAGATAATGATTGGTATGGGTCATATATCCATCTGTCCCATGCAAGATATTAAAACGACGGGCAGAGACTTCCACTGAATACATCTCTCCGCTCTCGTGGACAATTAAATGGTTATAACCGGCCGCACGATGAGGCAAGAGCGTTCGCCCAAGCGCACCTGAAATACGACGCGAAGCCAATACCGCACGCGCCACCACAAGGCGTGGTATACCAATTCGCGAATCATTCGGATACACTGAATCGATGGCTTGTGCAATGCCATACGCATTGAACCCAACATTGGGCAGGAGTCCGCCATACGTCATAGCAAGATACGGAGGTTCATCGTTTGGTCTCGCCGAAATGACATAGACATCATTTTCGTCTTCGGGAATCCAATCTTCGTTATGAGCAAGCAATACGTGCCCATCTGCCGTGCGCTGTTCATTGACCGCAAAGCTTGTGCAACGCGTGAGGTGCAATGCATCCATGGTCACAGCCTCCATGGCATTCACGACCATCAGATCATCAAAGGAAACATTTGCTCCCTCAGCAATGCCGCGCAGTTCATCCACATATTGCGAATAACGTTCCTCCGCAAAAGGTAGATATTTACGCGCTTGAATGTTTGCGCCAGCCCAGGTAAGTTCCAGGGTGTTGTAAGACTGGTCAATCAATATGTGCGCATTATCAACGCTAAGCTGCACTTGTGCGCGGCACGCCTCACCGATCTGTTGTCCCATTTCACGATGTGAACCTGCGACCTCGATCAAGGGCGGCGGCGCATCATGAATAATTGTGTTAGGGATGGGGGTTTCTTTCAAAGCCATACATTCCTCCAAAAAATCAATCCGCCCCGATGCAAGAACGGGGCGGATTGATTATAACATGAGGAATTTTAGGCTTAACTTGTCGGTGGCAGCTGGTCTAGATTTGCCGGCGGTGTGGAAACACTCACTGGGACGGCCTGAATGGGTCGGGTTCCAAAGCGCGTCAGCACTGCTGCGCCAATTCCAACGAAACCGATCAAAGCTACGAGCAACCACCCAACACAGGGAATTTCTCCAATGGCGCCACCAACCAACATAAGGAGGAAGGTTCCAAAACCTGCGGTAAAGGCCGGTGCCCAACTCTGGTTGATGGATTGGGTAAAGCGTTCACCAACCTCGTTGCCCAAGGCGATCATGCCAAACAACCAAGCCAAAGCAATTGCAAGCGCACCCACAAATACAACTAAAGCCGCTACAGGAATAAGTATCAGGGAGATTACCATGACCAAAGCTACAACCACAATGGAAATGGGTCCACCGAACACGGTCAGCAATCCCACCCCACCGGACATCACAGGCTGACTAATGATTGCCTGACTAACATTCTCCATTTGCGGCTTGAGGAAAATCACGACCAACATTGCCAATCCAGCAATTATTAACGCTCGAGTAAAGACAACACCCATGACCCCCATCGTCCAAAAGAAATCAAAATTTACTGATGGCGGGGTCACATCTGGCGGAATTCTGCCGCTGGGGATTTGAATATCTGGCGAAATATTTTTGACTACTTCGCCTTTGATCTCGGCGCCTTCAGCTTGGGTCAACTGCCCGCCAATGGTGACCACATCGCCAGCTACAACAGCATTTTCGTCGAGAGAAATCTGCCCGCCAAAGACGACCACATCACCACTCAAATTACCATTACTGGAGATCGTCCCACCGAAGACCACCAGATTACCATTTAGATCTGCATCTTCTTCAACGGTCACATTCCCGCCAAAAACGACCAGGTCGCCATTGAGTTCTTCGCCGCTTTCAAGTGTATAGTTATCGCCAAAGACGATCTTCCCCGGTTCCCCACTCTGGGCGTATGCTGGGCTGGCAGGGGCAATTAATAGAACCAACAGAAACAACAAAGTTAAAGTCTTGAGCATTTTATTCATAGATTAAACTCCTTGCGGCGCCCCCCGTTGGGCGAACCGCCAGATTGATACCGACCACAAAAGACCCACCCCAGCAAACGTTGAAAGCAACACCAGCCATGCAAATGGCGGCAGGAATTTGGGGATCATACGCAAGATCACTGCACCAGCATCGATTAAAGCGAACAGGGTTGTTCCAACAAATACCAACCATCCGACGACCACCGAAATCCATGTGGCGGGTGAAGCGATGAACGAAGCCAGGTAGGGTCCTATCATCCACATCAGCAAGATCAAGCCTCCCAACGTGAACAGAGTCGCACCCCACAGTTTGCGCCTGCGCTCGGCAATCTTACGCTCAGCCAAACGAGCCTGGAAGCGCATGGTAAAACCAGGCGCAGGTGTCGCCATCTTGGCAGCACTGAGCACCCTTCCAGTTTCAGCCAGCGCGGAACAATATGCACAAGTGCGCAAGTGCAGATCGAGATCACGTTGTTGTTCAGGGGTTATTCGGTTGTTATTCAACAACCATTCTTCAAAAGGCAAGTGATTCACGGGATCTCCTTTCAGGGTGAGCGCGGGACTTTTCTTCCTGCCACATACCTGCCAATGCTTTGCGCGAACGATGCAGGCGGCTTTTTACGGCGCTCACCGTCAACTTCAGCGATTGGGCAATTTCAACTTCAGAATAATCGTACCAATACCGCATGATGACTGCCGCGCGATCGGTCGCATCGAGGTCTTTCAGCAAAAGGTGCAGGCGGTTGCGGTCCTCTTTTTTCACAGATTCAGCTTCGGGGTCGGGCGAAGCGGGGTCTGCCACTTCAAAGGGCGTACCGTCCTCGTCCTCCGCGTCCATGGAAAAGACCGAAAATTTCTTCTTCCTTAATCGGTCAATACAATAGTGCGCCGCGATCGAAAGGATCCACGTCCCGAACGAGCGGGATGAGTCGTACCGATGCAGGTTTTGATATGCGCGCAAAAAAGTTTCCTGCGCGGCATCTTCCGCAATCTCGGGCTCGCCCAACATGCGATAACACAGGTTGTAGACAGGTTTTTGATAGGCTTCAACGAGTTGTGTAAAGGCATCGTCGCTACCTTGTTGTGCCTGGAGCACCCAGGCATTTTCGTCAGTCACTCGCGCTCCTCTTAGACTTTCTAACAAAACATACGCTATGGACAGAAAAAAGTTGCACGCTTAATGGCTATGAGAATGACCTTCTCCGCTTCCTTCTGGACCGAGGAACTGCCTCGCCCACCCAAGCGAATCCACCCTGAGAGCGAAGAAAACAGCAATGGCAGTTGTGAGCGGTACAGCTGAAATCAAACCCAGCGACCCAACCAAGGTACGCACGATCTCCTCAGCCACGAATTCAAAATTGACCAGGGTTCCAAACTTGCCCTGCCCCAGCGAGAACAAAAGCAGCATGGGCAATGATGCCCCGGCATATGCCAGCACTAACGTATTAACCGTCGCCGCCACGTGGTCCTGCCCGATCCGCATGGCAGACCGATATAACTCACGAAAACCAAAGGCTTTGTTCGCATGGTGCAATTCGAACACAGCGGATGCCTGCGTTGTGACCAGGTCATCCAGCACTCCCAGCGCGCCAATGATCATTCCTCCAAGCAATAATCCACGCAAATTGATCTGTGCACTGAGCATTTGGATTAAGAATAACGCACTCTCATCCCCCGATCCCCTAAGACGAGTAAGATTGACAGCCACCACTGCTAAAACACCCGTGATCAGCAAAACAAGCATCATACTGAGCACTGCCGCATGAGTTTTGAGGTTCCATCCATAAGTTAGATACAAAGTCACAGCCAACAAGATAATAGACCCCAGAATGCTAACTGTTAACGGATCCTCCCCCGACAAAATAAGTGGAATAATAAAGCCGATGATCACCATCAAACTAAAAACCATGCTTAGGAGTGAACGCAGTCCCTTCCAACCACTGATCACTAAAATAGCTACAGCAAACACGGCAGTCAGCCACAAAAGTGGGTTGATGCGCACAAAATCTGAAAAATAAACGGTTAGCACACCGTCAGGGCGGGCACCTACAGTTACCAACAACTCATCACCAGGCTGGAGATAGGTTACATTCGACAGGATCTGTCGTTTGCCATAGTCCATTTCCATCGTGATGCCTGTATACTTTCCCTCCTGCAAAATCACCCGCGCGATCTGATATTTTTGCATCGTACCGCCCAGGTCAATCTCGCCATCTTCAATGATCTCAACGACCTGGGCACGAATATTTTCAGACCCAAAAGCAGAGATACCGGAATCTGGCAGGTTTATTTTTTTGGAATACGAATATAAAAAAATACTAACAACTACTGTAAGTGTGAGTGGAATTGCTGCGAATATGGATCGGCTTTTCATCATTCTAGTATACACCGGCTGAAGAATCAAAAAGGGACGCATCTGAGAGAATGCGTCCCTTTGTTGTGGAACTGGAAAAAATCAATCCGATTTGCCGTTCTTTTTCGACTTTCGCATCTTATTCATTAGATTTCTAGGTTGTGTCTTGATGGCTGTAATGGCGTGTTCCACTTCCATGGCAACATCGTCAGGCACCTCCCCATGTTCAAAAAACGCCATGATCTTCTTCGACCGCGAATTGGGTGGCTTCCCTTCCTTACGCGCTGAGCCCGAAATATAATCTCCATAATATCTGGGCGAATACAAAGATTGATATTGATAATCACCATAACTGCTAGCGGTTTGAGCAGTTATCTTATTGAATACGATTCCAAGCATTCGCGCTTCCGAACGATCCAACTGTTCTTTGATAGCTTTTGCCTGGTCGATCGTTGTCTCGCCTGGCACCATGACGAGAATAACACCGTCTACTTTGGAAGCTAAATTAAATGAGTCTGAGATAATCAGAGGTGGTGCATCAACGATCACTAGTTCATAATTATCTTTCAGCCTCGACAAAATGGAGGATATCCGCTTTGAACCCACCACTTCAGTAATGTTTGGGGGAATATTCCCGGCAGTAATTACATTGACATTTAGATTCTTAGGCTGGCGAACGACACTCTGGATTTCAGCCTTATTTCTGATCACGTCAGAAAGCCCAGGCTCTTTGCTCATCTTTAGCGCAGCATGAATGGCAGGCCTGCGCAAATCCGCATCCACCAAAATGACTTCCTGCTCACCCTGTGAAATGGATAATGCCAGGTTCGAAGCAATCGTGGTCTTTCCATTTCCCTGATTCGGGCTGGTAATGAGGATCGTTTTGAGCGGATTGCTTATTTGGAAAAACTCAATGTTCGAACGCAGCAAGCGAAAGTTTTCAGCCAGGATGGAATTGGGGTCTCTAGATACAACTACGGCATTATTATCTTCATCTGAAATTTCCGAGATATAGCCTATTACTGGCAGGTTGAAAATGCGTTCGACATCTGAGGTGGTCTTAATCGTTCGGTCAAGATATTCAAGCAAATAAGCCGCGCCGGTTCCTAATGTAAAGCCAACAAATCCCGCCAAAATAATGATCAGAATCTTATTCGTACCAACGGAATTGGTTGGAAGGTTGGCAGGCTCCACGATCGACAGGATATTTAAAGCCCCTTCCTGGGAATTAGCAAGAAAACTTGCGTAGCTTTCCCGCAGGGAAATCAACTTCTGATTCAAATCGCTAATATCATTTTCAATCTTCTCAATTTGACTCGCACTATTGAGTCCAATCAAGCTGGACTGAAGTTCTTCGATCGCTTTTTCAGTTTCTTGGATCTGGCCTTGTAAACTAGAAAGCTGTTGTGTAATAAATTCCTGACGATCGCCAGTCTCTGTACCGCCGCCACTAATTGCCGGGCTTTGCAAAATCAATTGATTAGCAAGTTCATCTGCAATGATCTGCGCACGTTGCGGATTTGTGTCGGTAACAGAAATTTCGATCAATTGTGCATTTGGGACCACCCTAGTCTGATAGGCGGGCAACCAATCAATCCCCAAGGCCTCCATGGTAGCATTCTGAATTGGTTCACGCCTCGCCATATCAGCATAAATAATGGCAAGTTGCTGTGAAATACTAATCTGACCCGAATCAGGGTTCGGATTTAAAATAGTTGAACCTATCATGAGGGTTGTGCGCGAAACATATTGAGCTGGTTGAAACAAAGTTGAAATGGCACTTGCCACCACCGCCAACAGAGTAACAACAGCTATAAGACGCCACCATCTTAAAAGAGGCTTTAAATAAGCATTAATATCCATAGTTTATTTTGCTCTGCATGATTTCTATTGAAAATTAAAATTAAATACCAGCTGTTAAACCAAAAGAAAAACTGCTGGCGAAAAGCTATCTATTTTGTTAGGCACATGACGCTATTTTATCAGAATAGTTACGCCTCAAAAATGGCTAGGCGAAAGACTTGAATCACAAAACCTTAGATAATTTTTCTTGATACTTGCTGGTATACATCAACCAGGTGAAATGCGATATTTTTCCAGGAGTGATTTTTCTGTACATACATCAAACCAGCATTCCCAAGCTCGTTAACCAAATCCTTATTTTCAATCAGCCGTAAAATCTCAGCAGAGAAAATATCCGCATCATCAGCCACCAATATCTCCCTGCCAGGTTGAGCCTCAAGTGCAGAAAGCGTGCGTGATGTGGTTATAACCGGCGTCCCAGTTGCCATCGCTTCCAGGATCTTATTTTGGATTCCTGCCCCGTATAAAAGCGGAACGACCGAAACAGTTGCGTGCCACAGAAATGGACGAATATCATCCACTGTTCCAGTGACAGTGACAAGCGGGTTCTCAGCAAGCGCTTTTATATTTGGGGTTGGGTCCTTCCCAACGATAATCAGGCGCGCCGCTGGACACACTTTCCAAACACGCGGCATAACTTCGTCAACCAAATACTTCACCATTGAAATATTGGCGTGGTAGCTCATCTTCCCACTAAAAACGATGGTCTCTTCATCACGTTGAATATCAGGATTGGGTTGAAAATAATCCAGATCCACGCCATTAGGTAATACTGAAATCGGAGACGGTCGTTTGTCTTTGGGAGCTAATTCGAGTAAAGCATTTTTGTCGGTCGTTGAAGTAACCAAAACCTGATCAAAACTGCAAATCAAATTACCTTCCGCTTTTTGGGTACGTGGAAGCTCAAAACGCGTTACAAATTTCCCGAAGAAATTACGGCTTTGGCTGGCTGCTTGTTGAAACAAGTGGCTGATACTATCCACGCTATCCCAAACAACAGGCATGGCTGAAAATCTAGACTTTAAGAAAGTACCATAACGTGAACCCCTTAAATGTTCAACATGTACAACATCAAACTCATTTCGCGAAACACGCTCCGCAAGCTGTTGAGCCATGTTGCCCTGCCAGCTATATACGGATTGAAGCGGCTGCGTAGAAAAAACAGCAAGGGCGCTGTTTAAAAATGAACGCCAAACAGGCTGGACGTGATAATGCACAGCTCTACACTTCGTTTTGAGCGTTTGTATATCAACCAGGTCCTGCTTGTTTGATCCAAGCGTAAAAACCTCAACTTCATGCCCCAGAGAGGCAAGTTGAATAATGAGATTATATGGACGAGTTCGAATCAGATTCGGAACATATGGAACTACATAGGCAATTTTCATCAAAGAGAAATCTTTAGTTACTGACAGTAAATTCATTTACTGCAGCAACGATCGTCTCCAGATCAGAAGCGCTGAGTCCCACATGCACTGGCAGGGATAAAACTTCAAGCGTGGCATGTTCAGTTTCAGGCAAGGAGTCCTTGTATCCCAATTCACTGACGTAGAAACTTTGCTGGTGAATAGGAACCGGATAATAAACCTCAGACGAGACGCCGTGTTCCTGCAAATAAGTACGGAGGGCATCCCGCTTCCCATTTGGAACCAAAACTGTATACTGATGAAAGACATGGGTCAACCCTTCAGGGATGTATGGCACAGTGACACCCTTCAAGTTTTCACTCAGCATTTTTGCATTTGCCTGTCGTTGAGCATTGAATCTACCCAACTTCTTCAACTGCGCCAAACCGATCGCGGCATGGATATCCGTCATGCGGAAGTTATAACCCAATTCATCGTGATAATAGCGTCGGCGCATGCCGTGCTGACGTAGCACGCGGCATTTTTCATCGACTACAGGATCGTTTGTGGTGATCATGCCACCTTCGCCGGAGGTAATGTTCTTGGTGGGATATAACGAAAAGGCACCAGTTCCAAACGAACCAACTTTTCCGCCCTTATATCCAGCACCATGACTCTGACAGGCATCTTCAATGATCGCCAGATTATGCTTCTCAGCGATACGAAGGATCGGGTCCATATCGCAAGCCAACCCGTAGAGATGAACCGGCATAATGGCTTTTGTCTTCGGTGTGATGGCGGCTTCGATCAAATCCGGATTGAGATTGAAAGTCTTGGGGTCAATATCCACGAAAACAGGACGTGCACTTGTGAATAGAATACTGTTGGCTGAAGCAATAAAGGTGAAGGCAGACGTAATCACTTCATCACCTGCACCAATGCCATGCGCCAATAGAGCAACATGCAAAGCAGTCGTACCCGACGATGTGGCAATGGCAAACTTTGTGCCGCACATCTCGGCGAACCCCTCTTCAAAAGCCTTTACACGCGGACCTTGGGCAATAATGCCAGAATCCAAAACTTCCATAACCGCTTGTTTTTCTTCTTCCCCGATCTGGGGCTTTGCCATATGAATCATTTTTGACTCTCCCAATCTTTTATTGAAATTTTGATCAAACGACTGCATTTCGGACATTTTGCAGTAACTACTTTGTTGTCTTGTAACTCTTTTTCGACGATCTCGCCACAGGCACAAACAAACCCATGCAGGCGTGCCGGGTTACCATACACCAGCCCATGTGCAGGGATATCTTTCGTGACGACACTCCCCGAGCCAACCATTGCCCACTCCCCGATCGTGATGCCGCAACGAATAGTGGAATTGGCGCCAAGCGCCGCCCCGCGCTTGACTAACGTTTCACTCAACACCCAATCGTCAGCAGCTTTCAACGAGCCATCGGGGTTTACGGCACGTGGGCGCATATCATTGGTAAAACAGACGTGAGGTCCAACGAAGACGCCATCTTCCAAAGAGACACCATGATAGACGGATACATAGTTTTGGATCTTGACATTGTTACCTATCGAAACGCCAGCATCTACATAGACGCCCTTGCCGATAATGCAATTATCGCCGATGGATACGCCTTCACGCACCTGAGCATGATGCCAAATGCTTGACCCCTCCCCTATTTTTATTTTATCTGAGACATCTGCAGTTGGATGAATTCGAACAGTCATAAATTTTTCCTTTTCATAAAAATGCAGGAGTAGACTCTCCTACATCAGATTAAGATTATTCAACAAACATCGAACGGATATGAAAACGATGCAGCAATAGACGGGTTTGAAAACCCAAATGCGATTTGATGGTCCGCATCAATTTGGCTTTGGATACACCGAACATGCGACGATGCAACGCAGCGGGGAATTCATCCACTTTGTAGCCCTTGAGCATGGCTTTCACCATTAACTCAGTCTGACCTAAAAAGTCGTCAGCGGCGAAGGGGATTTGATCTACGACCTCACGGCGATAGGCGCGGAACAAAGCGGTGTAGGTGTAAATCTTCCAGCTAAGCAAAAGGCGATAGAGCAGGGACGCTCCCTGGCTGAGAAAGATGCGGAACGGCGGCACACCGACCACTTCCCCTTTGGGATGATACGGTGAAGCAGTCACGATCGCCACATCCTTTGTCAAATGCGAGAGCATGGATGGGATGGTCGAAAAATGATATGTGCCGTCGCTATCGGTCGTGATGATCACATCGCCGGTGATCGCTTTGAAACCAGTCTTGAGTGCCGCACCCAAACCACGATTGACTTCATGCTTTTCAAATTTTACAGTGATGGCTGGGTGCATGGATGCGCTAAAAGAATTCTTCAGCGTTTCATAGGTACTATCCTTACTACCGTCATCCACGAACACCACTTCAATCGAATCAATTTGCGCACCATCGGGCAAATGACTCCCGATCAATTTCTCCATTACAGGAAAAAACTCAGTCTTTAGTTTACCGATATTATCTTCCTCGTTATAACAAGGCACAACTACTGATAACTTCATGATCGTTTCACCTTCATTGTTTCTAAAATTTTATCGCGCAATAACAGCACAAATCGCAGGGCATTATATCCGTCAGCGGCGGTGACCTGCGGAGTCTTGTTTCCGATCACACAATTAACAAAATCCTGCAACTCCAAATATAACGGCTCCATCGCCGGGACGACGATGCGTTCAATCAAACTTTCCTGGCGATACTTGACACCGTTCTTATGATTCACGTAATCGCCTAGCGTGCGACGATGCACGGAAATATTTTTGTTCAGCAGATCCGCTTCGATGAACGCTTCCTTGGTGGTCACTGAAATGGCACGCACTTTTTGTTCAGTAATACGTGATGCCGTCAACGATACCAAGGGCGCAGGCGCATATTGCAAAATAGCCAGTCCGTGATCGATCGTTCCACTGAATACAGAGAAACCGTGTGCATCCACCAAGGCAGGTTCGTTTGTAAAGAGGTTTACGATCAAACCAATATCATGGATCATCAGATCAAGTACCACATCCACATCCACATTGCTGCCCTGAAACGGACTCAGGCGATTGAAGTTCATCGCCAGCACATCCATTCCTTCCAACACTTTGCGAAGTTCGATGTAGGTGGGATTGAACATCTCGATATGCCCCACCTGCACGACCAACTTTTTATTTTTCTCCGCCGCTTCTTTCAACGCCTGAGCCTGATCCAGTGTTTCTGTGAACGGTTTCTCGACCATAATATGGATATTCCGGTCAAGGCAGCGCCTGACCAGTTCGTAATGTTGAGGTGTGGGTGTGCAAATGCTGACCGCATCCACATTCTCAAGTAGAGACTCCACGTCACGGAAATACGAGACCTCAAACTTGCGCGCGATATCCTTGCCGAGGTCGCCATTCACATCACACACACCAACAAATTTTGCATGACGCATATTGGCATACACACGACAATGATTTTGTCCCATCCTGCCGGTTCCGATAACACCAATTCTGACTTGTTCCATATTAATTAGTCCTCCATTTCAGCTTGTGAAATGTATCATAATACTTATTATAAACACAATAGGATGAATGGCATCCTTTGTAATTTATCTAAACACACCAAACAATACACCAAACAGTCCCAATAAACATCCCTTCCCATCCGAAGCTGGCGTTGCTTCAGCAGTGTCCATTGGGGAAGATGTTGCCACATCCGTTGGACCAGCCGGCGTCACAATATTAGTGCCAGCAATAGTTGCTGTTGCAGAAGGAACTGCTGGTGTTACTACAGAGACTCCTGATTGCTCCACAAAAATAGCGTAGGTCTTCATTTGTTGTGCATTGAGCGAATCCACCAATACGCCGTTTTGAATAGTTACGTCACCAACTGGCGTCTCAATGTGAGATAGAGCTAGCGCTTTCTTGATTTCGCCACCAACCCGCAGGGAAAAATCCTGTTTGTCTTGCGAAACATTCCATAACCTGACCACAATGCCTGCATCAATACCATCATCTGCTGGCTTCAGCGCCCAAAGCAGTACATTCGGATTATCAATCGTAAGAAACGAATAGAAATCGGCAGGATAGTCACCACCACCATGAACTTCACTTACCACAAAAGGGTTTTGATGCTCCAACGCAAACTTCATTGAAGCAGTTGGATTAAAGGCGTCATGACTTTGCAAAGCAAAGCGTTGTAAAAAATAACTATCCCCACCCTGGTTAGGAATACCTAAATCCCCGCCATCTACCTGTCCACCAACCAAGGGTAATATTTGCGGGGTAGTTGTATCAAGAGCAATTGCATCGCTGTTCCCTAACCGCATGAAATAACAATCAGCATTGGAGAGCGTTACTCCTAATCCATCGTCACTGTTTATATCAGCAAAATGATTAAGTGTTAACCAATTATATCTGGCATTACGCGGAGAATAATGCCCACCTTCTGTCGTTAATTTTGCACGTACTATCGCACCCACTTCTTCATGCCACACATCCGGGTTTCTTAGCTCGAAACCAAAGCCCCAAGTAAACACACCGTCAAAATTCTGGTTGATTTCATTGCTAATCTGTATGCGGTTTGAATTACGAATAAAGGTAATACGAGTTACATGACTAAGGGGAGTACTGGCGCTAGCTAAAAGCGTCGCTGTCACTCGTCCATTACTCTCGATTTGAAGATTTCCCTCACCAGCCCCCAGATCGTTAATAAACCGATCGCCCACATCTTTTGCCAATTGATGGTTACCACGAAGCTTATCTACCCAACTTGTGATAGCGCCATGATCTGCCACTTCAATCCTGCAAAACTGATTTTCAATACTATTACCACTAATCACGGCGGCGTCTGAGAAAATTTCTCCAGCGCCAGGTCGAATTTCAAAAACTTTATACCCCATCGATGGTACATTTACGGCCAGAATACGCAAGTACTGTTGTCCATTCACTAAGACATATTGAGATGGGGACTCTTCCCCAGTATTAAGATCAACCACATGCACAGGCTCTGTTTCATTAAAAGCTAAATCTGCATAATCGGTACGTTCCCAACTCAACGGATTGAATGCGAAAAAGCAACGGCTATCACCTGCTTTTCGGATCATCCCAGCCAATGCATTCATGGCATCTGAATCAAGAGCATCTACATAAGAGCGAAGATCGCTTTCCAGTCGGCGCTGCCAATCTCGGCGTTGGTCTCTTCCCACAGGACCATCTGCCGTCCAATCGTGCTCCCAATAGAGTCCCAAGCTCATCCATGCGCGGTCGCGAGATTCAGCCCGTCCATTCATAAAATCCGGAGCTTTCAGACTTACCAACGTTGCCATGGCTTCCGAAGTGCGCAATTTCTCCACAGATCGTTTAACGCTAGCAGACAATTCGGCCATGGATGCACAATACACATCCCATTCATTGCCAAAACTAGCAGAAACCACAGGAATAGAAGTGCCATAATTGGTCTCAAAATCCTGAAAGAAATCCTCTTCATTCGAAACCACTACAAGTCGTTCAGGGGTCGTTTTTGTCTGTGCAATATTTACAAACTCATTCGTCATCGTCTGCAAATCATCGAAGCCTTTTCCAAAACAACCAATTACCGAATAGGGATAGCGTGCAAGGAAGTTTGGGTCACTATCAACAAAATCCACTACTTCTGCCGGGTTTCGAGCTTCGGCATACCCACCTATAAACTGATTATCCCAAAATGAATTCCATTTCATCAAGATACGACTGCCATCAAAACCTTGCCACCAATAGATCTCATGTTCTCGATCCCCAACTTCAGGAACTGAGGAAGCGCAACCACATACACCCTTCCAGCTATATTTTGCGCCAGCCCCTGCCCACAAAGCACCCAATCCATATGGTAACGTTTGATTTTCCATGGAAACTGCCAGACGAAACCGGAGATTCTCTCGTCTTTCAATCCTGCCGGGATAATACATTCCCCGTAATACAGCTTCAGCCGGAACGCCTCCATAAAGAATGACCAATGGATTTAAAGGCACGCTAATATGACCATCCCGAATCCGGCTAATCAACCGATCAAATTCCAGAGACGTTTTGTTTTTTTCATAAGTCCATAACCAAAAACTACCGTCACAGTTAAATCGACTTTGATATTCGTCTGAATTACTCTGAGTTGCATCCGCCAGGTCCAAATAATAATCAAGCATATCCAGAAAAGCCTGGCGATAAGTAGCCTCATCTGCTGTCCACATATAATCTGTGTGATCATCAAGGGCAATATAAATACGCTTGGCAATATCTGCAGATAACAGGTTGTCATTCAGGCTAAAGGCGTTCAAGAATCGATTTGTTATACTTCCCATTGCCAAGCCGGCATTAATCTTGAGGAAATCCCGCCGTGTTAGGCGGCTGTTTTTATAGTTTTCCATGTGATCACGGTTTGTATTTATACAGGTATCTTGGATATTCAAGATTGAAACGTTTTGGCAGTGTAGTTAAGGATGCAAAACGATCGCCAAGGTCAGTTTCAAGAGTGTAATCCTCTAAAAGGAAGGAAAGAAGCGGGTCGTTATCCAGCGGATAATTCATCAGGATGTAGGCAGTCCCGCCGGGATTAACCACAGAGTCCAGCAGCATGCGGGTGTTGGGGTGATTGTACGTATCTACACCGGGACCACGGATCAAATCTTCCATGGGCACCCAATGCACAGACGGGATGAAGGTGTAGCCACTCTCTAATTGTCCCAGCCACGGAGCATAGACGGGACCATCCAGTGAGTTCAAATATGTGACCAAATCAGTGTAAGTTTCATCAGCTTGCTGGGAAACAATGACCGATGCCGGGCTGTAAAAGAACAAGGCAAACGACAAACCCAATACTGCGAGATGTCCTCCCCATCTGTTGACGAATTGATATTCACTAACAAATGTAAACACGCCGAGTGTGCCAGTGACGATGAACCACGTCCCCATTGGGATAAACACGTTATTATTCGAGCCGGGATCCAATGCGCCCATAAAGCCGCTGAGCATGGCGAATGGCAACATAAAATACCAAACACTGATCTTGTTTTTTTGCTGGAATAAAGAAATCAGCGAAGCGGAAATCCCTACACCCGCAAGCGCAATATAGTTTTTGAGGATAAAGCCGATATAGCGTTTAATAGCATCGAAGTTAAGTTCACTCCAGCGACTCGGAATAATCAGAGTATAGTAATGGAATTGTGGACCAAAAAACAACGCTGGTGCAAGCGCATACAAGCCAGGTCCAAGCAATGCTGCAATCAGCCAATACAACCACGAATTTTTTAATCCATCACGCCAGGTGAGATACAAGACACCACCAATGGCAAATAAAGCGCCATGCTGCTTGAACCAGAAGGAAATGATTAGAAAGAAAATGCCGAGGAGATTAACCGAGCGAGATTTGTTCAACGAAATCAAATAACTGCCCAACAAGACCAAGCATAACAACCATGAATCAGAATGGGCATTATCGAGGTAGGTATCCATTACGCGATATGCTGCAGTAAATAAACCGACAGCCATCACGCCCCACCAACTCGATTGAGTTTGCTTCTTCACGGCAAGGTAGACCAGAATTTCAGAGCCCAACATTCCCAAAATGGCAACCAACCGCAGGGTAAAGAGACTCGTCCCAAACAACCATGCTAACGGAGCCGTGAAATAATAATATAATGGCGCATACGCCAACGGGACAAAATCCGGCGATGGCGCAACATACAAAACCTGCCCAGCCATAACCCGTTCAAGGTGTTGCAGAACGGTCAATTCCATTGCTTCGAGGTTGAGCGGAAAATTGATATGGTTCGTCCACAGATACATCATAAACAATGTCCACGCTGCCGCATACACGGCAAACACACTCAGCACGAACTTTGTAAGTTTCAACTCATTGCGTCTTGTGCCTACGATGTAAATTACTACACAGGCGATTGTTAACAAAACAACGAGCAATTTCCCCGCCATGGATTATTGCCCAATCCGCTGATAAAGATCGTAATCACCAAAACTTTGCATCAACTTGTAATTCTCCTGAACGTATTCAGGGGAGTAAATCTCGGTCCATTTAGAGAATTCGCCGATCAGCAAATATTCCGGTTTTTCAGTTTGAACAAAATCATAGTGACCTTGCACAGGTTCACCGCCATAATAGACCTGGTCTACTGCGATGGCGAGCAACGCGTTTTGTGGATAATGATAATTATGATCGGTGAGGAAACCCATTTCAGGATCCCAAGTTTCAATGATAGCTGGTTGTGGGACGTTTTCATCGAGATACGCCGACATTTGTTCTGCATAAGCGGGTCCTGGTGCGGCGATCTCAAGTACGTTCTTTGCCATAGGAATGATGATGATCGCCAGTAGCCAAACTACAACTGCAAAGCGGTAGGAATTTTTGCTCTCAAAGAAAGAGCGGAAATAGCCTGAACTCCAGTCAAATTTGAAACCGTCGGTAATATCAGAAAACAAGCGGGCAATGAAGATGCTGGATAAAGTTAACCCAAGGAACGCATATCGAATCCAGCCGATGGAGGCAACCACAAACCAGCCAAGGTTTAATGCAACGAGCAGGAAAAGCACGCTCCATTTTTGCCCTTCGCGTGTGCCTGGGATGGAGATAAAAAAGCCATAGAATAAAGCCGGGAAAAGCGCGCCAAGATAAACAGCACGGGATGTT
>Ga0137333_1000105_pt1 | contig 20122 bp, 17 predicted proteins | sample EasRivERMLT231_2_FD_102286 | JGI IMG/M metagenome (GOLD analysis project Ga0137333, IMG submission 102286) | Soil microbial communities from meander-bound floodplain in the East River, Colorado, USA - East River MetaG ERMLT231_2 | ecosystem: Environmental > Terrestrial > Soil > Floodplain ... | reverse complement strand
TAGGGCGAGTGTTTTTCTCGCCCATACACTTGCACCAGCACGTGATTTGCTTGGCAAATCATGCAGGTGTCGAAACCACACTCATCGCAATGACATAATGCGGGATGTTTCGATGACTCCGTTTAACTACCTTCTTGCCAATCAAAGCCTCTCTTTGCAGATCAGCTCGCCCAACAAAAAAGCCCGATAATCGTTCACCGGGCGTTCGCTAAGAGTTACCAAAACAAGTTCCCAAAAATTTACTCTCCGTTGAGAGTGACAAGAGTGTAACACAGAATTCACAAAATCTTCAAGAAAATCCCGCGGCTTTTCGATCTGTAAGCTTCATCTGACTACTCATTCCTTTTCATGCACATCTATGGTAAATTGCTATAAACCAAATTCAGGAGGCTTCTTATGAAAGTTCTCGGCATTGATGTAGGTGGGTCGGGCATCAAAGGCGCGCCCGTGGATACAAAGACTGGCAAGCTGCTGGCGGAACGCATCCGCATCAAGACTCCCAAGAAAGCTGAACCTCAACCAGTGGCAGACGTGGTGGCTGAGATAGCCAAATCCTTCGATTGGAAGGGACCCATCGGTATCGGCTTCCCTGCCCCGATCAAAAGCGGCGTCGCTCTGATGGCAGCAAACGTTTCCGAGAAATGGGTCGGCACCAATGCTGATGAATTGTTCACCAAAACCACCGGCTGTGACTGCACTATGATCAACGATGCCGATGCAGCGGGTCTCGCTGAAATGAAGTTCGGCGCAGGCAAAGGTCAACCCGGAACGGTCATCATGATCACACTGGGAACCGGCATCGGCACGGCGATCTTTTATCGCGGCAACCTGCTCCCCAATACCGAGTTTGGTCACCTGGATATGAACGGCAAGGATGCCGAACACCGCGCCTCCGATACAGTTCGTCAACGCGATGAGCTTTCCTGGAAGAAATATGCCAAACGTTTGAACAAATATCTATTACAAATGGAAAAATTATTCTGGCCCGATCTGTTCATCGTCGGCGGCGGAATCAGCAAAGAGTCAGAAAAATATATTCCGCTGCTAAAGGTCACAGCACCCGTTGTCCCGGCGCAATTCCTGAACGAAGCCGGGATCGTCGGTGCGGCGTTGGCGGCAAGAACAAAATAGCATCAGCGAGCAATAACAAATGAGGCGGCGCTTTGCGCCGCCTCATTTGTTATCCCCCAATAAATCTCAGCTGGATACAGATATTACTAACGATTCACATTTGTCGAGGCGATCAATGTGTTGTCCGATGGCAGAGCATCCCGCCCGTTGACAATCGTAGCAACCGCTTTGAAAGTGACCTTGCCAACTGCAGCATCAGCAGCCGTGAATGTATAGCTGAACTTGAAGGTAGTCGGCTTGGTCGCACGTGCCGGAACATAGATGGTCAAGGTGCCGATCACTTGCTCGCCTCCACCAGGAAGTCCCTTAATCAAGGTTACCTGAACATAATCAGAATAGCGGTTGTTCTTGATATCCACATTGATGGTTTTGGTCTGGTTGACGACTGCTGTTTGGGGCACGCTCAACTTACTAACGGCAACATCACGTGTGCGGACTTGTACAACTTGATTTACCGAGTTAGACCGGCCATCAGAAGTGGTGGCAGTTAGATTCACGGTGTAATCACCATCAGCCGCAAACTGATAATTGAGGGACTGCTGGTTAGAAGTCGTTCCATCGCTAAATGTCCAGGCATAGGTGAAGCCATAGATGCCTGCCGGATCATTCACGCCGGCATAGAACCACATATTGTCGAAAGTGTTGGGGTCATATGGAGAATAGCTGATCCCAACAGATGGCGGCGGAGCAACTTCCAGCGAGAAGGGAATCGTCCCTTCCTCACCATACAATCCGGCGATCTGGAAGTAGTAGGTCTCACCAGCCTGGGCCTGAAAAGCAAGTGTGCTGTAGTAGTTTCCACACCCAACCTGTGTTAGATCATTCAATGAACTACCCGTGTAAACAGCCATGATCGGTGGGAAATAGTAATAACTGGTTCTGGCGATCAAGGTTTGATTCGTTGAGGATGTATAAGCGAACCAAGCTGTCTTGAGCGAAGATCCGGAGCCGCAAGATGGATACGGTTCATCTGTCTCGAACGTTGCGCCCGTCGTATCGTGGTTGACACTGAGCGGCAGACTAGTGATCTGCTCGGCATCTGCAAAATTGTCATTGGACGGTGCTGCCAGCACACCAGCCGGCAGGGCAAGCGCCAGGATCAACACAATGACCACAACGCTTGAGAATGTTTTCGATTTAGTTTTCATTTTTTCTCCTTTGTGAATTGATCGATCTTTATACAAAATAGGACTGTTGTTTCTGAGCATGCAGTAGGCAGCCTCCTTTCAATGTCTGAGATCATTAAACACTTGAAAAACTGCCAATACCAGTTCATAAACTGCCAAAAAACGCCATATTTGTCCTATAAGGCAAACTCGGAGGGTTTCATAGATGCAGTCGTTTCTTTCAGCTATTTTCTATTCTCCTATCTTGTGGTTAAATTCCACCCATCATGGATGCCAAGACCCTGCACGTTCTCGAATATGACAAGATCCTCGAGCGGGTGAAATCGTATTGTGATTTCTCTGCTTCGATGGATTTGGCACAGGCATTACAGCCCACCGCGAATTTTGATGAAGCTCAGCGCCTGCTCAATGAAACGACCGAAGCGCGCAACCTGTTTACAGTGAACGATATCGGTATCGGCGGCGCACATGATATCCGCCCCGCTGTGGACCTCGCAGCACGCGGCGGTGTGCTCGACCCACAACAGTTGCTGGATATCAAGTCCACGTTGATCTCATGTCGTGAAATCAAAAAATCACTGGAACGCAAAACAGATGAGTATCCGCGTCTCGCGCAGATCGCAGCTGGACTCCCCGAATCACACGGTATCGTCGATGCGATCACACGCATCGTTTCAGACCGTGGCGAAGTGCTGGATTCCGCTTCACCGAAACTTGCCTCCCTGCGCCGCGAGATCAAAATTGCACACGGACGCTTGATGTCACGCTTGCAACGCTATCTCACCGAGTCCGCGAACAAGTTACAGGAACCGATCATCACCCAGCGTGATGGACGTTATGTCATTCCGTTGCGCGCGGAGTTCAAAGGACAGATCAAAGCCGTTGTCCATGACCAATCATCCAGTGGCGCGACGTTGTTCGTTGAGCCGTTGCCAGTCGTTGAGTTGAATAACGCCATGCGCGAACTGCAATTGCAGGAACGCGACGAAGAACGCCGAATCCTGCACGAACTCTCTGCGCAAGTCGGTGAATATCGCGAAGAATTTACGTATGGTGTTGAAAATCTCGCAGTGCTTGATCTGATCTTTGCGAAGGCGAAGTATGCGGAGGAACTCAAGGCAACAGAACCGATCTTGAGTCAAAAGTTGAAAGTCAAAGGTCAAAAGTCTTCAGAAGCAAGCAACCTTCGACCTTCGACCCTCGACGCCCCACACATAAAACTAATTCGAGCTCGTCACCCGCTCCTAGACCAAGCGACCGTCGTTCCGATCGATATCGACCCCAAACCCGGCACGCGCGCCATTGTCATCACCGGCCCGAACACGGGCGGCAAAACGGTTTCGCTCAAAACAGTTGGTCTGCTCGTGCTCATGGCGCAAAGCGGACTGCACATCCCGGTGCAGAGCGGCTCGGAGCTGCCCTGCTTCCACGCGGTCTATGCCGATATCGGCGATGAGCAATCCATTGAGCAATCGCTCAGCACGTTCAGTGGTCACATCACAAACATCATTCGCATTCTCAAGAAGATCGATGCACATTCGCTGGTCATCTTTGATGAACTCGGTTCCGGCACTGATCCACAAGAAGGTGCGGCATTGGCGCGTGCGATCCTCAATCATCTACTCGAAAGTGGCTGCACGACACTCGTCGCTACACATTACCCCGAACTCAAAACCTTCGCACACTCGACCGAAGCTGTGGTCAACGCGTCTTTGGAATTCGACATCAAGACTCTGCGCCCAACCTACAAATTAACCATCGGACTCCCCGGACGTTCGAACGCGTTAGCCATCGCCACCCGCCTCGGACTCGACCAGAAAATTGTTGAGGCAGCACGAAGCGAAGTCAACCCTGAAAGCTTGCGCGCCGACAAGCTGCTCGATGACATCCGCAAGGAACGCAATCGCACCTCGCGTGAGCGTGAGAAATTGGAAAAAGCACGCGGCAAACTGGAAACGCAAACCAAAGAGATCGATAAGCGTTTGGAAAAGATCGAAGACGAACGCCGTGACGTGTTAGCCAAAGCGCGCGCCGAAGGCGAATTGGAAGTTGCCGTTCTCAAACGCAACATCGACTCGCTAAAGTCGCAACTTAGAAAAGCCAAGCAGCCACTCGAAGCGATCAACGCCATCGAAGAGAAGATGGAAGTGATCGAGGAAAAGATCGAAGCGCCAGTCGAACGTCAAAGGTCGAACGTCAGTACACAATCGCAAATCGTAAATCGTAAATCCGCAATCCAACTGGGCGAACGAGTCACTGTCAGCACGTTGAATGCTGAAGGTGTCGTGACAGCTTTGGGTGAGTCTGATGCGGAAGTCCAGATCGGAAGTTTGCGTGTACGGGCGAGACTCGTTGATCTGGCGCGGAAGAGTCGGGAGGAAGAAATCCCGCAAGGAAAGATGAAAGAGGAAAGACCGCAGACCGCGGACGGCGGTCGGTCGTCAGTGGTCGTGTCCACAAAATCGCCGGGGCTGGAATTGAATCTGCGCGGCAAGTTGGTGGATGAAGGACTCGATGAGCTAGAGAAATATTTGGAGCGCGCGTATTCGGCGGGCTTGTTGTTCGTGCGGATCGTGCACGGCAAAGGAACCGGCAGGATGCGCGATGCAGTGCGGAACGCATTGAAATCCAGTTCGTATGTGGCGTCGTTCGAAGAACCGAAGGATGGCGAGGGTGGCGCAGGCGTGACGGTTGCGACAATGGCGAAGTAAAACTATAATCTTTGTTATTCATGGGAGATGCGTATGTCATTAGAGGATGCCATCCAACAAATGATCGACATCATCAAAAGCGCGTGCGGGAGCGCAGAAATTAAATCGGTGAAGATGTCTGATGAAGAGGCACGCTTGAGTGTGTATGCGCCCGCAGGCGATATGGAAAGGATCAAGGTTGCAACCTTTCAGCCTGCCATTAACTTTTTAAACAGCGATGGCATGGATATTCAGGTGTTTGTGTACGATAAAGATGCGCCGCCGTTGAAGGGGTAAGGCAGTTATCAGTGAAGAGTAACCAGTCGGTCAAGTCGTTGAGTCGGCGTGAAAGGGATGTGGTGGATTTGTTGTTGCAGGGTAAAAGCAACAAGCAGATCGCGCTGGCGCTTGGCGTTTCAGAGCGCACAATTGAATTTCACTTCAAGAATATTTACGACAAAATGCAGGTGGCTTCACGGGTGGAACTGATTCTTAAGCTGGGGAAAACAACAGACGGAAATTTTGAAAACCCAGTGGAATCCACAGTTGCTATTGGAATGGAAAATCCTGATAATGGCAATCAGCCTGCTCAACCACGAGCGGCACAATCCTTGAGAAACACGGTTTCTCTTATCAAGAAAGAGGTTGCCATGACGATTCGAATTTCATTTGAGGATTTTGAAAATTACCTGCGAAGCCATCCCTTCCTCCTCAGCCTGTCGATATTTCTTGCCGCCAGTCTGACGACCCGTTATGTGGTCTTTGGTTTGGGATTGTATTTGTGGGTATCATATCTGCTGTTAGGGTTATTGATCGGCGTGGGTAGTATCTATTTTGGCTTGTCGTGGAACAAGATGGTCAACGGCAACACACGATTCCATCCGTTGATTCTGATTATCAGCGCGGCGCTACTCCCGCTGATTGCCGCAGGTTTCGACCAAATTTATTTAAATAGCGTTCTCAGATATACCGAACCAATCTCAACAACAATAGGCAATGTATCCACCCAAGCTATGTGGCGTGTGGCGCCCTGGGGAGAAGCCTATCTTTACACAGAGCGGCATTTTGGATCAGACAATCTCTGGTTTTGGGCAAATGCGTTCATACTTTTGCTTTTTGTCTTCAGTCGTATGGCAGGGAAACGGTACGATAAAAACAATTTGGCAATTGCATAAGGAAAGAAAGAGGAAAGGCTCGCGATGAGGGGGGCTTTTTGTTTAACTATATTCGTCCTGAGCGGAGTGACGAGCGACAGCTAGAAACGCAGTCGAAGGGCAGGTTTCATGTAAACTGCGCTTCGACTACGCCGCAAAAAGCATGCGGCTCCGCTCAGCGCGAAGTGTTTGTAGCCACACGCCAAACGGCATTGAGCGCTTCAAGTCCGGTCATGCGATGAAGAATTGTAGCTTCATCAGTTAGATAGATATCGCCTTGCAACGGGCGATCATTACGTGTGTATAGTCCGCGGTTGGGAAGCTCAGAGACCGCTGCCCAAAAATTCCAGAGCGGCAAGTCATATTCGAAGGCAAGCAGCGCCATGTCACGGTTGACGCGTTCGTCCTTCTCGCGGTTATCTGCTTTGGTGGCAAGGATCGGCACCACGCCTGCATCCATCAACTGCGTGATGATCCGCCGCAGGTATTCGGTGTTACGCGATTCGAAATGTGTGCCCACTTGAATGATCACGAATGATGGATGATGAGTCCGCAATTCACATTCAACCGGCGTCTCTGTAAACGAGCAGCCATATTCGCCGCGATGCCACTGCGCCCATAAGAGCGAGCCGGGCGTTGTGCCATCCTGCGCTGTGGAACTCTCACGATTGAACGAGCCTGTAAAATTGTCAACCGTCTCTTGCAATTCGGGCGCAAGGCTTTCAAATAAAATTGCGTCGGTTTCAAAGACACCGAAAAACTCAGCGGGGCGTGCCTGACAATCACCAAAGATCGAAAACGCATGCGGGTCATTGCCCAACGCCAGTCCTCTTTCATAGACCTTTTGCAAACTTGGGTCGATCTTCTCCGGGATCACGGGCCAGGCTTTCCAATCAATCGGATCGGGTGTGGGTGTTCCCGGTGTTGAAGTGGCTGTTGAGGTCGATACCGGCGTGATCGGAGAAATTGGTTTGGGTTTGCGCGTTTGTGTGGCAACAGGCAATGACGTAGTTGTTGGCGCGGGCAGGGTTTGCGTTGGAAGCGCAACGGGGACGGGCGTCACATCCGCCGCGCAAGCCGTCAGCAAAACGCATACCAATAAAACGCATAAGTTTTTCATTTCAATAAGTATATCCAAAAAAATGGACTGATTATTTTATGCTAAACTTGCGCTCATGATTTATCAAGGACTCCTCCACAAATACGGACAACTGCTCGACCTCCCGCCTCATACGCGGACTGTCAGCCTGCTCGAGGGCAACACACCTTTGATCAAAGCTGACAATGTATCCCGCCAACTCGGCGGCGGGTTTGAACTCTTCATCAAGTACGAAGGGCTTAACCCAACTGGTTCCTTCAAAGACCGCGGCATGACCGCCGCTGTCAGTGAAGCGCTGGGGCGCGGCGCAACCACGGTGATCTGCGCCTCGACCGGCAATACTGCTGCATCCGCTGCGGCATACGCGGCACGCGTAGGGATGAAATCCATTGTGTTGATTCCACAGGGCAAGGTCGCAGCTGGGAAACTTGCAGGCTCGGTCGCTTATGGCGCACAGGTCATTCAAATTGACGGTTCGTTCGATGACGCGTTGACAATGGTCGTACAGATCACAAACAAACATCCGATCTGTTTGGTGAACTCGATCAATCCTTATCGTATTGAGGGACAAAAGACCGCGGCATTTGAAATCTGTGATGTGTTGGAATCCGCACCGGATTGGTTATGTTTGCCGGTGGGCAATGCGGGTAACATCACAGCGTATTGGGCTGGCTTCAAGCAATACAACGACTTGAAGTCAACGGGCTTGCCACAGGTATTGGGAGTCCAGGCGGCGGGTGCTGCCCCACTGGTGTTGGGACATCCCGTGAATAACCCTGAGACGGTCGCAACAGCAATCCGCATCGGAAAGCCAGCGCGCGGCGAACAAGCCATCCAAGCTGCGGAAGAATCAAATGGGCGCATCATCGCGGTAACCGATGAACAGATTCTGGATATGCAGAAGATGTTGGCAAAACTCGAAGGGATCTGGGTCGAGCCAGCCTCCGCAACAGGGCTCGCAGGTCTGGCAATGGAAATAGAAAGTGGAAAGTTGAATGTGGCAGGAAAGCGTGTGGTGGCGGTATGTACCGGTCACGGCATGAAAGACCCCGATATCATCACGAAGGATATGCAGAAGCCGCAGATCGTGCCGCCACGGCTGGATGCGTTGGAAGAAATTATTTTGGGATAAAAAATCTTTTACCACAAAGGACACAAAGAGCACTAAGGTTGGATGAACAACGAGCGAATAGTCTCTCCACAGATTTTCTTTGTGTCCGTCGTGTCCTTTGTGTTTAAAACGTCTTTATGAAAATCCTCATCAAAGTCCCCGCTACTTCTGCCAACCTCGGACCGGGATTCGATTCTCTCGGACTGGCGTTGGATCTGTGGAATGAGACAGTCGTCACGCTGGCGATCGAGTTTTCGGTGCGCGTTAAAGGCGAAGGTGCGGATAAACTTGCCACAGGCAAAAATAATCTCATCGTCCATGCAGCGCAGAGACTGGCGGAATGTGCGGGACGTTCCTTGCCGCCCTTCCACGCAGATTGCTTCAACCAGATTCCGTTGTCATCGGGGCTGGGTTCGTCCGCTGCTGCTACGTTGACAGGGCTACTGGCGGGGAATGCGTTGTTGGGTAATCCGTTCTTGCGCGAGGAAATCCTGACGATTGCATCTGAGATGGAGGGACATCCCGATAACGTGGCACCAGCGTTGATGGGCGGACTGGTCGTTTCGACAGTGGAGAATGACAAAGTCATCGCGCGTCAAATTCCTACGGCATCACCGATACACGTCACATTCGTGTTACCTGATTTTCATCTCCCCACCAAAGAAGCGCGTGCAGCATTGCCTGAAAATGTTTCGATGAAAGCTGCTGTGCATAACATCAGCCGCGCGGTGTTGGTGACCGAAGCTTTCCGCAACGGGGACATGGACTTGCTCGGCAAAGCCATGACTGACACGTTACATCAACCATATCGTTTGCCGTTGATTCCGGGCGCACAGTCCGCGATGGAGGCGGCGAAAGCGACTGGAGCCGCGGCTGTCGCGCTATCGGGAGCTGGTCCCAGCTTGATCGCATTTTCCTCGAAAGCCGAAGCAGGTATCGGTGAAGCGATGAAGCGTGCGTTCGAGGCGGCGGGACTCACAGCGCGGATATTTAATTTGGGGGTATCAAATCGAGGGGCTGAAATTCAAGTCATGTAAGGCGGATTGGCAATCCGCCCCACGTTCCATTCTTTTGCAAATTTCAAGATGCGCGGACGAATGTAATAGGCAAACGGATCGGCGACCGAACGGCGCTCAGCGATCAATTCCATCGCGGCTTGCGGATCGAGTCCCTGCGCGATGAGGATGCACGCACCCATTGCCACACCGCGGTGACGTCCGTAGGCGCAATGAGCGTAGACCTTGCCGCCGTCACGGATCGTTTCGAGCGCGGCTTGCGCACCCAGCATTAATTTATGGATCGAGATCGGGAAGAAGGGACTATCAAAGGAACGCAGCCACAAGGTGCGGATGGGCTCGTCATGCGCATCAGGCTGGGGACCGAGCGAAAAGCGCATGTTGATGATGAGCCGCACGCCGAGTTCGCGCAACTGGTTGTAGTGATTTATGGTGGGCATGCTGCCAATGAAGAGATCATCGGTAATAGTGGAGAAGTTCATATTGAAATCGTATCACAAAGTTTTTTGCGAATGAACCCTACTCCAGAACCATAATTTTTCCCTGTGTGCCATCCACACGAATCTTTTGACCATCTTTCAAGCGGAGTGTCGCTTGATGGACTCCCACCACGGCAGGAATGCCATATTCACGCGCAACGACGGAGCCATGCGTCATCATGCCGCCAACTTCGGTGATGAGTCCACCGGCTGCCATGAAGAGCGGAGTCCAGGCTGGGTCGGTGCCGGGGCAGACCATAATCTCTCCAGGCGCAAGATGTACACCGCGTGGATCAAGCACCACGTGGACGATCCCTTCGGCAACGCCGGGCGAAACCGGACTGCCTGTGATAACGTCGCCAGTATCGGTCTCTGAGCCAATGCCTTCGTAGAACGCACGTCCATCACTAACAAGCACGCGCGGCACTTGTCTGCGGCGGAGTTCACGTTCGTATGTGGCGCGGCGTTCGGCGATGAGGGCTTTCCAATCGCGCGTTTCATTTTTTGATAACAATTCCAATTCATTCAATTTCAAAAAGACCAGATCATCCGCGAGATTAATTGTTCAAGCATCGGCAAATTCCTGACCAACCTCAAGCAATGCCTTGCGTGAAATACCCATGGTGCGGATGATGAAAAATTTGGGGCTTTCGCGCGCGCCCATTAAGAGTCGAACCCGTTTTGCGGCGGCACGTGCGATCTTTGCTTTGATGAAACCGCCATGCTGTTTCCTGGCATTGGCAACAATTTTTTCGACCGCACGTTGCGCGGCTTGTTCACCTTTGGCGAAGACAACATCGGGTGCAAACGCCGGGTCAATTTGTAGATAGCTTTGCAATGTATGCATCACAGGCGTCGGGTCTTCGCGCCAACGCGGTTGACCGAAGTCAATCTCACCGACGCCGCGCACGCCGTATTGATCGAGGAAACGCGCGATGGCTGTTTCCGCGGCTGAGGGGAGAGTCCTGTTCAGGTATTGCCGGGCAAGCTCCGGGGCGTCTGAAGCGGTGAAGAGGGTTTGCGATTCGGCATCCGCACGGATCGTCTGCGCAGTTTCCCATAAAACCAAATCCATTTCGGTCGTTACATTGTTTGGCAAACCGCGCGTTACTTCCAACATCAGGCTTGAATCCCCGCCGAGTTTATTGAGCAATCCCAAGCTCGCCATGCTTGGACCAAAAACGGGAACGAAACGCGGAAAAAGGAACCTGAATACGTTGGCAACTTGTCCGCGTAGGAAGGTAACGACATTCGCGAGCCGTGTAAAGCGATCGGAGGCAGGTGGCAGGTGCGCGCTGGAAAGATACCTTTCGATGTCCGCCTCAAAGCGCGCGCGCACCTTTTCAGGACGCAGCATATTGCCTATCACACGCACCGCGATAGGCACAAAGAAGCGGACGAGACGCCGCACAGTGCTGAACTTGAATTTGCCCTCGCCCACACCCATACGCGGATCAACTGCGAGTGTCCGCATAATTTGCCCAACACTCGGCTCGACAAAACTCAACACGCCTTGAAAGACCCGCTTGCCCAGCGGATGGCGCATCAGGTCGCTGATCTTGATCCACACGCGTTCGCCCGCCGGTATGAGGAAATCTTCCTTTTCAGGCTTGAGCGTCACGCCGAACATCATGCCCGCGCTTGCCGCCACATGTTGTATCGCATCCTGCCCCAGTGGCGTGAGTGGACCAACCAAACCCTGCACCGCGCCAAATGAAAACCAGACGATGAGCGGATCAAACGAAACCTGCGGCACCGGGAACAGCGACGTGATGCCGCGCGCTTGCAGAATGTACAGCTTGCCATCCGCGAACGCCCATTCGATATCCTGCGGCGTGCCATATTCTTGTTGGATGCGTTGACCGGTCTCTGCGAGTTGTTGGATTTGACTCTCGGTAAGAGTCTGCCGCTCATTGGACTGTTCCTCGATGCTTTCCACGCCTCCACCTGCTTTGCTGCGTGTGGCAATTTTCTTTGCCCCGAGGGTTCTACTCACTACTTTCCACTCGCTACTGCGCTTCGACTGCGCCTCCGCTGTCGCTGCGGCTCCGCTCAGCGCGATAGGAGTAGCAACCACAAAATGATCCGGCTCCACCTGACCAGAGACCAGCGCCTCGCCCAACCCGAAGGTTGCATCAATCACGGATTCGTTCAACGCCCCTGTGAGCGGATTCGCCGTAAACAACACGCCAGAGACATCGCTCTGCACCATCTCTTGCACCACCACAGCCAGCGCAGCTTCATCGTGTGAAATATGATTGCGCATGCGGTAACCAATTGCCCGCGCCGTCCAAAGACTGCTCCAGCAGTTGACCACCGCCTGAAGGATCGGTTCTTCGCCGATCACATTGAGATACGTATCCTGTTGACCGGCAAAGGATAGATCAGGCAAATCTTCGGCAGTCGCAGAAGAACGGATTGCCACCGGGTTTTGATATCCACCATCTTTTTGGGGATTAAGTTCTGCGTACGCGGAGAGAATCTCCAGATGAATCCGCGCCGGGATATCGCCCTGCCCAAACGCCTCGCGGATCCCCTGTGAGGCGTTCTCCAATTCGTCTGTATCTTCTGACTCTAATTCTTCCAATTCTTGCTTGATCACCCCCTCCAAGCCATTCCCTTTGACGAACTCGCGATAGGCATTCGTGGACACAATAAACCCGCGCGGCACGTCAAAACCAGCACGCGTCAGGCGAACCAGGTTCGCGCCCTTGCCGCCAGCCAATTCCAGAGTCGCTTCCGCTTTAGCGGAGGTGAAGGGGATAATATTCATAGGGATATTATTGCACAAAAACAGTAATTTTATTCATCTTGTGTGTCATCAATTTTGTGCTAAAGTAAAGACATCATTGTCACAAAAGGGAAACGGTATGGCAGATAATGCGTTCGTCAAAATTGGAACCGCACTACTCAAACATCAGGTCAAGAAACTGGTGGGAGAGGAAGCGCTTGGCGCGATTAGTGAAGAACTCGCGGAGATTGGCGGGGACAAACTCGATGCGTGGCTTGGTGATAAATCCGCTATCGAAGAAATTGAAAAAGCCGCAGCCACAGCACGCAATATGTTTCGCGGTAAATTGAATGACGATGAAGTTGAGCAATGGATGGTTATGTTGCCCATCCATGATTTGCCTGCTGTTCTTTCAGCTATTGAAGAATTACCGACGTCCCCTGACGAAACCAAACTTGAAGGCGCACTACGAGAAACCATCGCACAGAATTGGAAAAAACTCTCTCCTGAACAAGTGAACAATGCCGTCAATTCATTTTTGGCTTGTTTGAGAAGCGCATTACTTCCCATCGAAAAACAGACCTTAATGGTCATCGGTCGCGCTGTCTTGCGGACGGAAGACAAAGTAAATTTGCTCGTCCGCTGGTTCGAGCAATACATCATCACAGGCAAGCCTGTTGAAGTTAAACAACCTAATCCCGAACCCGATGATAGTTGGTATCTTGCTCATCCTTATCCCATGCCGCCGAATTTCACAGGTCGCGTGGAAGAACGAAAAATGCTTGTGGATTGGTTGAACAGTGATAGCGAAAATCGTTTACTCATTCTGCGTGCATTAGGTGGATTTGGTAAATCCGCCTTGTCTTGGCATTGGCTGACTCATGATGTTGACTCAAAAGAATGGAAAAAAGTTCTCTTTTGGTCCTTCTACGAAGGCGATGCGAGCTTTGAACACTTCATCGAAGAGACGCTCAAATACCTCAAACTCGAAGTTCCACAAGGACAGCGCCCGCAAGTGGACAAATTGCTCGATGCAATGAAGTCACAAAAAATTCTGCTCATCATGGACGGCTTCGAGCGTGCCTTGCGACTTTACGCCGACATGAATGCGGCTTACCAAAGTGATTACGAACAAAAGATTGAAGATACACAACTTGATTGCGTCAATATCAATGCTGAGTGGTTTCTAAGAGGTATTTGTTCTTTACCGAACGTCAAAAGCAAAATCCTGATGACCACACGCCTGACTCCTCGCGTCGTTAAGCCGCGCGGAGAATCCTTGCAGGGCTGCTTAGAAACTGAACTGAAGGAAATGGATAAAGCTGATGCAGTGACTTTCTTCCATGCACAAAAAGTCAAAGGCACATACACCGAAATCGAAGCTGCCTGCGCGGCATATGGCTACCATCCGCTAAGCCTAAGAATTCTTGCTGGCGTGATTATTAATAATCGAGAAAACCCGGGGGGAATTAAAGTTACTGAAAGTCTTGATATTACAGACAACATTGTTCAAAACAAAAATCATGTTTTAGAAGTTGCTTACAACAGTTTATCTATGGAAGAACAAAAACTATTAAGCAATATTTCATGTCTTCGTTCACCAACAAACTATCAGACGGTAAAGGCAATTTACGGTATTCCATCAAGAAAACGTAAAAGCACAAAAAGCAACCCAAATCTAAACGAACTTTTACACATGTTAGAAGGTTATGGCCTACTACAATGGGATCGCAAAGCTAACAAGTACGACCTCCATCCTATTGTGCGGCGTTATGTTTACAGGCATATGAAAGCATCTGATCGAACTGACACACATTTACGCCTTCGCAACTATTTTACAACAATAAAGACGCCTGATGAGCCGAAGAAATTTGAGGATTTATTACCATTAATTGAACTATATCACCACACAATACAAACAGCTGAGTTGTATGAAGCTGCCAAACTTTTTCGAGATCGTTTGCATATGCCCTTATATTACCAACAAGGAAAATATGGTATTTGCATTCAACTTTTACAAGCATTATTTGTTGAAGGAGAAGACAAACCACCGCAACTAGGAAACGAGTCTGCCGCTGCGTGGATAATGAATGAACTTGCCACATCTTATAGTATGACGGGACAGCCCAAACGTGCCATCCCGCTATATGAAGCAACTATTCAAATTGACGAAACACATGATCAAAAATTGAATCTGTCAGTTAGTCTAGGAGCAATCGCTAGTGTTGCCTATCTTCATATTGGGGCTATCCAAAGGGCTGAGAGCAACCATAGACGCGAAATTGAATTATGCAAGCAAATTGAAGATGAGTTTCAGGAAGCAGCTGGGCATGTAGACTTGGGATTACTCTTGGCTTATCGAGGTATATGGCACATATCGGCGAACGAATTAGAAAGTGCAAGAAAAGTATTTGATAGTAGAGGAGTTCAACGGTCAAACTCTGTTTCATTTGTGCGTTCTAGTTTAGCCCATTTGCATTTACTCCAAAATAATGTTGCAATCGCCATTGAATTTGCAAATGAAGCTCTCAGTTTAGCAGAGCATAGTGAGCGAAGCCCATTTAGTGGAGAACGAGATATTGTTCGAGCACATTGGCTATTAGGAGCTGCTTATCGTCTTAACGTTCAACTAGCCCAGTCAGATCATCATTTAAACGAAGCGCTAATACGTGACCGTGCTATCAATCTTGTCCAATACGAAGCCAACATCCTCCTCGACCTTGCCCGCCTGCGCTATGACCAAACAAATTACGAAGAAGCCAAATCCCTCGCCGAAGAAGCACTTCTCATCACTGAGCGATGCGGCTACGTCCTACAAGGCGCGGATGTGAATCTGTTCCTCGCCCAATATGCGCTGGAGCAGGAGCAGGACAAAACCAAGGCGAAGCAATATGCCGAGGCAGCCAGGAAACTCGCCACGTGCGACGGTCCGCCGTATTATTACAAGGTGGCGTATGAGGAAGCGGAGAGGATGTTGGCGGGGCTTTGACCCCCATCCCTTCCTTCCCCCAAATCTAAGTGCGGATTTAGGGGAAGGGGAATATTCTGTATTTATAGAAATTTAAATTTCAAGTTCTCCCCCATTTCCGCTCTTGAAATGGAGGAGATGTCCGAAGGACAGAGGGGATCGAAATCGTATGAACAAAAAAAGGACCCCGAATTTCTCAGAGTCCTTTTCGTTTTATCTTATGCGTATCTTTGTCTGCTCTCTCGTACTGCTTGAAGGATGTCGCTTGTTGTTACGGGGAGTTTGATTCCCTTCACATCCAGTGGGGATGTTTTTAATGCTTTCGCAGACAATACGGGGCGAATTACGAAAACCTGTCCATCTGTGGACTTAAATTGAACCTGTCCTTCACGCAAAACTTTTTGCAGAAGTTCGGCAAGTTGTTTTTGAATTTGTGAGACCGTATAAATCATGGGTTCACCTCAATTACCTGAATTGCTTCACGCTTTGCAATTTCAACTAAATCCTTATCAAGAGAAATCAGTGGCAGTTCGTATTCTTTGGCACATTGCAGGATATAAGCGTCGTATGCATAAATATTATACTTCCCTGCCAGTCGAATCGCATCTTTCAAATTGATTTCAACCATTTCCATTGAAATCGAGTCATACACATCAATTGCCTCGACTGCCTGTTCGAGCGTGAGGCGGGAACGCTTTAGCATGGCAGAAAACGCATTACCAAGTTCCCATTTGACAGATGGCGGTACAACGACCGTTGCACCTTTTGTCAACTCAATAAGCCTTTCCTTTTCAGGCTCCTCGGCAATAACCGCGATGATGGCAGAAGTATCAATTACGATTTTCATTTGTGGAATATATCCCGCAATTATTATACTTTATCATCTCAGCCGTTTATGCTAGACTCAATCAACTATTATCCATTCCCCACTTTCCACTTTCTACTCCCCAACCATGGAAACCATCCAAACCAACCTCAACCCCGATAGCGAAGAATTCAAACAAAACGCCGAACATCATCGCGCCCTCGCGAGTGAACTCAAAGAACGCCTCGGGCGCGTCCGTGAAGGCGGCGGCGAAAAATATCGCAAGCGACAGGAAGAGCAGGGCAAGCTCTTCGTCCGTGAACGGATCGAACGGCTGCTCGACCCGGGTTCGCCGTTCCTCGAACTCTCCCCTCTCGCGGCGTACGAACTCTATGATGATGAAACTCCATCATCAGGCATCGTCACCGGCATCGGACGTGTCAGCAATCGCGAAGTGCTCATCGTCGCCAACGATGCCACCGTCAAAGGCGGTTCCTATTTCCCCATGACGGTCAAGAAACATCTGCGCGCCCAACAGATCGCCGAAGAGAATCATCTGCCCTGCCTGTATCTCGTCGATTCGGGCGGGGCGTTTTTGCCCCTGCAGGACGAAGTCTTTCCCGACGTCAATCATTTCGGTCGCATCTTCTACAACCAGGCGCGCATGTCCGCCAAAAAGATTCCGCAGATCGCGGCGGTGATGGGCAGTTGCACGGCGGGCGGTGCGTACGTCCCTGCCATGAGCGACGAAGCCATCATCGTCAAAGGCACGGGCACCGTCTTCCTCGGCGGACCTCCGCTCGTCAAAGCCGCGACGGGGGAAGATGTCACTGCGGAGGATCTCGGCGGTGCGGATGTCCATACACGATTAAGTGGAGTTGCGGATCACTTTGCCGAAGATGATGATCACGCGATTGAGTTGTTGCGAGGAATTGTTGAGACCTTACCAAAAGAAGAAAGAGGAAAGAACTGGCTCTTTCCTCTTTCCTCTTTCCCGCCTGAAGAGCCACTCTATCCTGCAGAAGACATCTACGGGATTCTGCCCTCCACTTTCCGCGCGACCTATGACGTGCATGAGATCATTGCGCGTTTAGTAGATGGCAGCAAATTCCGCGAGTTCAAAGCGCGTTACGGCACGACTCTTGTCTGCGGGTTCGCGCGCATTCATGGATACCCAGTCGGCATCATCGCCAACAACGGAGTGCTGTTCAGCGAGTCCGCGCTCAAAGCGACTCACTTCATCGAGCTCTGTGACCAGCGCGGCATCCCGCTTGTATTCCTGCAAAACATCACCGGCTTCATGGTCGGGCGAGCAGCCGAAGTTGGCGGCATCGCCAAGGACGGCGCGAAGATGGTCCATGCCGTGGCAACAACACGTGTCCCCAAATTAACTGTCGTCATCGGCGGCTCCTTCGGCGCAGGCAACTACGCCATGAGCGGACGCGCCTACGGCTCCCGCTTCCTCTGGATGTGGCCCAACGCGCGCATCTCCGTCATGGGCGGTGAACAAGCCGCGAATGTCTTGCTCACTATTAAACAGGAGCAACTCGCCCGCGAAGGCAAACCTGCGATGTCCCAAGCAGAAGCGGATGAATTCAAACGCCCCATTTTGGAGAAATACGAAAATGAAGGCAACCCCTATCACTCCACAGCACGTCTCTGGGATGATGGTGTAATTGATCCAGTTGATACAAGACAAGTTCTTGGTCTTGCATTATCAGTGGTATTAAATTCACCGGTGGAAGAACAAAATTTTGGAGTCTTCCGAATGTAGAAAGTAGTATGTGGAAAGTGGAGAACGGACGAATGAATTATCCAGATTGGCAAAAGACAATTCCAGACGATATAACGCAAGACCCCTTGTGGAAGCTTGAGGTGTATCGTCTCGGCTTATTTATTGCCGATATCTCATGGCAGGATGCACTTGCATTGAGCAAGAATCTGCTTACTCGTGATCTCGCCGATCAACTCTATCGCGCCGTTTGTTCCATATCTGCAAATATCGCTGAAGGATATTCTCGTTCCACGGGAAAAGACCGTGCCCGCTTTCTCGAATATTCACTCGGTTCAGCCCGTGAAGCCAGAGACTGGTACTACAAATCTCGTCATACGTTGAAAGAAGAAGTTGTCAAACATCGAATTAATCTTCTTACACAAATCATCAAAATGTTAAGTGTACTAACTCCTCACCAACGTCAAAAAGGAATCCGCGAAGAACAAGCTGGATACGACATATCACCACAAGTATCAGATTTCACCATCTATTCAGAAATTCCATTCCCTTAACCCACTCACCACTTTCCACTTTCTAAAGGATATTCACCATGACCTTCCCCCAATCCTCCGGCAGTCCTCATCACTTTCTCGCCAGTCTTGCAGGTGGCTGGACAGGCACATCCAAACTCTGGCTTGAGCCAGACAAACTTGCTGACGAATCACCAGTTCTGGGAACCATTACACTGGTCCTGGAAGGACGCTTCGCTATTTATCTGTATCAAGGCCCCATCGAAGGCGAGCCGCAGCATGGCATGTTCACCTTCGGCTACAACACAACGCTTGAGCAATACGAAGCCTCATGGGTGGACTCTTTCCACAACAACACGGGCATTATGTACTGTACGGGCTATGCCATCGAAAACGGCTTCCAAGTCCTTGGCAGTTATCCCGACCCTACCGGCGGACCGGACTGGGGCTGGCGCACTGAAGTCGAATTGGTGGATTACGATCATCTGACCATCACCGCTTACAACATCCACCCCGAGTATGGTGAAGCGAAGGCAACGGAAGCGAAACTTACGAGAGTGAAGAAATAAAAAAAATGTCATTGCGAGGAGCGCTCTTGCTCTTTGCGATGAAGCAATCCCCTGTTGTGTGGGAGATTGCTTCGGGCGGAAGAACACCGCCCTCGCAATGACATATAGAAAAGAGAATCAATGAACATCCTCATCATCGGCGGCACAAAATTTCTTGGACGTCATCTCGTCGACTTCGCCCTCGCGCGCAGACATCAAGTCACGCTCTTCAATCGTGGCAAAACGAATCCAAATCTGTTCCCGCAAGTGGAAACGATCCTCGGCGACCGCGAACACGACCTTGATAAATTGACGCAAGTCGGTCGCGAGTGGGACGCGGTCATTGACGTTGCAGGGTATCTCCCGCGCATCGTCCGCCTCTCAGCTACCAGCTTAGAGCGAAGCGTGGGGCGTTATGTCTTCATCTCATCTATTTCGGCGTATGCAGACTTCAAAAAGGTTGGCATCGTTGAATCCGATCCGGTTGGAAAAATCGAAGATGAAACTTTCGAGGAGATCACTGGCGAGTCGTATGGTCCGTTGAAGGCGTTATGTGAAAAGACCGTCCTGGATTTATATGGCGACCACGGATTGGTCATCCGCCCCGGACTCATCGTTGGACCCAATGACCCCACCGACCGTTTCACCTATTGGCCTATGCGCGTGGCGCGCGGCGGAGAGGTGCTCGCGCCCGAAAAACCGGAAGTGCCCGTGCAGATCGTAGATGTGCGTGACCTCGCTGATTTCATCATCCAGCTGATCGAAGAAAAAGCATCAGGCATTTACAACGCCACCGGACCCGATTATGAACTAACATTAGGCGCGCTGCTCGAAGCATGTAAACAAGTGAGCCGCAGTGATGCAAATTTCAAGTGGATGTCTTTGGAATTCATGAAAGAGAACAAGGTCGAAGAGTGGAGCGACATGCCAGTCTGGGTTCCTGACAATGAAGAGAATCAAGGCTTCTCGCGCGTGGACATTTCGAAGGCGATCAAAGCTGGTTTAAAATTTCGCCCGTT
>Ga0137333_1000103_pt1 | contig 20231 bp, 17 predicted proteins | sample EasRivERMLT231_2_FD_102286 | JGI IMG/M metagenome (GOLD analysis project Ga0137333, IMG submission 102286) | Soil microbial communities from meander-bound floodplain in the East River, Colorado, USA - East River MetaG ERMLT231_2 | ecosystem: Environmental > Terrestrial > Soil > Floodplain ... | reverse complement strand
TAGGCAATTGCTTCTATTTTACGAAATGGAAAGAGTGAACGAAAATCCATTCTTTTTTGTTTATAATTGCACGTATTTGACACAAAACTAGCCAATGAACGGCAAACACTCAATCTTCAAATCTGGTGGTTGTGCGTTCGACCCGCACCGGGGGCACTTGCCTTTTAATGCCAAATGGATACCCATCAAGTAACTTTCATGTTGATCAAACGTCTTGAACATATTCCCGTCGATTCCATTTGGGCACATCGAGCTAACGGTGTACGCGGTACGCTGCTGAAAATGATCGAAAGCCTTCAATTGGGGAATGATCTAGCCGCAGCAGCATGAAAACTCTATGACCTTGGCTTCTGAATATTGAAGGTTGCTGCAAAAGAAAAGCGGATCAATCAAAAACAAATCAAAAAGACAGCATAAAATATACATATGATGCAAACCCTTCTAGCGCGCCTGAGAAAGCCACGGCTACTCCAACGGATTTGGGGAAAGTTTTTATCCTTTTTCTTTTTCGAACAATGGATCCTGATGCTATCCACCAATGCCAGCCATGCTAGCCCGAATTGGGATGACTTCAAGCCGCTTATGCCACCCGCCAGACACGACTGGGCAGACCCCTTCCTATGGGCACATGAAGGTCGCCGATATATCTTTATTGAAGAACTGCCACATGTAACACAACGTGGTCACATCGCATGCCTGGAATTGGATGACCAGTTGAACGTCGTATCCAAAAAAATTGTACTGGAACGCCCTTATCATCTTTCTTATCCCTTTGTCTTTGTTTACGATGGCCAGTTATATATGTTGCCTGAAACAAAATCCAATCGTGCTATTGAATTGTTTAAGTGCGTTCATTTTCCCGAAAAATGGGAATTTGAAAAAACGCTAATGCCGAACACGAAAGCAGTTGACGCCACCTTGATCCACAAGGATGAAAAATGGTGGCTGTTCGTAAATATCGAGGAAGAAGGCGGCTCCAGTTGGGATACCCTGCATCTGTTCTTTGCAGACACTCCGCTTACAGACGAATGGACACCCCATCCACACAACCCGATCGTAAAAGATGTGAACACCGCCCGCCCGGCAGGCTATATCTTGGTTCAGAATGACGCTCTCATCCGTCCATCACAGGATTGTTCAGTCCGTTATGGATATGCTACAAATTTCAACCGCATCTCTTTATTGAACGAGAAAGATTATGCTGAAAAACGCGAACAAACCTTCAAACCTCCTGTCTGGGGAAATATTATAGGTACACATACCTGGAACGAACTGGAAAATATAAAAGTTATCGACGCCACCCTGCGCCGTCGAAAGTTTTAACTCTAACTCCAAATAGCACAAACTTTATAGGTAGAAAAGCGACAATGTCAAATAATAAAATAGAGATACGTCATATCCGCTCGCTCGAAGAATTTGAGTCCCTGCAAAACCAGTGGGACGAACTTTTTAAAGCCTGCTCGAAACAAACTGTTTTTCTGACATGGGAATGGTTAACTGCCTGGTGGAATCACTGGCAGCCAGGCAAAGAACTTTGGCTGATCACAGCCTGGTATGAAGATAAACTCGTTGGCGTGGCACCACTTATGAAAACTGTGGTGCGGAAATATGGTTTAAAATACCAACTGATCCATTCACTTGGAGCGCCAAACACTGATGAAAGTGATTTCTTTGCGCTCGGGAATGATATGCAAATCCTTGGAGCATTTTGTGATTACCTGCAAAGCCAACGTGGTCAATGGGACGCCCTTGAATTAAACGAATTTCATTTAGAAAACCCAACCGCAAAATTTGTTGAGGAGTATTTTGCAGAAAGAGGCTATGTCATTCGGGCAAAGCCAAATACTCACTATCACATTCCCATTGAAGAAACATGGGATGGTTACTGGAAAAAATTATCGAAAAACTTACGGCACAACATTGAGCGTCGCTTACGCCGGGTACAGGAAAATCATCAACTCGGTCTTCAAGTTATCGAAGGCCGTGATATGATCTGGGATACTTTTGAAGAGATTTTCGCTGTCAACACCAAGGGAAACTACCCGGAAAAATATAAATCAGAACAGGAACGCAATTTTCACCGTGAATTAATGGAAAGAATGCGCGCTCGAAACTGGATCCGAATCGCCATTCTGCGCTTTGATGAGCATGCAACAGCCTATGATTATGGCTTCGCTGTAAACGGAAAATTCGAGGACTGGCGTACAGGCTTTGACCTCAATTATGCTGATTGGGGAGGCGGAACGCTTATGCTCTACTTCGAGTTAAAATATTTATTCACAGAAAAATATCAAGACCTTGATTTCCTACGCGGCGAATACAGTTATAAGGATAAATGGGGGCCTGCCATCAGAGAGTTCGTAGAACTCCGCATCGTCCCGCCCTATAAACTCTCAGCACGTCTGGCATTGATCTGGCTTCCAAATATCTGGAGTTGGATAAAATCAAAACGAAAGAAAAAAAACAACAAAACATAAAATGAACTCTGATATTAAGATCAAACACATTCACGATACAGAATCCTTTGAAAAGCTTAAGACAGCTTGGGGCGTGTTATTATCCAACAGTTCGATCCAGAGTACCTTTCTTACATGGGAATGGTTATTTACATGGTGGCAGGTCAATGGGGGCAAAAAAAAGCTATGGCTGATTACCGCCTGGCGTGGTGAAAACCTTGTCGCGCTTGCGCCATTAATGCTTGAAAAACGTAACACCCTTATTCGGGTGCTGACCAATATTGGCACCCCGCAAAGCGATATTAGCGGCTTCATTCATGCGCTAGATGATAAAGCTGCAATAAAAGCCATTACCCAATACCTTGTTCTCAACAAAAAGAATTGGGACATTTTAGAACTCAATGAATTCCCGTGCGCATGGGTTGAACAACCTGAATTCAGCCAAAGCTTCAATTTCAACGCCTTTTGGTCACTTAAAGATCACAATCAGCACTTTTATATTCAACTTGATCATGACGATTGGGAGAAGTACAGCGAAAGGCTTGCTCGCAAATTTCGCTACAACCTGCGCCGCGCTTTGAGATTGGCAGAAGAAATTGGTCCAGTTGAACTGGACCGCTACCAAGGCAATCAAGTCAACTGGGATATCTTCAAAACCATTATTGAGATCAACCGCTATGCCCACTATCCAAGGTTGTATAACTCACCATCCGAGCAACAGCTGATCAAAGAGCTAGTCGAGCGAATGGCTTTGAATCAGAATTATTTTGAAGTGTACATTCTTTCAGTAAACAAGAAGCCAATTGCCTACGAATACGGATTTGTCTATCAAGGTCGTTTTGAAGACTGGCGCTCTGGATTTGACACACGCCTGCCATCCAATGTTTCGATCGGGAAGGTATTAGCCATGAAGGTCACACAAGCCTGTATTTCAGGCACGTACACTGAGATCGATTTTCTCCGCGGAGACGAAGCCTACAAACAGGAATGGGTGCCGTCCAGCCGTGACTTCACCAAAATCCGTATCTTTAATCGTAGAAAACTACCTGCCATCCTTTCCTATTTCTGGTTAGAAAAAATTAAACCGTATCTAAAGAAAGAAAATGCCGAATCGAAAGATAGCCCAGTTACCCCAGAAGAAACTTCCTCTGAATAAACCGGGGGAGCTTCAATTCTTATTTCCTAATGATCGATTATCTCATGAGCAATCTCCCCCATTGATCGGCTTTGCATCCCATGCAACTTGTGAAGCTTCTGATAATGTTTTAGGATTCCCTCTAAAAATCGCAAGTTATCCTCAATGTTTTCACTAAAGTCTTCCGGGTGCCACCAAAGATGAAACACCTCCCCGGTTTGCGCCGCATATGATAAAGATGCAAGAATTCTTTTCAGGCGTAATGGCTCTAGAATTTCCAGCTGCTTTGAATAAGACCGTAGGTATCGGCTGGAAGGTAAATTTATTGGTCGAGCATTAGTGGATGGAATTGGATAAGTATTTGCACCGGAAATATTGACATAGGCATCAGCCAAACGCATCAGACGGCGATACCACTGTCGATGAGCACGCCTGTTTCGAGATTGGCGAAACCAGACTGATTCAGTTCCGCGGTAAGCCAGGATATCATTTTTTCCACACACATCCAAGTACGGATCGCTATATTGGTTTCTAGGAAAAACGATACTTTGAATTTTATGCCCATACGAGTCTGCTGCTTGCAAAGCCGCTTTCAGGTCGCATTCAAAATCTTCAGATGTTTGCCCATCTTCCAGACAGTAATAATGAGAAAAAGTATGAGTCGCCAATTCCTGATGAGGCACCTGTATGATCTGGCGGATGAGGGAAGGTGCGTAGTGTAGAGGGTCAGCCTGTTCATTCTCTCCAAGCTCATTCGTCAGATTTTCATAAGGTGACAACGAGTGTTGAACATAGTTTGGTTTTTGTTTCGGTAAAGCAGCCAACAACTCAGAACGGGATTCGAAAAACAGAAACCCTACTGTCGCCCATGTAGCATGAACATCATATCTTTGAAATAATTCCAGCAATCGGGGGACCACCTGACGAGTCAAAAGAAAGCTAAAAGCATTTTTTTCTCCAGCGAAATCCCGTATCCCCCATAACAACTCAAAATCTAAGGAGATGATCAATGTTCCAAGTTTCGGTTTCACGGTCAAACCCTTTCGCAATCACAAGTGTAATCAAAATACTAAGGCAGCATAATAAATTCTGAGGCAGCTGGATCAATCATGCCATCAGCATCGGAATCGACATCTATATGTGTCAAAATATTGTAGCCATTTTCTCCATCCCAAACTCCATCATTGGCGAATTGGATCGCATACCGAGGGTCATTACGCAGGGTGGTTGCCGCATCTGGCAGCCATAAGATTAATTTATATGTTCCTTCTGGCGCAGAGACTGGCAAACGTAAATGCATCTGGATATTGGCTTGTTGTCCAGAAGCCCAAAATCTGGGCTCTATAGGAAGTATCGTCTCAAAGCGGGTTGGACCATCCAGAATCACATAAACAGGTCTGGGGTTGATTAAGGACGCGAAACCTGAATTTTTTAACGCAATGTCCACATTCAATATTCCGCCTGGACGGACTGATTCGTTGAAAGTTGTTGATATCAATGTGAAGCGATATCCTAATTTATTCTGAATATCTTCATAACAACCCTGGCGCTCCCATTCATCCAGAACATCCGGATGCCAACCATCACTCAATTCAGAAAAATGCAGCTGCGCGATCTCATCCAAAGCTGTTGGGCAATCACTACGTGGAGGATTATATGCACAGCTTTCGCCTCCAACAGGAACGTATTGACTTAATTGGGAAAGATAATTCATTTCACTGTCAATCGCAAAAACGCCATCTCGCCCATACGTATGCTCATCGTCAAAACTCGATAAAAAACAATCATTGTGGAAACCAACCCGGGATTGGTATGTTCCAGAAAAAGCTTCCGTTCTAGATAGAGGCGTCGGAAATATTGTCATAATGTCAACCGGATAGCGCAATAAAACCATCCGCTCTAACGGAACGACGTCCAACAAAGAGAACAAGATCTTTCGCTTTGCATTCAAATCATCATCTAAGCCATGTGTGGAGGCGTGCCATTCACCCCAAGCGCCCATAAACCCAGCCTCGACCCACGCGATCACATCTACATTTCTTTGAAGAACAGGCGTAACTTGCTGAATATGTCGTAATATTTGTTCTAAACTAGCATCCGGCTCAGTATCGGGATACGGCCCATCGTTGTATGAAAAACGAATTATTGCCTTGACACCACCATCCCGCATGGAAACAAACCAAGCATCCATTTCGCCCAGAAAAGCAGGCGGCAAATCAATTTCACGATATTCATCAAGCCGAATGTCGGCATATACAAGCGTATATTGGTCTTCATAATATTGCGAATAATCAGGGTCTTGGAGGTCTGCATCACCAGCAAAACCACGCTCCGGGTTTTGAATACTTTCGGTTGATTCATTGAAAAAGATCGTACCCCGTAGAGGTTCAGGCGGTGCCTCAGTTTCTACCGTGCCAGGAAATAACTCGGTAATTTCTGTAACTCTCGCAGGTGGAGCAGAACAAGCGAACATTAATCCGCTGAACAGAAAAATGGAGAAAAGCACTCTATACAAAAACGCCTGTTTCAAATCAACAACGCTCTTTCTATTACTCAAATCTGACCATGAACAGATATTGGGCATTTCATTTTTTAAAATGCCCAACATCGTTATGCGATCTGAAGAAAATTAACTTTATTCTTTTCGGTGTGTCTCTTCAGAGCTTTCTTTTGCTTCTACTTTGCGACCACGTATCCAACTTGTATAGATCGCCACAACAAGGACAGTCACGATTAAAGCGCTTGTCACGATCATGGCGATAAAAACCCAGCCTGGTTTGGCTGCCGCAGTACTGGTAGACTCAGAAACTGTTGAGTCTGCTGCAACAACTGGTGTTGGAATCGGGCTAAATTCCAGGGCATTGGACAACCGCGTATCAGCCGCTAAGGTTTGAGTGTTATTCACAACAACAAAGTTTCCGGTCAGTCTTTCACGCACATCTTCTATGATCAAGGCATTCTTTGCCCATGTAATACCCTGCGGCAAATTACCCAAAACCGTCACAATAACATTGTTTTGGTTCCAAGGCGATTCCAATAGCTCAAGATACCCAACTGGTGTTTGCTCGGTAATTTGGTAGATCACCTGCAAATCTCTCTCTGTAGCCATGTCGCTGCCTTCTGTAAATCCCGAAGGCAACTGCTCATTAAGTTCAGTGATTAACGGAAGTTTACTCGGGGCACCTACCACTAAAAAGTTGTATTTTGAACGTTCTTCCACCGGGATATTATCAGCATAGAATAAAGAAGGCGTCATAATGGCACCGTCTGTGATCGATCCCAAATCAGCAGCTAGCGCCAACGTCAACCGCCAGGCATCAGGGCTTCCGTTTTGAACTACGAAAGCAGTTGTGCTTAACGATGCAGATTGCGCAAAGGGAGAGGGATAGGCAGAGAGGTCGGGCAAATAATTCAAGTTGGCTGGTAAAGTTATCAAGGGCAGGAACAATCTTGACTCATCAGACCATAACGTCACAAATAGACCGTCCTGGTTAGGATCATTACATTCATCAACGGGATACAGAAGAGCTACAACTTCCAGGTTATTAATCCCGGTTTTTACAGCTGACGGAGGAATGCCGACGCGAATGCGCGTGTTGGCTTGATTAGCTGTTGTATCGCTTAATCGAATACTTCCAATGGGTTGATCGTTCAACAACACGAAGATGCCCGATTGATCATAGTTCATGAGCGTTGTATGATTCAAAGAAAGTTCAAAAAAGGCTTCTGTTGTTACCGTCAAGCCAATGGGTACATAAAATTGAAATGATTCAACCCATTCACCGCGGCCCTCAAAAACCACGTCATCATAGCCCAGGTCAGCCAAGGTCTGATCAACTGGCACACTGGAACGATCGGCAATATTCTGAACCTGATCGATCAATGCCAAGTTTGGCGTACGATTTGGGCGAATGACCCCAGTACTCAGCGCCTGAGATGCCTTGATGACTGCATCATCTGTATTTCCGGAAACAATTAGTACGACACGTTCCGGACTCCACGGTGAAGCTACCATTTCAAGAACACCCGATTCGGCACTATCTGCAAATTGTCCTGATACAGGTCCCAGCGGTAGACTTAATTGGGAAAATAAAGGCAAGGAACCGGGCTTCCCAACCAGAATAAGATGACTATCGCTTAATTTGTCAGCGGTTAATTCACTATTCGTAACCAGATCCAACAACATTGCATTACCAGTACGCGCCTGCAAGCCCGCTGCCACAGTCATTGCACTTTGCAATTCAGCTGCGGTGGGTTGATCAGGAACAACGATTCTTGCAGAATCCAGGAATATCGAGTCTTGAAAAATCGGGCTAGGGAAATTCAAAAAGCTGGTATTAGGCTCAACCACCTGATGTGGGAATGTGAAACTGGAGCTCGTTAGAATCACCACATCCATCTGTTGATCCAACAAACAAGTTTCACCACTACTTAATAAAAAGACCAGCTCCATTCGCCCATCTGCACGTGTTGAAGTCAAAGACTCCAAAGGGATTTCAACTATCTCCGAGGTCAAGTCATCGCCACCAGCCAATGGAATTACCGAAATTGTCTGCCCATTCAAAATAATTGAAAGATTACCAATAAAATTTGTTGACGCAATAGTATTAGCCAGGGCGCTCAAACTGCGGACCGTAACGCGCATATCTAGTATAAGCTGGGCGCCATCAAGTAATTGCCAATTCGCTGGCAATCCAAAGAGCATCGTATGGGTTGCAAAAGGACCAAACATACGTATTTCACCCTCATGAATTTGCGCAAAGGAAACCGAATCGCCCTCCTGTTGCAAAATCTGGGCAGGCTGTTGAGCGGATTGCCAGGCGTGAACCGGAATAAACGAAACCGCCAGAAACAACAAGCTTAGAATATATGGGATAAGGGATAAAAAACGCTTAGACATAATTAAAATATCCTTTCATTGATACTATTGCAAATGGTTTTCGCTAACCTTTGAAGCCAGGTCAGCGTTGATTAACTTCCTAACCTCTGTTTCATAGATATGTTCAAGAGCAGAGATCATTTTTTCAAGGGTGTATTCATTATCGATCAATTTTTGGGCTGCATTGGAAACATCCGCAGCAAGACTGGGAGTTGCAAACACATTCAAAATACACTGTGCCAGAGACTCAATATCGCCTGTTGGAACTAACCAACCGTTCCGTCCAGTTTCGATTAATTCGCGTGCGCCTAGATTATTGGTAGCGACCACAGGTACACCCGAAGCAAAAGCCTCTAGAATCACAAGCGGGAATCCCTCCCATTTGGATGGCAAGACTAAACAATTGAAAGTATGAAGAAGCGCTGGCACATCAGAACGCTCGCCAAGCCAATGAATAACATCGTCCAATCCCAACGAGGAAGTCATGGTTTTTGCTTGCACCTCAAGCGGGCCTGAACCAGCCCATACAAAATGAACTCCAGGCATTTCCTTATGTATTCTCGCAGCTGCATACAAAAAATCCAACGGCAATTTTGGGGCAGCCAAACGTCCCACCGAGCCAACAATTGGTGCATCCAACGGAATACCCAGCGGGCCCTTCAAAGCGCTTACATCCACATCCATCCGAAATGGGCTGGGGTTTATGCCCGTGTGTACAACCTGATAAAGAGACGAGCTGCCCACCCGATATTTTAACGCCAGTTCACGTTCATGGTGCGCAACTGCAATGATACGGGTAGTAAACAGTGCCGCTAATCGTTCGAGTTGAGCAACTATAAAGGCAGCCGAGGGATTGGAGCCTTCGTGAAACGCGAAGTTATGCGGTGAATAAAGCACCGGTATAGATGCGCCCAAAGCCGCCAACCTCGTTAGAAATCCTGGTTTCGATGCATGTGCATGGATAATATCGTATTGGTTTTTACGGATATGACGAAATAGTTCATATCCTACACGAGCATCTGTCAATGGATTTACCTTATATCGGTTCATTGCCAGACTAAAAGCCTGCACGCCATCGATCTGCCTTAACTCCGCTGCAAACGCTTGCCCGTTTTCAGACAAACAGGCTACAGTAATATCATACCGCTGGCGATCCAATCCATGAACCAGGGTACGAACATACGATGCAACACCACCTGTTGACTTCGTGACAAGGAGCAAGCGAATCGGGCGGCTCATTTCGCTACTCCATTGATAAGGGCATTCGGAATATATTTCTCCAAACCATGCTCACGCAGAAGTTCAATGTAAAGTTTTGAAATCCGATCAATCATGGCATCCAAACTATAAAAATCAGAAACTCGTTTCAATCCAGAATTTCCCATTTTTTGCCGCAGTACAGGGTCACGCGCGAGCTTCACACAAGCATCTGCCAATGCTGATGGAGAACCTGTATTCACCAAAAGCGCAGATGCATCAGGAAGTACAACGCTCTTAACGCCATCCACGGCTGTAGAAACCACGGGGCGAGCGGCAGCCATTGCCTCCAATAGTATTACTGGCAATCCTTCCCATAGCGAAGAAAGCACTAACACATCCACAGCAGCCATAATAGTTGAAATATCTTTTCGCATACCAGTAAAAATCAAAGCAGGCAATAAGTCAAGCTCTTTCGCTTGAGCTTCAAGTTCTTCTCGCAAAGGACCATCGCCAACAACGAGAAAACGTGCATCTGGTTGTTGGCGCAATATTTCAACAGCAGCCAATAGAAAAGTGGGCAGATCTTTTTGAGGCTTTAATCGCCCAATAATCCCAAAGAGCGGAGCGGTGGGTGCAATTCCAAACTCTGTGCGAACCGCTTTCGCACCAGCCTCATGACCAGAAAAAGCGGCAACATCAACGCCGTTTTCAATAACCATGACTTTATCTACTGGAACTCCAGTTTTATCCAGATGATATTCCCGAACTTCTGGTGAAACAGCAATCAAACGATCAGCAAACCGGGCAGTAGCTCCATAAATGCGTCCCAATATCCGATTCTTTGCCCACGAGTCGTTATTATGTAGAGTTGACACTACAACTGGCACCCCCGCTAATCGCGCTGCTACACGTCCATGAAAATCACTTTTAAACAAGTGCGTATGTACAATTTGAGGTGGATCCAGCTGCATCAACCGAACCATGCGGAGAAGGAATATTGGGTCGATCATCGCTAGCCGCGGAATACGCTTTAGCGTTAGTCCCTTGTCAACAAGTTCCTGCACAAAGGGGCCGGGGGTACTGTATCCAACTGTCACCCGGTATCCACGTTTTTCTAAACCAGAAGCCAGGTCACGCAACAGAGTTTCCGCTCCGCCAAACGTCAACCCATCGATTAAGTGAAGAACATGAGCTTTATGCATTTCCATGTTTCACCTTATTTGTATACGGCCCGGTTGTATTGCCTAATAATTCAGTATATAAGGACTCGTATTGCGCACCTACAACATTAAAATCATATTGATTGAAAATCCGTTCACGGGCAAGTTGCCCCAGTTTTGCACGCAATGCAGGGTCATTGCCAATCTCAGTAAGCGCCTTTGCCCAAGCATTGGCATCTCCAACAGGAATCAAAACGCCATATTTACCCTGCACCAATACTTCAAGGTTTCCCCCCACTGGTGTTGCGAGGCAGGCTACACCAGCAGCCATCGCCTCCAATAAGGCATTTGAAATTCCTTCGGTGATCGAGGGCAATACGAACATATCTGCGGCTTGCAGATAACGTCGCACATCTTTTTGATTCCCGGGGAATTCAACCATGTTTGTAACACCAAGTGTCTTTGCCTGGGTCTCGAGGCGAATCCGCTCAGGGCCATCGCCAACGATAATTAAGTGCAAAGCAGGGCTAAGGTCCAGAGAGAGCGCAAGCGCTTCTAAAACAGTCGAAAGGGATTTCACTGGATCCAGTCGTCCGACAAACAAAAGAAGCGTTTTTCCATCCAACCCCAATTGGTGTTTAGCCTCCACTTTTGAAGTATCAAACTTATAAGAAGATGCATCGATACCATTGTTGAAAATACGAATATGCCCTGGCGGAATTCCAGCACTTAATGCCTCGTTGCGCATCACATCCGTTAATACGATCACGATATCAGCCCAACGACGAATAGCTGCAAGCCTCAGCTGACCACGCCAAGTTCGCTGGGATGTATGAACATCGCCAATCGAACCACTGCCACCCAACTTAACGATCACCCGTTTACCCAACAAGCGCCCAAGCATCGTAGCAACAAAAGCAGGGCCAAAAGCAAGATGGGCATGCAAAATTTGATATTCGCGACGCATACGAAATAACATCACCAGAGTAAAAAACATAAAAGTGATGGTGCGAAATTTCCCGCTTCCCAATGTTTGCGGGCGAAGAATTGTGAAACCATTGCGTTTCTCACTGGCTGACAAGCCATCGCCACGCCGGGTCACCACCCAAACGGGCCATCCCCGACTTGCAAGATAAGAAGACAAGCGCTCAGCCTGAATCTCGGCGCCGCCAACTGGTAGTGGCGGAAATTCGTTAACCAACATGACTACGCCTTTCATGTTTAGTCCCACCCCAGTGCCGAGCGCAATTTCATAACAACAGCCAACACAATATCGCGCTGTAAGAACCACAAACTCACAAGATATACAAGACCGCCAACCAATACATTAACTGTCAGCAAGAGCCAGGGAACGAGGTAAGGCTGGGTTAATTGCATGGAGATCATAACTGCAACCGCCATTAATGTGCCTGCCAATACGCCTGGGCGTAATGCTCTTCCTATATCGATCAAGGGCAAACCGATCAGTCTGGAGGCTATTACAAAATTCAAGATCGCACTCAAGAATGCCATTCCGGCATGAACCCAGCCGACTACCACAATGGATTGAGTAGCCAGCACCGCCCACAACAATGCCGGGAATAACATTGCCAGGCGCACCAGACCGACCCAAGTTGAAATCTGAGGGCGACCCTCAGCCCAATACACACTGGTCGTATTGTGAACTACGGAAAGCAAGGTGGCGTAAATTGCGATCCCGCGCACGACGGGAACGGCATCAATCCATTTATCAGTGAAAAAAGTCAGGATGAACGGTTCCGCAACCAAAGCCAACCCCAACCCCATGGGAATGGTGAGCAGAGAGATATAGCGGGTCGCGAGAAAAAAGCCGCGTGACATGTCGCCCGCTTTTGTTCGCATTTGTGCGTAGATGGGGAATAGAACATTGCTTAGGGTGCGAGCAAATTCCAGGATCAACAAATCAGGCATACGAAAAGCGAGCGTATACACACCAAGTTTTTCAGACCCTAAATAACGCCCTACCAGTAAATAGTCAAGATACATCAGAAACAGTGAAAGCATCTCTCCAAAAATAAAGACAAGCCCATATTTAAGCAAAGAGATAGCCATCTTTATTTTAAATATAAAGGAAGGTCGCCATGGTGTCACGATCCAATATGTGATCGATGAGACCAAAGTGCCAATTAGCTGCCCCCAGATTAGGCTCCAGGGACCATATCCGGCAAGCGCAAAACCGATGGAACTTAGCCCTTTGGCAAGAGCTTTAATAAAAGATGGAATGAAGCTGCGCTTAAAGGACAGTCGCTTAAGCAGGACTGTTTCCTGCATATATCCTAAAGCCAATAATGGGAAGGTCAGGGAAAGAACGCGAGTGACATCTATAACACGCTCGTCTTTAAAATATGCTGCGACGGCCGGAGCAAACATCCATGTCAAGCCAAAGAAAAGCAGTCCGGAAATTTGATTTATCCAAAAACCAGTGGAAACCCGTTCCTGATCATCCGGGTGATAAATTATCGCAGCCGTCACACCTAGATCACTCAGGCTTTCAAGTAGCGCAATGATCGTAACCGCATATCCGACCAATCCGAAATCGTCCTTGGTCAGGAGACGTGCCAACACGACAGTGCTTACGAAAACCATGAACTTGCCACTGAACATGGCTACATATCGCCATGCCGTGCCGTGAATCGCAGCTTCTGAAAAATCCGCGGTTTGTTCCTGTAGACTCAACGAGATAACTCCATGGGTTCTTCGGACTCAAAGTCAGTCTGGACAGAGTTGGCTGCAACCTGCATTGTGGACATGCAAACAGCGATCAATACCCAAAACACATTGGTATAAGCATTATTTCGGTAAAGAGACATAAACATGTACCCAGCCAGAGCAGCAAACAATGCCGCTGAGATATTCATCTCGTCATACATTTTCGCGGCTTTGAAATCACCATATGCCCGCAAAAGATTTGCAAACACAGATAAAATGAGGGCAAGGAAAACAAATGTACCTATTAGTCCCTGGTCTGCCAGCAGTTGGAGGTATAAACTTGCTGGGTCACGAGCTTCACGGCGATTATCAAGACCAATTTCACGTGAGTATTCCTGATAATGTTCTGCAAAGTTATTTAACCCCACCCCAAAGATGGGATGATCCAGAAACATACGCCAGGCTGCCAGGTTTTCACTGGTTCGCCCGCGGAAAGATTCGTCTGCCACCAGATACGCATCTCGGCTGAATGGATTCAATTCGGTCAAAGTTAAAATACGATCTGTATAATTTGATGGCAAGAATTGAACAAGACCAACACCAATGATTAACGTAGTCAATAATGCAGGGAAACTGGGACGATTAAAAGCAAAAAACACCAGAATGGTAAAGACAAGATTGGCAAAGCCGCCGCGCGAGTCGGTATAGATCATGGCCAGTGCACAGATGATAGTGGCATATCCGGAGACAAGACGAAGCACGCGTTTATGTTCATGCCACAAGCGGTCAAGGGCTAGGATAAAAATCAGAACCAAGACTTGTGCGTAGGGATTAGGTGTTTCATAAGGACCAGTCAATCGAGGCCGTCCAACATATCCTGAATACTCCCAACCTCCAAAACCCCAATAATTATTGCTGAAAGTACCCGTCAAATTCTGGAAAACGCTTATGGATGCCATAATCATGCCAGCGACAATAATCGCCCAGATCGCACTTTTCAAGGAGCGCGAACGCTGGATAATGAATAAAATAATCGAAGCGACAACTAGATTTTGGGCGACATCCACTAATTCTTGCATAGCTGGTGTAAATTCACCCGCCGTGACAGCAGAGATAATCAGAAAGATAAGATAAACGCCTAGAATAAAACTGTTCTTCAGCCAGGTTTCTGGTCGCTCATTGAGGAGAATGATTCGAATCCCAATCACCATCACCAGGAAGGCCACCATGGGTTTTCCAGGACCAGGCAATTCATGAAATTCCGTAACGACCCGCTGAAGCTGGATAAAAATCAGGATTACCAACGAAGCTAATCCCAAATTTGGATTCCAGGTAGTTGCTATGACGAGTGCCGCCGCTGGGATAACGATGAGAGTTATCCAGCCAAATTCGCCCACAACCACGGATATCCCAAACCCTAACAATAGGGATACCAACCCAAACAGGACAGATAATTTATCTACTCGTGTTTGGGTTGATCGTTCAATATGAATAGCGGGTTGCGATTTTTCGATCATCAAATCAATCCCAGGAAGACTCTATGGGTATTACAACAAACGCAAAAAACTGACTGCATCACTTAACGTCATTCTGAACCCAAAATGGATTACGCAACTCCCAAACATAAACAGGGTTCGCCCCATCGCGTTTGGCCTGCTCCAATGCATTTTCAGTCTTCTGCAGTAATTCCTGAGCGGTGATCCCATTGCTATATTGTCCCCCACCAACATACGGATTCAGATTCAAGGTAATATCATACTGATACAGGTTGATCGGCACAGACAGGGACTGGTGAATACGAGTAAATATTCGGTTTGCTGCCTCGCCAGAGGTTGTGGGTAACATAACAATAAAGCTTTTTTTGTTCCACCGACCCACCACGTCGTTACCGCGCAACTCTCTCCGAAGTGTCTCAGTCACATTACGCAATATTTTTTGCAGACTATTTGCTGGAAGCGTACCCAGCAAATCAGTAAGGCCATTCAACTCTATAATACCAATCGACAGAATGGCTGAAGATTTATTACCCAACTCCTCTTCCAATACCCGTACAAAATGCTTGTTATTAAAAACGCCTGTTTCAATATCTGTTTGCATACGAAACTTGTATGCTTCCAGCGGAACACGAATCTGCTCGCTTAATATGGCCAAGACAGCTCCCCCAGCCAGTCCCAGCAACAGGGAAAGCCCGGCATCCCGCAGCGGCACGGGACTAATGGGAGCTTCAGGAATTGCCGCTTGATCCAAAAAGTTAAGTTCATAAACTCTATTAATACTGCGGGTAAATAAAATTGTTTGATATCCGATGGCATTCGCCATTTCGGAGATCAACTTCGGATCCGGACCCGTTATATTCAATTCAAGCACACTTGATTCCGGCAAAACCACTGCACGAATTACATATTCTTTTGACACAAAGTTCTTAACGCCCAACGAGCTCAATGCCTCAGCAAGAATTCTTTGGCTGTTCATTACTTCAGTATATGTAGCCACAACGGAAGGCAGATCTAGTGTTTCCAAACCGGCAATTACCGCTTCCGGATTCCCTTCACTCGTCAATAAAGAGCCTGGTGTGATTATGAATCGCGCAGTGGCTTTATACTGTGGCACAGTTATGTAAGACACGGTCAATGAGGCAAATAAAGAAATAAGAGCGACCAGTAGAATTAACCACCAGCCTCTCTGTAACATACGAAAATACAGTTTTATTTCCATGCAATATCCTTTCTACACAATCAGAGAGCCAAAAATTAATAACAAATATATTGGGAATCAGGCTAATGATTTGCCTAGTTCCCTCCACAAATTATACCTTCAACCAATATCCGTTTACGTCCTAACGCAAGAGATAATAAAACAGTATTCAAAGCATCAAACAACATCAATTATTAGTGTGCCCCGCGTTGCTTGAAAACAGCCATAACTGTATAAATCAATATATTAATATCCAACCACAGGCTTCTTCGGTCAATATAGGCAATATCAAGCCGCAAACGATCATCAAACTCCAATTGAGCTCTACCAATGATTTGCCAAAGGCCAGTTAATCCAGGAGCTACATCCAAGCGCTCAGTATGCCATAGTTTATAAGTTTCAGGACCAAAAGAAGTTGGGCGCGGTCCAACCAGACTCATTTCACCAGTCAATATATTAAACAATTGAGGCAATTCATCCAAACTGGTTTTTCGCAAGAAACGCCCAATGGAGGTGATCCTTGGGTCGTTGGTAATTTTAAAATCAGGCCATTGCAATTCATTTAGATGAGCGTACTTAGCTTTCAGCTCTTCGGCGTTTGGTACCATCGAACGAAACTTATACATTTTAAATCTTTGACCACCTTTACCAGTCCGCAATTGCTTAAACATCACAGGTGCGCCTGGTGAGGTCACACGAATAACTAAAGCAATCAAGCCAATTACTGGTAACCAAAAGGGGAGCGCAATCAATACAATAAACAAGTCCATGAAGCGCTTTGCAATTAAATATGTACTTCCGGTAACAAGCCGCTTTTGAGGGTCAAATTTCTTGATCCACTCTTCTTCGTACGAAGATATCATCCCTAATACACTCATGACTATTAGCCTCAGTTAGTTTGAGATTCCGTTACCAGTATTTTTTCTTCCGGTACTTCGTGTGATCGAGTTAGCCGTTCACGTGCCGTATGCAAAAGGTCATCGAACGTAAGCGCCTCATCAGGGAATGCCGCCACACCAAAAAGCACATGCAGATCTGTTCTTTCTTTTATTGCATGAATTATTCGTTTTGCAAGAAGTTCAGCACTGGACAGATCAGTCTCAGGGCAAAGAATTACAAACCTGCCACGGTGGTCACGCAGCACCAAATCAGTCTGGCGAATGCGATCATCAATAATTTGGCCCACTCTTGCCGAAGTAAAGCGATTCATAAGATCATGCTGAATTCCCTTCAGCATTTCGATTGCAACTTTTTCATCGTCGCCCAAGGATTCGACAACTACCAGACTCAATGGTCGATGATAACGACGACTACGGGTCAACTCAATCTTAATCCGCTGCTGCTCCTCTTCTATGTCATGTGCCCTATTCGGGAACGCACTCAATGCCAGCGCATCCATTATCGATTCCGCATGACTGAGTTGTACTGCCAGTTGATATGCGAACCAAACTCCAGCTTCCAATAAAACAAATTCAAGTACGATAACAGAAAACTCATCAATATTAGCTGACAACCCGCGATCAATGATCTGCAATAAAACCAAATAGACGCCAGCCCAAACAGACAATGGAACATACACCGATACGCGTGAAATCGCCGGGAAGAATAGGGTTACTGGAATTGCCAAAATGACCGCCAGATAAAAGTAAGATGCAAAATTAATGATAGGCCTGCCAGAATAATCTGTTTGTCCCAGCACAAAGACAACAGCCAGATAAAATGCAGCCCAGAAAAAGGAACGTTTCAAATTCGTCATTGATTAGTTTCCATGAAGGATGGTATGTATATCGTGTTTTTCAAGGAATGTTCATTATAATTATGCAAAGTTTATCTTCAATTTATCAGTAAGAATTTCATAACAACTATCTTCAAAATGCCAGTGGTGAATTCAATACCAAGACGCCACATATTAGAAAAGGTTACAAAACTACAACAATTATTACCATGACTGACCACTACACCCTCACACCCAACCAAATCGTGATGTATGCAACTGAATACTGCTCTGATTGTATGCGAGCAAAAAAATTCTTTGAAGCAAATAGTATCCCATATCTGCGCATCGGACTGGAGGGGAACGCGGAAGCCACAGAATTTGTTATGAAAATTAATAATGGCTACCGCAGTGTCCCTACCATCATTTTTCCAGATGGCTCGGTCCTGGTCGAGCCCAACTGGGAAGAACTCAAAGCCAAAGCATCAATATCATAAAACAGCAGGCTTCACACTTTATGAAGCTCAGGTAACTGACTCATCATCGCATGTCGGTTGAAGTCGCTACAGCTGGTATGCACCTTTTCGAAACAGGAACAGGCCAAGGGTTTGGTACGAAGCGAAAAGTCACGGATGTAGATGTTAACCACGCATTACAAGGAATCCAGCAAGTACGAGGGAATGCGTCGGAACGTATCACTACTGATTTAGAATGATACACAATTCTTACTATGGGGACTGAAGATTGCCATCCAAAATCATAAGAGCGAACTCTCATATTCGAAGTAACCAACGGGGGACTTTGCTTCACTTTGTAAGAGGGATACAATGAACAAAGAGGAGAAAAAATGCAAAAGATCACCCTGTCAATTTTGTTGACGCTTTTATTATCGTCATGCAACGGCTGGATCATCCAACCTCTACCGGGACCCACGCCTTTCCTGCCTTCCACACCCACCCCATCCATTTTTACACCAACTCCTGTGGTGATCGGTGTGACCAGCGCATCTGCAACACCAGGTATCGCAACTCCAACAGCAACTACAATCATCCCAACAAATACAGAAACATCTCTTCCGGTACCGTCACTGACGAGTTCACCAACCGGGTCCGCCATCTCTATCAAAGTGCTGGGATGTAACACCAGTATCGATATCACTCATAGCATGGGGGAAGTGACGAATGCCTTTGTTACCCTGAAAAACACAGGCGGATTGGAACTGACGAATATAAAAGTGACGCTCTTCGCCCTTGATGAAGGTCGTGAACATCCCGATAAAACCGTTGAATTAACTTCTCTGCCTGTCGGTTATCAGGTGACGGTGAAATTAACAGCCGATAGCACCTACAAACAAGAATCAGCGATTCAAGTGGAAGTGATCAGTAATCAGGATACATTCCCACGTGAGGGACTGGCTTCTTGCAGGGATATTGGAATTTTAGCCCCGAATCCTGATGCACTTAATACACCGATACCGAATGTTCCATAAACCATATACCCGGAGGGTATAATCAACCACATGGCAAACGAAAACTTATCCACGCTTCGAAACAAGGTCGCCATTCTGATCGACGGCGATAATGCACAATCATCCCTGCTCCCTCAAATGTTGGTGGAAGCCGGTCGCCACGGACAGGTCACCGTCCGCCGCATCTACGGTGATTGGACAACGAACAGCATGAACTCGTGGAAGGAGACGTTGAACTATCACGCCTTTCAACCGATCCAGCAATTCCGCTATACGGTTGGCAAGAACGCAACTGATAGCGCGATGATCATTGATGCCATGGATCTGCTGCACTCTGGCGTCGTGGACGGATTTTGCCTGGTCTCGTCGGATAGTGACTACACGCGCCTAGCCACGCGCATCCGTGAAACGGGCATTTTCGTGATGGGCATTGGTGAGAAGAAAACACCGAAACCGTTCGTCAATGCCTGCGATGTGTTTGTATATACCGAGAATCTAGTCGTTGAAAAGAAAGCCACGCAACAAAGACGGACCCAGGTTTCCAAAACGGGCAAAACAAAAGATACAAAGGAAGAAAAAGAAGAGCTTGATCCCATGCCAATTCTTAGTCAAGCTTTTGAAATGGCAATAGGACAGGATGGCTGGGCGCAGTTGGCTGGAATGGGTAATGCGCTCTATCAACTTGACCCCAGTTTTGATCCGCGTACATATGGTCATAAGCAACTTTCACGCTTGATCAAAAGTCTAAAGGATCAGTTCGAAATGCGCTCACATGAGGTTGCTGGGTCACCTATTATTTTTGTGAGAATGAAAGAATAGAGATATTCACAAACAGCCGTCTTCGATTTCGAGACGGCT
>Ga0137333_1000101_pt1 | contig 20349 bp, 22 predicted proteins | sample EasRivERMLT231_2_FD_102286 | JGI IMG/M metagenome (GOLD analysis project Ga0137333, IMG submission 102286) | Soil microbial communities from meander-bound floodplain in the East River, Colorado, USA - East River MetaG ERMLT231_2 | ecosystem: Environmental > Terrestrial > Soil > Floodplain ... | reverse complement strand
TTTTTACAGCACTTTGGGTTGAACTCGATCCTTGAAATGCCACCGCTCGCGAGACCTGAGGAAGAAGAGTCCAAGCAGGATGAGTTGTTGAAGGGCTAAAGCGGCATTCTTTTGGTAATCATAAAAACACGACGCAAAATTTGCGTCGTGTTTTTGATTCGGGCTGCTTAACGGTGATTTGACCCGCAATCGGGCTTGTCCCTTGTTGCGGTCGAAACCAATCTTAGGCTCAATCATCGGCAATCTTTATCGATAGCTCGACGTCCCAAAGAAGCTTTCTCGGCTCAATACGATAGTCTGTTAGGTAAGCTTCGTACCTACATGTGTACGATTCCACTTCGGCGGCAACAAGTGGATCGAACGTGATCCCGTGGTCGGTCGCCCATTTCATGAGAGCCTGATTGCCTCGAAGTCCGTTTCCTCTGTAGACCAAAGTAGCGAACCTTCCTTTCGGAAGTGACCCCGGTTTAATGCGTCCATGGCCAACATGACCGGAATTTGTCATCAACCCAACCTCAACATCCATAATATCTTTCATATCACAATGATAATACCTTACAAAGTACGGGCCTTCCTCAGACAGCGAGTTCTCCTTGCTCCACTTTCGCAATTCCTTCAATGCCTTCGTGATTACGGCAAACATTCCACCGAAAGGTGTGTTGAGACGAATTCCGAGATATGACCTTTCTGGTTTATCAACGATGGAGACGGGCCCTATTACATTTTCTGCCTTCATTTTTTGTTCCTTTCTATGCAACATCATCGTTGTTTACATTCTTAGAAATCTAAACCGTAATGGTGTTTTCGGAAAACACGAGAAGTCTTAGCTCTATTCGGTTAGTCAGTTACTTTGCGATCTCCCAGATATAACCGCCGGGATCGGCGAAACTGGCAGTTCGTATTCCCCAGGGCCGATCCATGGGACTGTTTAACAACTCCACGCCACGCGCAGTAAGTTTTTCACACATGGCATCTACATTGTCCACTTGAATGGTGAAGACAAATCGGGAGCCAGCCTCGCGATCTGCGACTTTTGCAGGCGTGATGAGTTCATCTGCCTCAGTAATCTTCAGTAGATTGATGAGTGTGTTTCCAAATTTGAATACAGCTGAATTGCTGTCTTCATAATCAACTGGCAAGCCGAACACACGCAGATAGAATTGTTTCGCAGCCTGTAAGTCTTCGACAAAAAGGGTGATGGCGAATAATCCTGTTGCCCAGGAATCCGCGCCTTCTTTATTTTGATCCATATATGAACTCCTTTTACTCGATTTACGATTTCTGGCGACTCACTTCCCAGCGGGTGAGGATGTTGCCTGAACCTGCCCATGTGCGTGTCTCCATCAGTTTCAGTGACACTGGCGGACGTCCCTCAAAGATCGGCGTACCCTCGCCTCCGATCAACGGGAAAAATGTCAAGTGCAGTTCATCCACCAGATCATGGACCAGCAGGTCGTTCCAGAGCAGACGGCTCAAGATCACGAGGATATCTTTACCGGGTTGCTGTTTGAGTGCGGCGATCTCCGTGTACGCATCCGCTCGTTTGATGATGCGTGTATTTTCCCAGGGCGCTAACTCCCCAGCGGACAGCTTATCCGAAATCACGAGCTTCTCAATGGACTTGAAAAGCCCCGCAGTTTCACGCCTGATTGCGGTGGCGTTGGGGTCGTTTGGCACACCTGTCCAATACTCTTTGTTGCCTAAAAATGAATTACGGCTCAACAGCAGGAAATCAGCTGCACGCAGCAATTCTGCGTTATAAAAATCGAAGCTATCGTCGCCGTGATAGTCTTCGTGGTAGTAATCATAGAGCGAGTGAATATTTTTATCCTTGCCTTCGTACAAACCATCCAAGGTAAGGAAGTTACTGACAATCAGTTTGCGCATGGGTTTATTCCTTTGGTAACAATAAAATGAGATCGATCCTAAATCAGGATCGTAAACAGGTATTCTAGTTATCGTTGCAATGATTTAGTTCTATGTCTAGAGCAAGCCTTTTCTCATTCAAAGGTCAAGCTCGGACAAACTTTACCCACCTGGCTTGTTGGTCAAATTCTGTCACCATCCAACCATTATTGAGCCAAGCCGTGCGATGACTTTGAATCTTGGGCTGTACATTTGTCCACCAGGTTTTCAGCTTGGTCGCCGAGGCCGGCAAAGGTGATTCGAGAATCGCTTCGACCTGGTCAAAGGTCAGCTTGATTTGTTTGGCCGCAGCTGGCTGTTTGCGAAACCATTCCTCCAGGGGTAGATACTTACTAAACTCAGGTTGCTTAGCCATAGATATCTCCTCTTATTATGAACTGAGGAGATTTTAGCATATTTGTTCTATTTTTTGGGGTTTCTTTTTGACAATCATAAAAACACGATACAACTTTACGTCGTGTTTTTAATCCGAACTGCCTAGGGGCGGTGGGCGAACGCGGACGTGGACTCTGCTTGTGAGCAGAAAAAACTCGAAGCCACGCGTATCCGAAATGCTTGTAAATCGTGCACGTGAAGCGCCCCAGCTTCCAGCGCGCGGTGTTAGCCAGCGGCGCAAACACACGAGCGAACCTGAGATCCAAGCACTGCGCATCAACCCTCAGGCCGCAGCCAACGGCTACGACCCGTCGCATCCGCATACGCCCACGGCTGCAAATCAGGCGGCTCAACCCCCAATGCCTCTAGAGCCTTACACACCTGCTCGCCATGGACACTCGCATGATGCAGCGCCTGTATCACAACCACCGCTGCGTACGTCTCGTAGGCACCATCATCCAGAAACGATAGTCGCTCGCCGTCAACCGGCTCGCGCAGAAACCGCTTCCACCTGGCACCATTCTCTTCCGCACGCGCGGTAAGCTCCCGCAAGTCATTTGTCTCACTATCAGCCACTGCCCAGACGGCACGGCCACCACCAAGACTCGCCACATAGCCTGCGTCAGCCGACACCAGATGATTCAACGTCGCCAGAATGCTGCCGAACCCAGCCGCTGGTCGCATCAGCTCGTCAACCGAACAATCCTCGCAGGCAGCAATGAGCACCTTCATAGCCCAATCCTTTTGCTGGAATGCTTCGATCAATACCTCATTCATCACGCTTCTCCTCTTGTTTGGCTAACGGTTTGCGTAAGCCCCACATGCTTCTGCGGGATACTGGTGCTGCGGGGACGTGGACTCTGCTTGGGAGCAGAAAAAACCGAAGCCAGAAAAATACTTAAAATGGCGACGAATTCCACCTGCTTTACGACCCTACATTATCAACGCCAAAAATGTTCACAGACAAACGTACCAGCATTACCCGCGATCATCACATCCACGAATCCCAGAATAAGGCGATCCGCAGAATGTCACTTGTGTGTTCGGCTGTATGTTGATAAGTTTTACTTACAACCCAAGACAGTTTAACTGGTCCCCAGACAGTTTCACAAGTCGAATTCCATGCCTGGTCATCAAACTTTGCTAGCAAATGAATTTGTTCATCTCGTACTTTCTTAAATTCAGCAAGCAGGCTTTCGATATTGTCACTTCCTTCACCCCATGCAATATCCTCCTCTACGCCTTCCACTGGAAGTGGTTTACCAAGCCATTGGTGCATACTTGGTAAAGCGATATTTTGCTCGTAGAAAACCATGTGGAAAATATGGCGTGTGGCTGTCCATTCACCGAGAGCCTCAGGTGGTCGGATGTTTCGCCGTGCATTTGGTACTTGCTGTGCGCCCCACACGAAACCATCGGCGCTGGCTTGAAGTTGGTCATGGAACCATTTGGATAAGTTCATAGACATTCAATCCTTTTGATAAGAAAATTATGGAAGGGCAGGCTAACGGTGTGCGTTAGTAGCAGATAGCGTGGACTCTGCTTGGGAACAGGAAAAACTCGAAGCCAGAATACTACTGGCCATAGGTGCGGCAGAATCCCTAGCGCCAGTGCATTATGCCGATGATCTTCCGGTATGCTTTGTTAGGTGCGTTTTGTTAAACAGATTGTACCTTCCTTATTACATCTTGGATTTAAGGGTTCTAATTGCGCCAACGCCTTGAAACATTGGAATTAAAAAAAGAACTCGTATCATTATCATTTCACCGCCTACATGAGAACCTCGCAGCGCGGAATAATAGAAAGCTAAAAGCCCATCTACGATGAAAAGCGCAATGACTACAATTAAAGCCAAGTTCGATTTGCGCTGCACGAAAAACCCCAAAGTAAGATACACCAACCCAACTAACACAGAACTAAAACCATAACCAACTCGCTGAAGTGCTGCTGAATTGTATATAAATGCAACAACACCAAGAATGATGTTGAAAGCAGCAATAAAGTATACGATTTGATAAGCAGATTTCAATCTCGTTTGTGGATCAGATGACGACCCAGGAAGAGGCTGACCATTTCGAAATACCTGCAACTCTTTTGTCTCAAATTTTTGGACTAATTGAACCCTTATGATAGAACGGTCTATCAATTGGAATTCTTGTCCAGCGAGCAATGCCTTGTGGTCAGGAATAATACCAACTTGGGCACCATCCAGCGAGACAGTAATATCTTTATATTTATAGAGACCTTTCCACAAAACTTCCAGACGTTTTTCTCCACCTTCTTCAAGTGCAAAAGCTAGTTTCGGCATGACGATTCTCCGATGTTGTTTAATGTTATAGAGCAAAGCACCCAACGGTTTGCGTTACCTGCGTGTGGACGGGGCGTGGACTCTGCTTGGGAGCAGGAAAAACTCGAAGCCAGAATACTGCTGGCCATAGGTGCGGCAGAATCACACACTTTAGGTGCCCATCGTAGGATGCGGACATCCTTTTTCACTAAAGGAGCAGAAAAGCTGTTCCTTAGGAAACTTTGTTAGGCGTGTTGCTTAACTCATTTTATTTGGAATGCAAAAAACTGATTGCTATCATCAAGATACACAACCAAAATGTTACCACTGATTATTAATTGGGTGTCATCTGGATTGATAGGGAAACCAGTAAATTCTATTTGTGATTTGGGATTCCTTGTCTGGCGGTCTACCATAATGACCTTCGAACCCTCTACAACGAAAGCTGGCTTGTCACTTTCTTTTTTCCATTCCCAATCACGAGTGATAGGATAAAAACCAGATGAAAGGATACCCTCATCAGTCGAAACGTGTGAATAATTGTTGTAGTTCTGACATTCCATTCCCAAAATCTGTCCCGAATTTACATCAATCTCAAAAACGGAAATATATTTTGCGGCAAAACCAATAGTCAACCCATGAATAAAAGCTGAATTATTGCTGAAAAAAATCTGCTCAGGGTACACCATCCGATATGAATACTCCCATTCCTTTTTACCAGTATGAGGATCATATACCCTTAGTGTACTCTTGTCATTTGAGTTGCATTTTGATGGAATATTTATGTTTGCGCTCGATGCAAACGACACTTTGTCATCATAAGAATCTAAGGAGAAAAATTTGTCATCATAAAAGTGGAAGGTAGAATCTTCTGGAACAGTAGTTGTCCATAATTCTTCCCCAGTCAAAAAATCAATAGAACTCATAGAGTTCGGGGTTATATAAACTATGCTTCTGTCATCGGGATTGAAAATTTGTGTATATACCAAATGTTGAGAACCCTCTCCAGTTTTCTTACTCCACAAAAGAGTAAAGTCTTTCGAGGCTGCGTCACGCGCTGGTGCTCGTTCTGGATAAAATCTCAAATCCTACGTACTTTCCCAAATGAGGGATACATCGATTGCGACTCGAACAAGGATACATATTCCGCAAATAATCAATATGCCCCACACAAAAGCATTAGTTAAAAATTTCTTTTTATTCATGGCTTCTCAACGCCTAACCAGGGTTTATACATCCACCGCATTTATGGAACCAGTTTAGACTCATGCTTCAAACCTGTCAACGTGTAATCGTTATATTCCCGCTTTCACTCAACCTAATTAATTCCTCTTTACTTGTAATCACCATATCCCCAAATTGACTCAGTGCCAGCGCGGCGAGTGTTGTGCCGTAGCGTAATCCGGCGGCGAGATCGCCATCCAGCCAGCCGTGGATCGCGCCTGCGGCGAGCGCATCGCCTGCGCCGAGGCGGTCAATGATTTGCGTAGTGCGTGTGGGTTCATGCAGCCATTCTTTGCCGTTCCATAACAACGCGCCTTGTTCGCCAATTGTGATGACCACGTATTTCGCGTGGCTGATTTCCAACATCCCTTGCGCGATCTCTTCTGATGTGCCTTTGCAGTTGAAGATACGTGCTGCATCGTTCGCGCTACAGAATAACAATTCGACATTTTGGATCATCGGCAAAAGAGTCTGTTGTGCTTCTGCTTCACTCCAAAGTTTTTGCCGATAGTTGACATCAAAGCTGACCGGCACGCCGCGTGCCTTGGCTTGTTGGATGGCCTCTTCTACGATCTCGTGACAGGACGGTGAAAGTGCCGGTGTGATTCCTGTGAGGTGCAGCAGACGCGTATCAAGCAAAACATCCCAATCCAATTGTTCGGGTTTGAGTTGAGTGGCGCATGAGTGTGCGCGATCATACGTCACTTGGATGCCGCGCGGCGGTGCGCCGAACTCCACATAATATGTTCCCATACGTCCATTTTGACTCCAGATGATTCCGTTGGTATCTACGCCCGCGGTTCGCAAAGCATTCGACGCCAAACGTCCCAGTGGGTTTTGTGGCAAGGCTCCCGCCCATAAAGTTTTTCTTTCCAGGCGCGCTAACAAGCTGACTACATTGGCTTCTGCACCCGCGGGATGCAGGTCCAGTTGTTGCGCGGTTTCCAAGCGTTTGCCCGATGGGACGCTCAAGCGCAACAACATCTCGCCCACGCTGGTCACATCAAAACGCGGTTCAGCCATGCCTGCCCCGTGTCCATGCCGCCCGCAACAATTGTGCGCGCGCCGTGAGATCTTGCGCTGTCTGTTCGCGGCTCGTGACCAATTTACTTCCCAGCCCAACCGCCACCGCGCCCGCCCGCGCATAATCCGCGATGTTTTCGAGTGACACGCCGCCCGTTGGCACAAAATCAATGTCGTTCAAGGGCGCGCGCAACGCTTTGAGATACGCCGGTCCCGCGACTTCCATGGGAAAGAGTTTGAGCATGCGGCAACCGGATGCGAACGCGGACTGGGCTTCAGTGGCAGTAAAAATTCCAGGAAGATGAAGCAGACGATTCGTACGTGCGAACGAGACAGACTCCAGATCTAGATTCGGTGAGACGATGAATTGCGCGTCCGCTTCATACGCAGCCTGAGCCTGCTTCACATCCCGAACCGTTCCCGCGCCGATCAACATCGTATCCCCAAAATGCTGACGCAGCTTCGGCAGTGACGCCAGTGCCGACGGGCTGTTGAGCGTGACTTCCATCACGGTGACGGTGCCCGCAAGCAATGCATCGCCGATACGCAAATTATCGTCGACAGAAAAATCGCCACGGATGATCGCGATGATGCCGCAATCTTTAACTCGTTGACTTGCTGTTTCGATTGAATTCATTTCACCTCTTCCGGTTGTCGTAATGCGAGATTTATCTCGCTATTCACTGCGACATAAATGTCGCGTTACGAATTACCACACTGCACAACGCGCCGCGACTTTCCACATAACTTCCACTTGATCGCCGCGCGCGCCAACGACTTCATCAAACAAACTGGTGACAGTGCAACAGTGATTGGGGATCACCGTCACGCGTTCACCGATCTCCGGTTTGCGTGTGCACGCTGAAAAATCGACGTGTCCATGTTCTTCAGACAGCGCGTAAATTTTTGCATCGGGATATTCGCAGATATAACCGTAACCATCCAGCCCATGCAGGTCACTGGATAACGATTTACTGCCTGCATCCAGAACGCCGCGATCTGGTGTGGGGCGACTGACCACCGTGGTGTGAACTTTCAACGCACAGGTATCGAGCGTCACCGCACCCGAACGGAGCGTGAGACGATCTCCATACACATAAATGCCTGCACGATGCTCAGTGATTTCTGAATATTCATGCACCTGCCACATCGCAGGCGTACCACCGCCACTGACTCTTTCGATCTGCAAACCATCCTTCGCAATAAGTGCGCGCGTCTCGCGGACGAAGTTATCCGTTTGCTCGCTGGTGGGATACGTCATCAGTCCACCGAAATGCAGATTAGGCAATTGCGTGATGAGCCGTGCCAACTCAGCAGCTTCTTGCGGAGACTGCACACCGCAACGATGTAAACCTGTGTCACATTCGATCAACACGGTTAAAGTTAATCCTGCACGTTGCGCTGCGTCTGAAAGTCTGCGAATCACAACTGCCGAGTCTGCTGTCACGCTGACCGTGATTCGTTTTGCGAGTTCCATCAAGCGTGTCAGCTTTTTTTCGCCGACGATGTTATAGGGAATAAAAATATCGCTAAAGCCGGCGTCTGCCATCACTTCCGCTTCACTGACTTTTTGACACGTGATGCCCACTGCGCCAGCATCCACTTGCATTTGCGCGATCTCCGGGATTTTATGTGTCTTGATATGCGGACGATTGGCAATGCCATGCTCGTTCAAGTACGTTTGCAATCGGGAAATATTTGCTTCGAGACGATCAATATCCACGATGGGGACAGGTGTCTCTAATTCGTCAATGCGCATTCGTTATTCCTTGCCAATGTAAGCGATCACATCGATCTCAACCAGAATGTCGAGCAGTTGACTGCCAACAGTAGTGCGGGTTGGCTTGGGGTCAGGGAAGTAAGTTGCATACACTTTGTTGTAAGCGGCAAAGTTTGCCAGGTCACTCAAGTGCGCAGCGACTTTCACCACATCTGCCATGGTCGCGCCGCCCGCTTCAAGGATGGCTTTGATGTTTTCCAATACGCGCGCGGTTTGTTCTTCAACCGTGTCGCCGACGATTTTCCCCGTGGCTGGGTCGAGTGGTCCCTGACCCGATACAAAAATGAAGTCGCCAGCGCGCAGTCCCTGTGAATAGGCTCCGATGGGCGCTGCGCCAGTGTTGGTTGTAATTTGTTGCTTGGGCATGATAATTCTCCTTTTATTTCATAAATACTCTGCTGGTCGAGTAAGCCGAGTGTTTGTCGAGGCTGTATCGAGACCAGCTAGTTAGTAAAGGTTATCTTGTACTAGAAGTATCTTTGCTTAGCGATGGTCTCGATATGTCCCTCGCAACGAGCGCTCGGGACTACTCGACCATCAGTTTAGCTCCACGCACTACGCAAAAGCCTTAGCCAATTGCCGTGCATGATTGATGAAATATCGTCCATGTTGTAACCGTGCTTTGTCAAAATATCTACGAGCTTTTGTAAATCTGCGATCGTATCCAAATCAGAGGGTGATTGCTCGCGACCAAAGCCGCCGTCTAGATCGCTGCCAATTGCAGCGTGATTCGCATTCCCTGCCAATTGGCAGATGTGATCGATGTGATCCACGACATGCTCAATCGTAACTCGTTCATTGTCTTTTGCGCCGCGCACCCAACCCGGACAAATCATCCAATTGTCGAAAACCGCGCCGATGACTCCGTCACGCTCGATGATCGCGCGGATTTGTTGGTCATCAAATTGGCGTTGATGTGGCGCGATTGCGCGACAGTTATTATGACTTGCCAACACGCATCCATCAAAATGATCGAGCGCCTGCCAGAACGCTTCGTCTGATAAATGAGTGAGATCAAGGATGAGGCGGTGCTGTCCCATTTCTCGAAGTAGGGCAAGCCCATCGAGAGTCAGACCGAGCTCTGTCGACGTCCCGCCTGCATAACGACCGGGTCCATAATGGGCGGGACCGATGATCCGCACGCCCGCTTCCTTCCAAGCTGGTAGTTGATTCGGTTTCAGGATCGGGTCTGCACCCTCCATGCTGATGATCAATCCTAATGGCGGTTGCGTTTGTTGCGTGTTACTTTCCCATTGTTCCCACGCGAGCATGTGATTATTTAGCTCGGCGAGATTTTTGATTAACTGAATTTCGCCCGTCTCGTTCAGCGCACAATAATAAGCAAGCTGACCTTGTGCGGCTGCGTAAGCTTGTTCAGGTGATGCATAATCAATGTGGTGGACTGCCTGACCTGTGGAGCGCGCCAGCAAAGTGGCGAAGCAAAGTGCAACACGCCCTTTGCGCATTTCAGGGAAAGCGACCGTCCCTTGTCCACGACCTGGATCAGTGAGATTACTTTCCTGCGTGCGAAGCGTATACACGGACTTTCGCAGATCCCGATTCCATTGCAGGGTATTCCACGCGAGATCGAGATGTGCATCGATGATGAGCATGAAGATTTATGCTGGCTTCCAATTTGAATATTTTGCCCAATCCAACGCAGCATCCCAAATGAGATCGTAGACCGGGTCCTTGATATCGTAATATGCTTCGATATCCTCTGCATGTCGCTTGGCGATTTCACGTTTGATGAGTTCGATGGATTTGGCTGAGTTGGGATGTGCGCGCAAATAATCGCGAAACAAAAGCGGATAGCGTTGATTCAGATTGCCGTCCACGCGTACATGGATGTTGGCACGGCGCTGCCCTTGTGGTTGGTTGAAGAAAAGTTTTTCCCAAAGTTTGGAGTCCTCGTCTTCGCCAAGTGGGACATGGTCGTGGGTGATATTGCCCCAATGTTCATACCCCGCATTGACCATCTTCTGAATGATCTTTGGGCTTAATTCTTGAACAGTGATCTGAACATCGATCACATCCTTCGCACCCAAGCCAGGCACCGATGTTGACCCGATATGATCAATGCGGATGGCGCGCGGTCCGAGAACGTCTTGTAGCGCAGCCCGAATGGTCTCAAATTCTTCTGTCCATTCGGGCTTGTAGGATTCGATGACGATCAAGATTCACTGGCTCCAGACGATTTCAATCTCTTCTCTTTCACCCAGGGCATCTTTTAGCAGGGAGATCAATGTAGGGTCTGCTCCAAGCCCTTCAAAATATTCAAGCAATAAGGGTGTGACCGCGTAATCTTGATCTTCAGATCCTTCCTCTTCAAGATGATCCATCAAATATTGAAGTTGGGCTTCACTGATTTGACCGAGGGGTTTATTTGTGTCCTTTTTATATATGTCGATGCAAGAATTAAGCAGATCAATGACTGCTGGTTATATGTCCGCCAGCTTCGGCTTGATCTAAAACTGCCAGAATGGCTTTGACCAATTCGCGCGCGGCTTGCTCGCTGAGTTCTACCGCGACGCGTGCGCCGAGTCCTTGGGACTCGTTGACGAAATCAATATTGAGTGCGTGTTCAAATGGGGCGTTGAAAGGATGATCATACGATACATTGGCTTGTGCTACCGGGAACCATCCGCTTGCGCCTTTGGCACTGCCATCCACTTTAACTTTTTCTGCGATCATGGTGCACATAATTTATTCTCCAAGTTTGTGTATTCGCGCTGAGCGGAGCGTAGCGAAGTCGAAGAGCAAGGTTTTCTTGAAACTAAGTCCTTCGACTACGTTCCTCGCTGTCGCTCGTCTCTCCGCTCAGGACGAGATTGTTTATGCTAAATGTTTTTCCAAAAACGCAAAGGTTTTTTGCCAACCATCCACGGCTTGTGCCTGGCGATAGGCAGCGACGTGATAATAGAAGAATCCATGCCCTGCACCATCATAACGATGGAACTCGTAAGTCTTGCCAAGTTTTTTAAGTTCTGCTTCGTGTTGGTTCACTTGTTCTGGTGTGGGGCTGCTATCATCATTGCCAAACAAACCTAGAATCGGACAAGCTAAATCCTTGGTGTAATCCAGCGGTGATACAGGGAAATTCTTGGTGAGTTGATCGGGTGTCATCACCACACGTCCGCCCCAGCAATCTACAATGGCGTCAAAACCTGAAGCGCGACAAGCGGCGAGATAAGCGTGACGTCCGCCTGAGCAGGTGCCAAAGATGCCAACTTTGCCGTTCGAATAAGGAAGTTCGCTCACAACTTTCCTCGCGCCTGCGAGGTCGCCAACAGCCTGATCATCAGGGATGCCTCCATCCGCGCGGACTTTCGCCGCAACATCTTCAGGTGTGCCATGTCCACTGCGAAAATATAAATTTGGCGAGATTGTAATATAGCCCTGATGGGCAAACTTAAGCGTGGTCTCACGATACCATTGATCCCAACCGGGCATGTGATGGGCGAGTACCATCGCCGGGTAAGGGCCCGGTCCAAGCGGGCGCGCGAAATAGGCGTTGATCGAATCGCCGTTGGCGCTGGTCATCGTGATGGTTTCTGCGAGCAAGCCTTCGTACATATCCGTTTGATACATGAGAACGCTCCTTGATGTAAGGTTTTATTGGGAATGAACCTAATCCGAGTATAGCATGTTCATTTGTGAAAAATCCATGGCTGGAAAAATTATTTTTGTTTTTATTTCTCTTCCAATGGATTGAAACCGCGTCCGAGAATCTCTTGTGCCGGAGAGACGATCACAAAAGCCTGGGGATCTTCTTTTGCAACCGCACTTTTAAGATTATGCACTTCTGTGACGGTCAATGCGCACATGAGCACAGTTCGCTCTGCACCTGTGTACATGCCCTTCCCGCTGAGGGCAGTAACCCCGCGCCCAAGTTCGGAGAGAATTCGATTTGAAACAGCCTCAGCTTTGCCAGTAATGATCAATGCCAGGAGCTGGCGGCGGCGATGACGAGGCGCAAACCAGGCACGCAAGCCTTTGGGTTTACCTGTCTCAGAGGGTGTGGTAATCGCAGCTTCCTCTCCAAAGCGTGGAAGTACTTCGCCTGTGGCACGTGTCATGGTGACCGTGGCAACAGCAAAGATGGTAAGAAGTGTGTAGAACAAAAGCCCAAGCCCGATCATGATCTCACCTGACACTGGTCCAACGGCAGCGCGATTGATGAACTCTTGCACACTCTCTGGCGCTTTAGGGAATAACCAGATCTTCGCGACCCATGAGGCGTAAAGAATAAGAAATATCCAAAAATAATTCCGGCGCAGGCGGCGACCAAATGCCTCCCAAACAGAAATGGGGAAACTGGGTGTGAGCAAACTCTCGGCAAGGCTCTCTGCCCATTCGGGTGAAGGATGGAACGGCGGTACGAGCATGGCCGCGTAAAAATCCGTTTCCATCAAACGCACGCGATAACTCCATAATTCATAGTAGCGATAGCGCCGCGCCTCAATAAACAGAAACCACAAAACAAGCAACGTATTTAATAGGATTATGGAATGATGAACATTGGATTGACTGAACGCAATCGAAAGCGTTGCGCCAGTGGCCACCACTGCCCAGTTTGTGGTTGTATCCAAGCGTTGTCGCCACACATTCGCACGCTGAATTTCTGCGCGGAATAAATGCACCATGGCCGTCACAAACTCACTGGTCTTGAGATGATAGCCGCGATACGTCCAGACGGGTTCTTCGATAGGTATTTCTTTTGGCTTTCTGGATAGCCTGGCTTTCGATGCCGTATTTGTAACCATGTTTTTCTACCCTTCAATTTTTTTGATGAAACACCGCTTCGGACTCAGGGATGGTTGATTCTGTTTCGAGGAGTGAGTCAGACCTGACAGTTTTTTCGGGCATCTTCGAAGTTATACGCCAACGCGAAGTCACAATTAGAAGACTTCTGCGAAAACCTGTCAGATCTTCGCGTTACTTCTTCAATCTATACGCCTCTTTGGTCGGCTTGAGAGGCCGCGCCAGCCAATAAGGACGGCGGTCACCATCTGGACTAACCTGCTCGGCAGGACGTGCAAGTTTTAACCACTTGCAATATAGTTCCATGGACTTATTCGTATCTACAAATACATCGCCTGCTCTTTCATCTGAGTTTGCCTTGCGGACCGTCGCTTTTTGCAGCCAGCAATGTACGCCACTCACGGGGTCAGGATGAACGGCATGCGTGAGATTTTGCGTCACGCCTACATCGCTCCACCAGATGCGACTCGTGTCGGGGTCGCTCGAATTCCATGCAGTGGCGCCATGCAACACGCGTAATCGAAATCCGCCTTTGCCATCATCATTCAACTCCACAAGATTCGATGAGCCGCGACTAATACTTTTATCTTCCTGCAAACGCCAGCGCCCTAAATGGTGGCTGATCGCAATCACACCTGGCTTGATTCCTTCGGTGACCCAGACGCTATCAATGAAATAGCCAATTTCTGTATCCACGCGGGCGAGCTCGCCTGTGTCCACACCGATACGTTTTGCATCATCGGGATTCATCCAAATCGGATTCTTATGACTGATCTCATACAACCATTTTGCATTTGCACTGCGTGTGTGAATCAGGGTCGGCAATCTGAAATTTGGCAGCAAAATCATCTCGCCGTTTTCGAGATCAATATTCTCCGGGTCAACATGACTCTTCAGTGACCACGGGATGACATTTTCTTTTTCCGCCCAACCCCAATTGGCCAACGTATCACTAAAGAATTCGAGTTTCTTGCTTGGTGTATCGAACCCGATCTTGAATTGATCATCCACTTTAAGTCCAACCACCGCCCCAGACAAGTCTCGGACACGATCGTGCTCATCGGAGGCGAGACCAGCTTCGAGTCCAGAAGGAAGCGGTCTGTCGAAGGGCATATAATTTTCCTTCTTCACTTCAAACACGCCAAACTTCCGCATGTATGCCAGCGGGCTCAATCCTTCTTTTGCGGCGGCTTCGGGAAGACCCGGCACGGAGTTTTCAAAAATCCATTGATAGTATTCATCAACCGTAATGATTTCGCCAGGACGATAGGGTGACTCAAAATATTGACGAATACCCAAACAGCCATCGGGATCAAAACGGGCCGAGAGCTGAATCCAAAACTCGTTCTCTTCCCAAACTTCGCCAGGGTTGGCTTGATACGTGAAATCAACTTTGATGCCCGCGCGTCCCATCGCCACACGACGCACCGGCTGACGAAATGCGATCCACTGACTGGAGTGTGTTTCCTGGCTCATGAGGTCGTGACGTTCGGGTCCGTGGCCTGTTGGCAAAACATAATCGGCGAACCAGGCAGTTTCATTCCATGTAGGTGTGAGCGCGACATAACATTTTATTTTTGATTCGTCCTTGAGTGCCTTGAGCCACATGAAACCATCCGGGTTGACCCACATCGGATTGTAAACGCGCGTGAAATACACATCGAGGTCACCGCGGCCTTCTTCGAGCATGTGCGGCAAAAGGAAACTCATCTCGTAATGTGCGAGCGGCCATTCATTGGGATAATGCAACTCGTTCCACGCATTGAACGCCGGTGCGGACTTGAACGGCTTGGGAACAAATTTATTCCAATTATTGAGTGACGTGCCCCCTTCGTTGCCGACGCTGCCAGTCAGAACGTTGAGGAAGAAAATGCAGCGCGCCACCTGCCATCCGCCAAGATTGCCAACGCTGGCGCTGCGCCAAACATGGGTCGCAAGTTTGCCTTCACAATTGGCAATATATTTTGCAGATTGTTCAATGCGTTCGATGGGCACATCCGATTCTTTTGCAGCGCGCTCAAAAGTATATTCGGAATAAAGTGTTTTCAGAACTTTATCAAAATCGTCAAAGGTTGGAGAATCTGGAATCAGCGAACGAATCGCATCCCATTCAGTGGATGTTGAAGCTTTGACATGGTTGAGAAATTCTTTCCAATTTGTCCACTTGCGGACGAATTCTTTGTCGTATTTATTTGTTTGAATGAGATGATTTGCAATTGCCAGAAGAATCGTATTCTCACTGCCGGGCCAGGTTGGTAACCAAACATCGCTCATGCTGGCAGTGTTTGAAAGACGCGGATCGAAGGTGATAAGCTTCGCGCCATCGGTCTTGGCTTCGATGATACGTTGTGCATGCGGGTTGAAATAATGTCCTGTTTCGAGATGGCTTGAGATCAAAAGAATCACACGTGCATTGGCATAATCGGGACTCGGTCTATCCTGTCCTGCCCAGAAGTTATAACCTGCGCGGGCAGACGAGGAGCAAATATTGGTGTGACTGTTGTGCCCGTCCACCCCCCAAGCTTGAATGACGCGATTGGTATATCCATCTTCGCCGGGACGACCCACATGATAGACAATTCCATCACGGCGACGCGCACGACTCTCACGCATCTTCTCTGCGATCTCGCTAAGTGCCTGCTCCCATGAAATGCGTTCCCATTTTCCATCGCCGCGTTTGCCAACTCGTTTAAGCGGATACAAAATCCGTTCAGGGTCATAGACTTGATTATGTGTAGCGGGTCCTTTCGCGCAGTTCCGTCCGCGGCTACCAGGGTGGACAGGGTTGCCTTCAAACTTGCGGATCTCGTAAGTATCTTTGTCAACATAGGCAAGAAGTCCACAGGCGGATTCACAGTTGAAGCAAACAGTTGGCACAAGTGTATAGCGTCTTGCAACTTTCTTAGGCCATTCTTTGCCGTCCCATTCAACCCAGTCATCCCACACATCAGGAGGCGGATATTGGCTAATGCGCCCATCAGGGTGAACGACTTCGGTCAACTTGATGGGTTTGCGGTCTGATGTTGCGAATTGCGGGACAGCGGTGCCAGCGGAAGTTTGGGGAACTTTTGTTTTTGTCATGAATTACTCCGTTGGTCGAGTAGCGAGCGTTCGTTGCGAGCGTACCGAGACCAACATGAAAATTGAAAATGTAAAGTTTGCTAGCAACTAGTGGTCTCGATATGTTCCTCTCTATCGCTCGGAACTACTCGACCACCGAGGTTGGCTACGAATTCGGTATATGTTGTGGAGCCATTACGAAAGCATATTCATAGAAGAACAAGCCCACAATGGCACAAGTAACAGCCACTGGCAAAGCAAAGGTGCTGAACGTGAAGAACAACGCCAATGGGATGATGTGTCCCAGCGTGATGCCGCCCCACCAATAGTAATTGCGGAATTTTCCGTGGGTCATTTCGCGGTGGGCCAGCAGGGCAACTTCAGATGCGAAGGAATTGATTTTGCCTGCCAATGTCAGAAGGAGATTGATCGCAATACTGATTGGGAAGAGCCCAACAAGTAGTGTACGCAAGTCAGCAGAAAGCGGGACAAACACATTCACGATCATGAACACGCCACTGGCAACCATCATGGATTGAGCAAACAATTGGAAAGGAAGCAGGTTACTTTGCCACATATCGCGTCCTTCAGCTTGACCAAGGAGGAGGGCAGTGTAGATAACAGAGAACAAAGCAAATGGAAGTGTCAACCACGCGACAATGGGGCGAAACGTTGACGCAATGTCACCAGAGAACCAGCGCATAAACGCTGCGCCTTCAATGAGCCACCAAAATCCAGCGACAGCGGTAAATCCAACAAGGATAAACGCGCCGCGTGCGACCCATGACTTCCATTGTGGACGGAGCAGGATATTCAAGAAACGTTTGGGCTGTGAGAGATCTTTGATAAGCAAGATTACTGTCAACAGCATGAAAACCATCGCTGTGAAACCTGCGGCGAGGAAGGTCAGGGAGTCAAAGGGAAAGAGATTGAATATCACACCAAGACTCATAAGCATGTAGAGTCCACCTGCGATGTTCTTCGTGACCAGATAGGAAGGTAACTCCCAGTGCCATTGAATTTTGTGTTGGGCATTATAAGCAGTCTGCACCATGTGTTCGGCGACACGTCCGCCAATTTGAATCGGACCGTTGAGCGGGCGTCCCTGTTCCTGGGGAGACCGAATCGGTGTGCCGGATTTGGATATCTTTGTTGAAGATGGAAACACGGGCAGCTCATACGCGGACACGTTTTGTTCAGTAATCTTGTCTGCCCAGACATAACTATCGTGTGCAGGCGAAGCAGTCGGATGAAGTGACCAGTCGTTGCCGTTGATGTAGAACAGCTTGGGACCCGTGCCCTGCTCGGGCTTGCGAACGGTCGCTTGGGCAGTGGACAGCTTCCGACTTATTTCCGAAGCGGGGTCGTTCAAGTCACCAGCGAGGATCGCGTGTTCGGGGCAGACCACCACACAGGCGGGTTCGAGTCCCACGTCCAACCGATGAGCACAGAAGGTGCATTTCGCGGCGGTATTGGTTTCGGGGTCGAGATAGATCGAGTCGTAGGGACAGGCTTGCATACAGGATTTACATCCAATACAAATGGACGGGTCGAACTCAACAATACCGTCTGCGCGCTGATACATCGCGGTAACGGGACAGATGCGCACGCAGGGTGGGTTGGCACAATGATTGCAGCGGGTCACCTGAAAGCGGCGGCGCACATCGGGATACGCACCCGTCTCAACATACTTGACCCATGTGCGATTCACACCTAGCGGCACTTGGTTCTCGGACTTGCACGCGGTACTGCATGCGTGACATCCGATGCACTTGCTCTGGTCGATTAGAAATCCATAATTGGTCATTGGCGCTATCTCTCTTCAAGTGATACATCAAACTGTAATGGGTTTTCAAGAGCCGGAAAATAATCGGTGAGGAGACTGAAGCCGCCATCTACATAAAGAGTTTGGCCAACGATCATCTCAGACGCTTCGGAGCAAAGGAAAGCAGCCACCCTGCCAACATCCTGCGGCGTTACAAGACGACGGGTGGGATTACGCTGCCGCACATAGTCAAGGGAAACCTGCACATCGACTTCCATATTCGATAAAGCGTCTGTATCCACCAAACCAGGGGAAATGGCATTCACAATGATGCCTTGCGGTGCAAGTTCCACTGCAAGATATCTTGTAAGCGATTCGACAACAGCCTTCGATAAACCAACCGTGCTGTAATTGGGAACGACTCTTACACCGCCGAGGCTGGTCACTGTAACTACGCGTCCCCAACCCTGACGCTGCATATATGGCGTGAGGCGTTGCACACAATGAAGGATCGAGCGTGCGTTTACATCCATCGTCCAATCCCAATGTTTATCGCTTGTTTCAAGCATGGGACGGAAGCCACCGGTCGCAGCATTGGCTACAAAGATATCGACTCCGCCAAAAATATCTTCGATGTGATCCAACATTGCGTCAATTTTTTCCTTGTCGGCAAAATTGGCTTTGACAGCAATGGCTCTTCGACCCATGGATTGGATCTCTTCAGCAACCGCTTCTGCCATACTGGCTTTACGCGCGTAATGAACAACGACATCCGCGCCTGTCTTGGCAAGTTCAATGGCAATCCCGCGCCCAATACCGCGAGATGAGCCTGTCACGAGTGCCACTTTTCCACTCAAAAAATTATTAGTGAACATGGATTTGCTCCTGCCATTCCTTTAAAGGAACACCACTCAATTTTTCTTCAACAAACTGCCATTCATAGATGGGTTCCGATTCAAGTTTTGCAATTTGAATAACATCCTGGCTTACCCAAAAACTACCGCGCACTTCGCAGTCGTTCACACGAGTCTCGCCTGCATGAATGAATGCGCGGGCTGAGATTTTCAAAGAACGCATTGGGTCAAGATTCTCACGCTCTTTGTGCAATGCAAGAAACTCATCCGAAATCAATTCCTGCGCCACTTCGTTGGTAGATTCGATCTCGTCAGCAGTCAATGCATCCAATTGTAGGGGTCGATTGAATGCATTGGAAAAATTATCGATCAGCATTCCTGTGATTTCCTCCAAGGGTGTCATTATCGCAAGCTGATTGAGTGTTATCAATTGCTGGTGCAACGCCTGCTCTGCAAGCCAACGAAAAGAGGACGATGGCGTTCGCCACACGGCGGTCATGGCTTCAAAGTCAAAATCAAAGAGCAGGTTACCAACGACAACACATGCCTCACCAATACGTCCCCCACCTGTGCCTGCGATTCGTTTTCCATCCACTTCGATCTCATTGGTATCACGCAGTTCAGCGTTCAATCCCAATCTTTTGAGAGTTGCAACTGGCGCGCCGAGGGTCAGCGCATAAATATCTTTCAACATGGCAGGCATGCGTGTGTGGTGAAAAATGCACTGGTAGAACAATTGATTCTCATCAAGATATGTCGCGCCGCCGCCGAGTCTTCGACGTAAGACAGGCAATCCGCGCCGTTCGCATTCTTCCACATCGAAAGTATTTTCAAAAACCTGATGATATCCCAGACACAGATATGGCGCGCTTGGACGGCAAACAATAATGACATCCTGCGAGTCGCATGTCATATTTTCAGCCAGCGCATGATAGATGGACTGAGTCTGCAAGGGTGGGACAAGTCCCAGGTTGAGAAGGCGGATTGGATTCATCTCGTTTACACACTCGCGGGATTGAGATTCGCCCAAACATCCTCCAAACGCATTTGTTGGCGGATAACGATCAAATCATTCACGTTGGGTTTGAAGGGATAATCCCGATATTCTTCGCCGGGGCGGTATGAGCCGTATGGACGGTTACATGCGACGTCACCTGCACGATCAGGACAGCCATTCGTCATGAACGGAAGCCCAGTATTGACAGCCACCTCAACCATCGTTTCGGGCGCGTCGAGACAGGAAATGTTACCTTCGGAGTCGAACGACAAAGCCTCATATGGCAACCCCTGA
>Ga0137333_1000100_pt1 | contig 20501 bp, 18 predicted proteins | sample EasRivERMLT231_2_FD_102286 | JGI IMG/M metagenome (GOLD analysis project Ga0137333, IMG submission 102286) | Soil microbial communities from meander-bound floodplain in the East River, Colorado, USA - East River MetaG ERMLT231_2 | ecosystem: Environmental > Terrestrial > Soil > Floodplain ... | reverse complement strand
GAAAATTTGCAGTCTCGCCTCGTGGGTTCACAGCGTGTGGTCTTGCGTGTGCGCGGCGATTCAGATGGATTGGACACTACGATCAAAAAAGTAAAAGGCACCACCCGCATTGAAACTAAGGACGAGGAAACTGTCGAGTTTGAGTTTTCCTCCGGGCAGGATGTACGTCCACAGGTTGCCAAAGCCGTTATTCAAGCCGGCTATGAGTTGATCGAGATGCGTCCTGTTGGCATGAGCCTGGAAGAGATCTTCCTTGAACTCACGCAGGATACCCCCACTGGCAAGAAATCGTAATTGAGGACTCTATGAGAAATATTTGGACCATCGCAAAAAGAGAATACGATCATTACTTTATCAGCCCGATCGCCTACGTTGTTGCTTTTGCGATCCTGCTGGCAATTGGGGTCGTCTTTGGCATCAACTTTTTTTACTTCACACAGAACGCCTATCAAAACTTCGGCGCGGCACCGGATATTTCACCGGTTACAGGCGTGTTTGTTTTTCTACTGGTACTTTCAACCCCCGCTCTGACCATGCGTCTGATCTCTGATGAAGCTCGCATGGGAACTTTGGAACTCCTGCTCACCGCTCCGCTCAAGGATTCAGAACTTGTTATCGGCAAATGGCTCGGTGGCATGCTTTACATTTTGACCTTGATCGCAGTCACACTAATATATCCCCTGATGTTGAATGGTATCAAGATCGGTTCTTTCACCTTGCTTAACGGGTTCGTATCACCGGGTATTGACATGAACGTGATGCTGACTTCCTATCTCGGTATGATCTTGATCGCAGGAGTTTTTCTGGCATTAGGCACAGGGGTTTCAGCCATGTTCACGAATCAGATCGCAGCCTTTTTCGCCAGCTTTGCTTTGTTTTTCTTTCTGTGGTGGCTGGTGGGTTTCCCCGCCAATGTGTTGACTGGCAGCAGCGCGGAATTTTTCCGATATCTGGATATGCAGAGTCATTTTTATGGCGCTCTGAGTAACGGCATCATTAACCTCTCAGACCTCGTTTATTACATTAGCCTGATCGCCCTGGGTCTCTTCACGGGGACAGTGGCAGTTGAAATGCGGAGATGGAGATAATGGCAAAAAAGACCCAATCAACGAAGAGCAGCTATACGTTCATCGCCCTGATTTTTGCAGGGCTGGCGTTCATCAGCACTGCCTTATTTTTGATCACAAAAGGATTGCTTACCATTGGCATGTTCAGCGGCGCGACATCAGAAACGCTGAATCGCGGTTTGCTGATCAGCATTGGCTTCACCATTCTTGGCTTGGCTGTCTATGTTGTCCTGGAACCTGAAAAAACAAGGCAGGCGATCACAGGCCGGCAGGCACGTTATGGAAGCAACGCCTTCATTATGTCGGTTGCCTTTTTGGGCATCCTTATTGTCGGCAATGTACTCACTTTTCAAAACCCGAAAAGCTGGGATGTAACCGAAGACAAGACAAATACCCTTGCTCCTGAAACAATCGAAGCGCTAAAAACTCTCCCGGAACCTGTCTCTGCGGTGGCGTTTTATTCGAGTGGGCTTTCAACCGAAAGTGCGGATGAATTACTGGGCAACTTCAAATCTAACAGTAACGGCAAATTTGATTATCAGTTCATCAATCCCGATACTGATCCCGTTGCTGCACGAGAAGCAGGCGTTACAGGCGATGGAAAGATCCTGCTTGTCATGGGTGATCGCAAAGAGATCGCTGGATTTGCATCTGAAACAGAACTCACCAAAACCCTGATCAGGTTGACAAACCCTGAGCCGCGCGCCGTTTATTTCCTTACGGGGCACGGTGAGGCCTCACTTGAATCTAGTGACAATAGTTACTCTGTTGCAAAACAAACACTCGAAAGTAAAAACTACATTGTCAACAGCCTGAATCTGGTGGCTGAAAACAAAATACCTGAGGATGCGCTATCCGTTATTATTGCCGGTCCTACCAAACAGGTTTCCCAAGCAGAAGTTCAGCTCCTCAAGAAATATGTAGACGCGGGTGGTTCACTGATCGTTATGGAAGACCCATTGCTCCTCACAGAGTTTGGCGAGGCAAGCGACCCTCTGGCAAATTATTTGTCAACTGACTGGGGTATCACTCTGAACAACGATGTCATTATTGACTTAAGCAGTCAGCAGCCACTAAATGCGGTATCCTACTCTTATAGCCAGCATCCGATCACTCAGAATCTGAGCGAGAATTATTTAGTGATCATGCCTCAAGCTCGTAGTATTAGCATCACAAATCCCATCGAGGGCATCACTCAAACACCATTGCTTCAGACCACACCGAATTCATGGGGTGAAGTGAATTTCACCAACGCCGAGGGCACTCAAATCTCACAAGACCCCGAAGATTTACCCGGTCCTTTAACCATGGCTGCCTCCGGAGAAAACACGAACACCAAAGGACGCGTGGTTGTATTTGGCAATGCAATATTTGCCAACGACCAGGGCTTTGATGCCTATGGTAATGGCAATATCTTCGTCAATTCAGTCGATTGGGCTGCAGAGCAGGAAGACTTGATCAACATCACTCCGAACACTCCCACTGAGCGCACGTTCGTACCGCCAAATCAAATTCAACTACTCATTGTCTTGCTCGGGTCGGTCATCATCATCCCTGGCTTGGTTGTGTTTGCAGGCGTCTCCGCGTGGCTTGCGCGCAAGCGGCAGGGATAGAACAAAATGCGTCGATCGACCGTTGTATATCTCCTGTTATTTTTAGGAATGGCAGGCGTCTATTATTTCATCAACAATCGTCCTGAACCGGCGGATATCGCTGTCACCGTTGAGCCTGAGGCGGCGGTCGAGTATTTATTCTCAAGTGCAGATGGCGTGCCCACCAGCATCCGCATGGAGTCACAGGCGGGTGAAATCGTCGAGTTGGCGCGTAATGCTGAGAATGCCTGGGCGGTGATACTGCCCATCGAAGCCGCAGCAGAACAAGGGGCGTCCGAAGCGGCGGCGAGTCAACTCACGACCATCCGCATTAGCGACCATTTGCCCAACATCAGTCCAAAAGATGTTGGTTTGGATGTGCCTGCATATACATTGAGCGTGAAATTCACGAATGGTGTGGAACGAATTGCGGAAATCGGGGTTATCACTCCCACAGAGAGCGGATATTATGTAAGCATGGACGGCGAGATTGTGATCGTAAGTAGAAGCGCGATAGATGCATTAATTGGACTCCTGACCAGTCCGCCCTATGCCGAGACGCCGACTCCCAGCCCCATCCCTGCCACTGCGACACAAACTCCGCTTCCTTCTACACCTGAACCTGCCACGGCGACGAATGAATCTGCCACGCCTTAGCCGTAACATTTTAGAGTCTGAGACGTCTATAAACAGTAATGAAAAAAGTATTGTAATTCACTTCAAAAAAGAGTATTCTGATATAAAAAAGAAAGTAGACATGTAGCGAATGGATGTAGACAAGATATTGATGGTTGACGAAGAAGAGGAATTTCCCGCCATAGCGCGGCTCGTGGAAATGGGCCGCCAAAAAGGGTATATTACTCTCGATGATATTCTGCACTTCTTCCCTGAAGCCGAACAGGATGTTGAGCAACTTGAAGAAGCCTTTTCGGCTTTATTAAGCGCAGGCATTCCCTTTGTGGAAGATGCGACCACCGCGGAACCCACCGAGGATGAGCTCGTTGCCGTGGAAGCCATTGAAACTGAGCCTGAAATTGACGCCGCGCTCGATGACTACCTCGCCAATATTGATACAGACGATACGATTGGCTTATACCTCAAGGAAGTTAGTCGCGTTCCGCTATTGACTGCCACTGAGGAAGTAGCGTTAGCCCAACGCATCGAACGTGGACGTATGTCTCGTGAGGAACTCGCGAAAGGCAACGCCAGTCCACGCCGACGACTTGAATTACGCAAGTTAATTGAAGATGGCTGGGCAGGACGTGAACACCTCATCACTGCCAACTCCCGTTTGGTGATCTCGGTTGCTAAAAAATATATGGGACGCGGTGTGCCGTTTTTGGATTTGATCCAGGAAGGTAACATCGGTCTCATTCGCGCAACTAAAAAGTTCGATTACCGCCGCGGACATAAATTCTCGACGTATGCAACCTGGTGGATCCGTCAGGCTGTGACCCGCGCCATCGCCGATCAGGGACGCACCATCCGCGTGCCGGTGCACATGGGCGATCAGATCAATAAATTATTGCGCGTGCAGCACCAGCTTACCCAACGTCTCGGGCGCGAACCGAGTGTGGAAGAACTGGCAGAAGCACTGGACGTTCCACCCAAGAAAGTGGAAAACATGATCCAGGTGGCGCGCCGCCCGCTTTCGCTGGAAACTCCAACTGATGATGAAGAAGATTCGGTGCTGGGCGATTTCATCGAAGACGATGAGGCTCCCCCGCCAGATGACACTGCCACATACAATCTGTTGAAGGAACATCTTGGCGAAGTGTTGAATGGCTTACCCCCACGCGAAGTCCGCATTCTTCAATTGCGTTACGGTCTCCTCGATGGGCAAGCCTACACGCTCGAAGAAGTAGGACGCAAAATGGGCGTCACCCGCGAACGTGTGCGCCAGATCGAAGCCCAGGCTTTAAGTAGACTGCGCCACCCATCCATTCGTCGCAAGTTGCGCGATTATTTGGGCGAGTAATCCTCGATACAATAACAAACGGGACAATATGCAATTGTCCCGTTTGCGTTTAAAATCATTGGATGGATATTAAAAATACCATCAGGCAGTCTTGGGGGAAATTAGACGAGTCTTGGCGCTTTGCCATTTCCGCATTTTTTATAGCCCGCGTTTTTTTTGCAATTTGGTCAGGGGTGATTCTTATCATTCAACCGATTGCAGTCCATTACATAGGTGACACGAATAATCCTGGTGTTGTTTTTCTTGATTTGCACACAAACCAGCCTTATGCCTATAACCGCCAGGTTGACGGGCAACCTTTCACCTTCCGCCCCGTTAATAGGGCGACCGTCACAGATCTTCAATCGAATAGCATCTGGGATATTTCCACCGGCATCGCCATCGAGGGAAAATATAAGGACTTCAAACTTTCTCCAACAAGCTACCCGTCCGACTTGTTCCCCTATCATAATGTTGCTCCATATCCAAATACATGGCTGGCAATGTGGCAAAGATTTGATGCCAATTGGTACACTTCCATCGCAGAAAATGGCTATGGAAGCATCAAAGGGGACGATCATTTCCCGCCACTTTACCCATTGCTTATTCACTTGACTACACCATTATTTGGCGATGGCTTCATTGCAGGTCTGGTTATCTCACAGCTTGCAACTTTATATTCTTTAAAACTTATGGTGGATCTGTTTTCTCAGTGGGGAAATGTCACCTCTGGAAAACAAACTGTAGCTTATTATCTTTTATATCACACCTCTTTCTTTCTTTTTAGCGCGTACACCGAATCACTCTTCCTGATGACAACCTTGCTTGCCCTGCGTTCCATGAAAAACCGATCCTGGGCATGGGCTAGTTTCTGGGTTTTCTGCGCGATCACCACGCGCTTACAAGGTGCGGCATTATTCATTCCAATGCTTTACTTAATGTGTCAGGACCAGCCTTTTCTGCGCAAACTTCAGCATTGGGCAGGGCTTGCCATTTCAGGAACTGGCTTTTTATTTTATATTTTTTTGCGTTCCACCCAGGTATCTGGAAACGCACTGCCATTTTCCGAACCAGCCTGGCGCGCGAAACTAGTCCCGCCCTGGGAAACTTATCTTTATGCTGTTCGAACGCTTTTATCAGGTGATTTCAATCATATTGATTTATTGAACTGGGTGGTAGTTACCTTTTTTATACTACTCCTCATCATTGGCTGGAAGCAAATCCCCATTGAATATAATTTATACACAGCCTTCAGCTTGTTGATCATGTTAATCAGGATCGTTGAAACCCAACCATTGATATCCATGTCGCGATACTCACTGACCCTGTTTCCACCTTTTTTTATATTGGGACTGGCAGGGAATAATCCGTGGCGACGACGAATACTCATCTACAGTTTTATCGCTTTAAATATGTTCCTAAGCTCGGAATTTTTCAGCTGGGGCTGGGTGGCGTAAGTTTAGATCATGAAAATCGTACAATTCATCCTCCCTCGCATTGAATACATCCTCTTCGCCGCCATCTTTTGGGGCATTGCAGCCACGGGACCAATCCTGCTCAACTCAGATGGCGACCTGCCGCGTCATCTTTTGGTCGGGAAGTTGATCCGCACCACCCATGAAATACACTTAACTGATATCTTCTCTTACCGCACAGTTGGTTTTCCCAGCATTCCACACGAGTGGTTATCACAGGTCAGCTTTTCGGTTTTTTATGATTTGCTTGGTTTAGGCGGTGTCGTATTTCTTACAGCCCTCATTGTTACAACAGTATGGGTGATCATTTACTATGATGCATTACGCAGGTCAAACAGTCTGATTGCTGCGCTTGTGTTTACCGGGCTTGGGGTTGGTGCAAGCCTGATCCATGTGTTGCCGCGCCCACACCTTTTTAGTTATCTATTCACCACACTTTGGATTCTGATTCTAGAGCAAATTCAAAAAGATAAACCACACAAGTGGTGGATGCTGCCTGTGCTGATACTTGTATGGGTGAACCTGCATGGAATGTTCGTGTTAGGTATTGTGATATGGATTATTTATCTAGTTGGTGACCTGTTTGAAAACCCTTCAAAATCCTGGCTCGCCAGCTCAAGGACAAAGGCAATGTTGACAGGTGGAGCATTGTCCGTCGTTGCAACCTTCTTATCGCCCTCCGGCATTGGGATATGGCAGGCAATTGCATCTTTGGGAGGCAATGCTTACATCAAATCCAGAATCCCTGAATACCAATCAGCCAATTTCCAAATTCCGGAGACTTGGCCCTTTATTCTGATACTACTCCTTGCGATTGCGAGTTTTTCCCGATCAACAGCCAAAACCCCATGGCGATATGTATTTCTGATCACAGCGTTTGCCGGCGTCGCGCTTTACTCCAGTCGCATGCTGCCATTATTTGCAATTGTATCCGTGCCGATCGTCGCTCAAGCATTTACAGGCTGGCTGAAAGAAGATTTTCCCCAACATCGCATTTGGACGATTGAGACAAATCTCAACAACACCAACCAATCATCAAACGGCTGGATTTGGGTGCTCGCAGTTGTTCTTGCGGTTGCCATGCTTTTCAAACTAAATATCCCCATCGATGCCGGGAGTAAGGGCAATACTTTCAGTCCACAATTTTTCCCCGTTGAGGCTGTGACCTGGCTTGAGTCAAATCCCCAAAGCGGACATGTATTCAACGAATTTGATTGGGGTGGATATATGCTGCTAAAACTGTGGCCCATTCAGTCAATCTTCATGGATGGACATACCCATATCTACGGCGAAGATTTAACCAGAGAATACGAGCAAGTCGTCACACTGAGCAATAATTGGGAATCGATCCTTGATAAATATCAGGTCATGTGGGCTATCGTTCGAACTCAGTCATCGATAGCCGGAGCACTTGAAAACGAAGGCTGGGAAATCCTATATCAAGATCCTACAGCGATCATCCTTTCAAAGCCTTAGTCTCGCTACAATACCGCATCGATCATGATCGCGAGAAAGATGAATACCAAATACGAGCTGGACCATTTGTACATACGCCAGGCTAGTTTATTGCCGCCATGTTTCCAAACTGCCCAGGCAGCATAAAGCAATGCACCACCCAACACAAGCGAAGAGATCAGGTAAAAGGTTCCAGCCAGATTAAGGATAGGGAGTAATAAAGTAACAATCACTAATTCAACTGTGTAAACCAGGATTTGTTTTCGGGTTTCCATTTCACCACGCACTACAGGCATCATGGGCACCCCCGCATTTTCGTAATCCTTCATACGGACAATCGCCAATGCCCAAAAATGCGGGGGTGTCCACATAAAGATAATGGCAAAGAGAATCCAAGCTGTCCAATCGAGGTGCCCAGTTGCGGCAGCGTAACCAACCATGGGCGGAATTGCCCCTGCACCGCCGCCAATAACGATGTTTTGCACTGTCGCTTTCTTGAGCCAAAGGCTGTATAAAATTACATAATAAATGATTCCCGCAAGAGAAAGCAAAGCAGCAAGACCATTCACAAAACACGCGAGCAGATAATAACTTAAGAGAGAAAGTCCCAGCCCAAAAGCCAGCCCCTCCGCACTCGTCAAACGCCCATCGGCAAGCGGACGCTTGGCAGTGCGCTGCATGTTCTTATCCAGCTCGCGGTCAATGAATTGGTTCAAGGCGCTTGAACCGCCAGCCGCCAATGCGCCGCCCAACAAAGTCCACATGGTTAAAGAAAAGGATGGCCACGCCTGTGCACCGATCACAAGTCCGCCGTAGGTCGTGATCAACAACAGCCCGACGATCAATGGCTTGGATAATGCAAAGAAGTCTTTGGCACGCTGACGCCCATTTAGCACAACTGGTTTCGTTTCGTTGATAACCAAAACCCCGGAAGCATATACCAGCAAACCAAGTGAGACCCACAACGCCACTGTGGTAAGTTTATGCAAAATCACAAGATGTCCCGCATCCAATTGGGTAATTTGAATCGCGCCGACCAACGCCTGCCCAAAAAACATGACAGCCAGAATCGTGGTGAGAGGCAAGATCACACGCTGGTCACGTTGTTCATGCCAGGCTTTACGAAAAACAACCAGCATCAAAATGGAGGCCACGCCCACCAATGACATGTGGATGAGTTTCATCCAACCTAACGGCGCAGTTGGTGTGCATACAGGCCAGCCCGCGCAATATGCCCAGGCATCGGTTAAGGTCACGATACGACCAGCTACCGTGAGCGCAAGCACAGCAAAAAACAATCCAACTACATAACGTGAAAACGAAGACTTAAGCGAAAATGTCATTTTATATCTGTTCCCTGTTTTCGGAGAAAGAATGGATAACCTACAAATAAAATGGTCGCAAACGTGAACCATTGTAAAGCGTATCCAAAATGCGGACCTTCTGTCAGTTCAAGTTCAGGCTGAAAGGGAATCGGCGGCTCGGTATCGGCAACATCAGCATTCGTCTGAATGTAGACTGGCAAGATCGGATAAGGCAATTGGTTGGCAACTTGTGCCACATCCGCATTATTCCAGACCGCAAGCTGTGACCCATCCGCAGGCAGCGCATCTGCGACTCCGCCGATAGCTGGTTTGCCCAACCCCAACCGGACCTGCCCGATGACTTTCACCTCCCCAGCCTCATCGTATTTGCGCCAATCTTCTGGCGTTGAGTTGCCGTCAGCGGGGATCCAGCCACGGTCCACCAGAACAGCCGTCCCATTGGAAAGAAGCGGGGTCAGTAGATGGTATCCGTATTGTTCACGGTAATACTGATTGCGGACGGCGATCTGATTCTCAAAGTCATATTCCCCAATAAATTGAACAGGCCGCCACTCCATCGTGTTGATATCTTCAGGCGCTTCCTGATTCAAATCCAAAACAGATTGCGAACGCGCAGACTCAACCTGCGCATTGAACGCGCGCCGCTGTTCGAGCCTATCCAACTGCCAGATACCCAGGCGTATCAACACAAGCGTTCCAGCGACAACTAATAAAGTGGCGAACCACCATTTTCGGGAAAACATTTTAAGCAGGAGCATTTTCGGTCTTCTTGGCAGGAACTACAAAACTATATAGCAAGATCAATATGCCCAGCGGGATGCCCGCATACAAACCGCCATAAATTCTTGTACCCAGCGTGAGCGATTGACGCACATCAAGCCCAAAGTAGTTACCCGGTTGGAAGGAACATTCGAATGCCATATTCTGCTCTTCGTTCAATGCGAGCCGAGCTGATGAATTCGCAGGAATCCAAAGCTGACCCAGTTTATGATCAACAAGATCTTCATTCACGACAACCAGCGTATCACCAATCACAAAGACCATATCCAACGGAATGGAAGGCGGCTGTTCACCACGTGCCACTTTCTCAGCCGTGCCCGCGGGAATGGTCAGAATCACTTCCTGGGGCGGGCGGGCAGTTTCCTGTAAAAAGATAAAAGAAAATTCACTGATCAACACGCCCAACACAATACCGATCAGCATGGAAATAACAATACGTTTCATCATCATTCACATCATCTTTCGCGGGAGGGATTTCCCGATGTTTCAATTTGTTATTGTTTTTGTTTCAAGATCAATTTCAGATCATGGACCATATCTTCCACGGGGGTATCGAATCCAAATGAAATCCGCAAATTGCCCTGCTGATCGATCACAGTTACACGGGCTGTGTGGTCAACGGTATATCCTGCGACAGAAGTCCCTTGTATGATCTCGCGGTAAACGCCATACGCCTGCCAGATCTTTTCCAGTTCCGTTTGCGACCCGCTCAAACCGACAAACGCCGGGTTAAAACGATCCACATATTCCTGCACACGCTCGGGCGTATCACGCTCAGGGTCCACCGTCACAAACAGGACCTTCACCTGCGCTGCATCCGCGTCGCTAAGTTCTGCCAGGGCAAGTTTCAATTGCGCCATGGTGGTAGGACATACATCCGGACAGGTGGTGTACCCAAAGAATAGCAATACGACATTGCCCCGCATCTCACTCAACTGGAAGCTGCTTCCGTCCGACCGAGTTAATTCAATCTCAGATGCCAAGGGATACGGCTCGCCGAAAGTCGTTCCGCGAAAGCTGGCAGGTTTTGCAAACACTAGAACCGCAACACCAATTGTCAAAATCAACAAAAAAGAGCTTACGCCCACGAAAAGAGTTTTTCTATCCATGCTTTTCCTGAATCACCAAGATTTTCAAAACGATGTTAATCATACACCTAAAAATCGGGGCGACCTGTGCAGGTCGCCCCGATTTTATATTTCTCTAATCGCCTACTTATGGAAAGCTATTTGGCAATTGCACCGATGAGGTACAAAGCCGGGTAGAAGAAAATCCATACCACATCTACGAAGTGCCAGTAGACCGCGGCAGCTTCGACGGGATAGTGCTTCTCATCGTACAAACCGCGCCGGGCATTGTTCAGCACAACGAGCAGGAAGATCAAACCAGTCAATACATGGAAGGCGTGCATACCGGTCATCATAAAGAACGCGGCACCTGCCGGACCACTGCCCGGAGTAATACCCTCTGCAATGGCATTAGGCCATTCCACGAATACCACACCGATCAAGAAGCCCAGACCTAATACAAACGTAATCAGGGTGTTGGTGATAAAACCTTTGCGGTCACCATTTGCCATCAAGGTCTCGCCGCGGTTCATAAAGAACGAAGAGACCAGCAACACGCCAGTAACGATCAACCCCAGGGTCTGATCCAAATGCGGATGAGTAAGACCGAGCAGGTTAATTCTCATCACCATCAAACCGCCAAACACGAAGGAGTCTGAAACGAGGAACAACCAGAGTCCGATCCGATTCGTACCGGATTTGTACTCGTAGGAATCCTCATCGCCTTCATGTTCGGCGTTGAGCTTATAAATATGCATGTAGTAATAAACCACAAGCACAGCTTTAACCAAAGCGATCGCGACCAGCAACACAGCTGAGTTGAAAGTGATCGCGATACCGAACTCGAGCACAGTCAACACCGCCAGGTATACAAAGATGAATACGCCCTGGCTGAGCATGGATGATTTTTCTTGTTTATGTGTCATGAAACCTATCCTCCCCTTTTAGTGTTTCTTGCCCGCAGTGGCAGAAAACTCAACATATTTTGAATCAGCCAAACCGTAATCATACGGCTCACCCACAACTTCGAACGGGACTTCATAGTTATGAGCCGGCATTGGAGATCGGACCTGCCACTCAGGGGAACGCGAGTTCCACACATTGCCTTCGGCTTTTTCGCCATGCTTGATGCTGTAAATGATATTGATGAAGAAAATCAACACCGAGAGGGCGATTCCAAAAGCGCAGATGGTCAAGATCAAATGCATATTATCAAAACCAAGCGCGGCGTCATAATCCGCGATGCGACGGCGCATACCGCGCAGACCAATGAACATCATGCCAAATGTCAGCATGAGAAACGAGGGGGTCATTAACCAGAAGTGGACTTTACCCCAGAACTCATTCATTCGGCGTCCTGTCGCTTTGGGGAACCAATAATAGATAGCCGCAAAGAACGGAAAAACAAACCCGCCAAAGATCGTATCGTGAAAGTGTCCCACAACCCAATAGGTGTCGTGTAAGTGCAGGTCAAGCGCCACCATGGCATTTGGAGGACCAGTAACGCCACCCAACAGGAAGACAACGATCGCGCCCAACACGAACAACATGGGAGTCGGTGTCGAAATCTTGCCACCCCAGATCGTGGCGATCCACGAGAAGAACTTTACCCCAGTCGGCACAGCGACGAGCATCGTGCTATACATGAACGGCACACGCAGATATTCATTCATACCAGAGGTGAACATGTGATGTGCCCAAACCACAAAACCGACCAACGCAATACCAAGTGATGACATTGCGATCCAGCGATAACCAAACAACGGCTTGCGGACAAATACCGGTAACAATTCAGAGATCACACCCAAACCGGGGAGCACGAACACGTACACCGCCGGATGCGAGTAGAACCAGAATAGATGCTGAAACAGGACCGGATTACCACCTTTGGCAGGGTCAAAGAAACCCATCCCGAATAGCCGTTGGAAGCTAACCATTTGGAAGGAAAGACCGATCAACTGCGTAGCCGTCATCGCAATAATGGAGGTAGCGATGGCTGCCCACACAAAGATCGGCATGCGCATGGCAGTCATACCTTTGGCGCGCATCCGCAGCACGGTTGCGATCACATTCAACGCACCCAGGATCGAGGACCAGCCCGCCGTAAAAACACCCCAAAAGAACATCTGAACGCCCACCGGGGCTCGTGATGAAAGTGGCGGGTAGCCTGTCCAACCGGTATCAAACCCGCCTAAAACCATACTCATCAGTAAGAGCACTGCCGCAGGGACAGCGACCCAAAACGCAAAAGCGTTCATGCGGGGGAAAGCCATATCCTGGGCGCCAACTAACAAAGGCACTACATAGTTGATAATGCCAGAGATACCCAGCAAGATCGAGACGATCATAATCATGCCATGCAGCGACATGAGCGTGTTATAAAATTGCGGACCCGTTTGATTAAACACATTAAATTTCGTGGGGTCTGCGCTTAAGAATTGAAGACCTGATTGCGCCAGCTCGGTACGGAAGATCAACGCGAACAAACCGCCTACTGAGATCAAGACCAAGGCAGTCACAGTATATTGGATACCGATAACCTTATGGTCCAGCGATACACCAAAATATTTTTCCCAGCCAGGCTTATCTTCGTGATGCTCAGGCGTATCAATACCACGCGCCCACTTCATCCAATCATCCATCACACCGACACCCACAAGGAAGGAGATCACACCCATCAACGCGCCAAACACCCAGGCTGGTTCGCTAAAGAAGAAGGCACCGAATAACTTGTTTCCAGTCATACCCATGAGTGCCCGAATCCCAGTGACGAACAATCCACCAAGGAGCGTCCCCATCACTTGCCAAACTAAACCACGGGTGATTCCACGATAACCGTACAGCCCAAAGAAGAAAGCCGAAACAGCGAACAGGAGCGCAAACGCAGAGGGAACTGCCCCGGCTAATTTCGGAGTGCCGCCTGAAATCAGCGCGTCCAATCCAAACCCGATCCCATACCCCACCGCACCTGCGATCAGCAGAAGCAACAAGCCACTTCCAACAGTATTCTTTTTGATCATTTTTGAAATTCCTCCGCCAATTACTTCAGCGTTTTAATATACGCGACAATGTCCGCGATTTGCTCGTCTGTAAATTGATAGGGCGGCATGATTTGAGTCTCAAACCCTGCGACGATCTTCGCTTGAGGTGCCTTGATCGACTCTGCAAGGAATGCATCATCCGCTGTTACCGATGTGCCATCAGACAACTGAACTGTGGAACCAAACAGATTGAACCAGGTCGGACCGATCCTTGCAGAACCATCAATGGAATGACAAGCCGCACAACCGTTCGCAGTGACCAAAGCCTGTCCTCTTGCTTCAGGCGTATCTAAAGCCGCCGCTTCAGCCTGGCGTTCACTCACCCAGGATGTAAACAAAGCGCCGTCCACCACTATCACTGGCTGTTCCATGGAATAGTGTGAGGTACCGCACAACTCAGCGCAGCGCACCTTGTATTCCCCAGCCAAAGTTGGCGTGATGTGTAATTCGGTCACGCGCCCAGGCACAAGGTCTTGTTTGACGCGAAATTCAGGGACCCAAAATGAATGGATGACATCCGTCGATTCCATTTTCAAAAGCACCTGCTTGCCTTCGGGTAGATACAATTCCTGAGTTGTAATGCCATACTCAGGATATTCAAACTTCCAGGACCACTGACTCCCCACCACCTTTACCACCATGGCATTCGGATCGCCGCGCAATGTATTCGCTAAATTCCCCGCACCCAAATAGGCAAAGATCACCACGACGAACAACGGAATAACCGTCCATGTGATCTCCAATGGCGTGTTGCCCTCAACGTGCTCAGCATCCGTGGTATCGCCTTTTTTACGCCTAAAAACCACCAGGCTGTAAAACATGGGCACCACGATCAAAGAAAAAAGAAAGGACATGGCAACCACTTGCAGATTCCACATCCAATCGATTTCGCTGGCTTGCGTACTCGCATTCACAGGCATCAAGTTTGCAGCATCCAAACCCGTATACACGAGAAAAGTCGCCGCAAGGACTAATATTGCCACAATCACAAAATGTCGCATACGTTCTCTCTCCTCAAACAAAAATGGAACAGGACCCTCCCAGGTCCACAACCGTCCAAATTTACCAAACTTTCCTTTATTTGTCACGAATTGTCGCACACTCAATGCAGACAAAAGCGGACAAAAGCGGTCTTATATTCAGCCGAAATCTGTTCCTAATTAATTGGCAACACCCAACGCTGATAGCACTTCCGCGCTATGCTCCGCCGGGCGTACATTCTCAAACACCTTTACGATGTTTCCGTTACCATCAATCAGGAAAGTAGTTCTCAAGACCCCTTCATAGGATTTACCCATAAACTTTTTTGGTCCCCACACTCCATAGAGATCACACACTTTATGCCCAGCATCCACTAAAAGTGGAAAAGGCAAATCGTATTTCTTCTTGAACTTTTCATGCGACTTAACATCATCCGGGCTAACACCTAAAATTACAACATTTGCTTTTTCGTATGCAGAATAATCATCGCGAAAATTACAGGCTTCCTTGGTACAGCCTGATGTATCATCTGCGGGATAGAAATACAACACCACATTCTTCCCACGAAAATCAGAAAGTTTCCGCATTACATTGGTATCATCGAGCATTTCAAATTCAGGCGCAGGGATTCCAGCAGAGATCGGCATAAGCGTTTATCCTTAATTTTCCACCAATTATACTCTTGTAAGTAAAATACGACGCTTCTTGATGAAGCGTCGTACTCAAAAAACTTGCTTTATTTTTTTATTTCAAAGTGCGTAGGAATGCAACCACCTGCCAGATCTGTTCTTCGGTAAGGATACCTTTCCACGGCACCATGGAGGTGCCTGCCTTGCCAGTGGTAATACGCCAGAACAGGTAATCGTCACCAGCCTGCGCTTGCAATTCAGCCAAATTCTTTGGGGCAGGGTCAAGCGCCGCACCAGCGGGACCATCACCGAGACCGGATTCACCATGACAAGTTGCACAATTGGTTTTGAACACTTCAGCGCCAGTGGTTGCCGCATCTGCGCCAAGAGGATTGGTCTTTCCAGCAAAATCCGCAGGAACGGAATCCAGTGCAACAACAGTCTCAGCCCCACCACCGCCACAAGCCGCGAGCACGAGTGCCGCAAGCATTAATACAACAAACCAGACTTTCTTCATTTACAAACCTCCAGTTAATTTTAGTTGGACATCGGCATTATACACACAAAGAAAGGATAGGAGGCGAGACTTAAGTTACATTGTCTTGATGCATCAAAAAACGCGCTCTTACTGTGAGCGCGTTTTTACCTTTATACCTACGAGATTACTACTTCAACATCTTCGCCGTCTTGAACGCATCTTCCATCGCATCGATCGTAGCAGGTTTTATAAGCATGACTGTCGCGCCGAGCTTCATCACCTTCGTGCGCGTTTCGGGTTGATCATCCGATGTGATCACAAACACCGGTACAGGTGTCAAGCGCGGCTCACGCTTGAGATATGTAAGAATTTCGGTACCGTCCACACCCGGCATGTTGATATCCAAACAAATAAACTTTGGGGTAAAACCGCTACCCAATATTTCCATTGCTGAGCTTGAGCCATAAGCCACGCGCGCTTTAAACCCCAACACACCCAACATTTGATTCAACGCATCTGCTGTTTGACGATTATCGTCAATAATTAAACCTTCATCCATCTAATCCTCCAAAATGATCGTGCCCATCACGGACACATCGTAACCTGTCAGTTGAGAAACAGCTTTTCTGAATGCCGAGTCAGCCAAAAGTCCGAAAAGAGGCGTAAGCAAGTCAGCTTCTGCATATTGTTTGGGAATCACCAGGTCATAGCGCTCTTGAAACAATGGCATAAAATCCAGATCCAAAGCTTGCGCGGCGGCGGCAATTCCAAGCCCACAATCTGCGCGACCTGAAGCGATCGCCGCTGCAACCCCAAGATGAGTATACTCTTCCTGATTGTAGCCAACAATAGACTCTGGCGATATTGTCATCGAATTCAAATGATAGTCCAATAGGACACGCGTACCAGCACCACGTTGACGGTTCACAAATTGGACATGCGGCTTGCTGAGGTCCCTCAAACTTTTGATTCTCTTTGGGTTATCTTTTTTCACCATCAACCCCTGTTCGCGCCCAACCAACGCGACAACTTTCACCGAAATGTTCGGCATGTACTGACGAATATATGAGATGTTATATTCGCCCGTTTGAGGATTCAATAAATGCGACCCAGCCAGGTGTGCCTCACCACGCCGCAATGCAACCAGCCCACCCTGCGAACCGACATTTGCAGAGACAAGCCGCCGGTTGTGTACAGATAAAAACTGTGCGAGCAAATCAAGTGTCAAATCATGTGAGCCGATACAGAAAATCGTTTTTTCAATTTCTGCCCTGCTGCGATACAACCGCACTTGAATCTTTTCACCAGCTTCAATACCTTGGGTACCACTTGGGACTAACGCCAACCCGTCCGCTTGCACAAGTGATGTGATGACTCCGGCGCCACGTGATAACGGCGCGGCAAGCAGTTTTTCGCCAACTCGACCGACAACGACTCGCACAAAGTCATCATCGCCAGCCGGTGAGACAAGTTTACGTGTAAGAATAACTGCTTCTGTTGGGAGCTCAAGTGGTCTGCGCCCGAGCCATTGCGCAATGAGCGGTTCAACGAAGATATCAATGGTCAATGCCGCAGAGACAGGGTAACCAGGGACACCGATAATTGGTATCAGGTGCGAAGTGTCAGGTTTTTCGATTTTCGATTTCAGATTTTCGATTTCAGATTGACGATTGATTAAGCCCAAGATGACTGGATGACCAGGTCTGACAGCAACGCCGTGTACAAGCAATTGCCCAAGCTTTTCAACAACCTTTGCAGAAAAATCCTCCGCACCTGCTGAGGAACCGGCATTGAGCAAAACAAGATCGTGGTCCCGTGCGGCTTCCAACACGCGTTCACAGATCAAATCAAAATCATCTTTCGTGATCGGATAACGCGTCGGCTCACCACCCATCGCTTTGACCTGCGCCGCAAGGACAAGCGAGTTGTATTCGAGAATATCGCCCGCTTTGAGTTTGCTTCCGATGGGAACCAACTCTGTTCCAGTTGGGAGTATGGCAACTTTTGGCTTGCGTGAAACTTTGATCTCTTGATGTCCTGAAGCGGCGATAGCACCCAAATCCACCGGCTTGAGGATGTGTCCTGCTGGTAACACCAATTGCGTTGCGACGATATCTTCCCCCAGCGGACGCACATGACTCCACGGTGCGACAGAAGCGCGAATTCGAATGGAGACAGGCTGACGAATCGCAGATGTGATTTGTCCGGTCTCATCGAGCGATTCCACATTCTCGATCGGGATGACTGCATTCGCCCAATCAGGGAGCGGGTCGCCAGTATCCACATATTGCGCTTCAGATCCCATAGACAGATTCATCGGCTTGGACGGCATAGCTCCAACCGTGGATAACGCCCGCACCGCAAACCCATCCATGGCAGAGGCATGATAATGCGGTGACGACACCTTCGCCCAGATCGGCTCGGTGGTAACACGACCGATCGCATTTTCATCGAGGGGAATGATCTCGTCACCCAACACCCGCCACATATCAGCATCTTGCAATGCTTCCCTTAATCGGGCTTGCGCTTGAGAGAGAGGAATATCGTGGAGATAGACAGACATGTTGGTTTACGATTTTGGATTTACGATTTTAGGTTGACAATAGTTTGCGCAATTTAAAGCTTGTATAACCTTCAACCTGAAACTTTCCAACTTTCTAATTGATTCCATCCATCGCCGCACCGAGGCGCTTCACGATCTCATCCACCTCATCTTCAGTGATCGAAAGCGGAGGCGCGAACGCCAGCACATTCCCAACTGGGCGAGTGCGCAGTCCGCGTTCCTGGGCAGCTTTGAAAACTTTCATCGCCATGGCGGCGTCAGCAGCTTTGGTTTCCTTATTGGAAACGATCTCAACGCCACAGACCAAACCAAGTCCGCGCACATCGCCGACGAAGGCGAATTCAGATAGAGTATTCAAACCTTCGAGTAATCTCTCACCTAATTCTTTAGCACGTTTCGGAAATTCTTCGCTTTCCATCAATTCAAGGTTCTTCAATCCAACAGCACAAGCCATCGCGTGACCCGAGTAAGTGTAACCATGCATGTAGGCTTCAGACTCAGGCGCGGACTCCATCGTCTCGCGGATCTCGTCCGAGATCTGGATGCCGCCTAATTGGGCGTATCCGCTCGTGATGGCTTTAGCGAACGAAAGAATATCTGGTTTAATATTCCAATGCTTGAGGGCAAACCATTCCCCGGTGCGACCAAAGCCTGTGATGACTTCGTCCGCAATGAAGAGCAGTTCATACTTATCGCAGATCGCACGTACCAACGGGAAATAATCATCTGGCGGGACGATCACGCCGCCCACACCCATGACAGGTTCAGCAATGAACGCCGCCACCGTATCCGCACCTTCATGCAGGATCGCTTCTTCCAGAGCTCGTGCCGCGGCTTGACCAATTGTCTCGCCGGGTTTGATATCGCCTTCGTAGCGATATGGATTCGGCGCAGGGATGTGCACAAATCCACCAATGGCGGGTCCAAACATCGTTTGATATTTTTCGAGTCCTGTAGCGAAGGTCGCGGCAAGTGTCACGCCATGATACGAACCTTTACGGGCAATGACTTTGTATTTACCCGGCTTGCCTTTGCGCTTCCAATAATAACGCGCGGTCTTGAACGCCGAGTCATTTGATTCAGACCCACCCGATGTGAAGAAGGTCGTATTCAAACCTTCATATGCAAAACCGGAAAGTTTTTCCGCCAGTTGAATGGACGGCAAGTTCGTCATGCCCGAGAAATTAGAAGTGAACGCCAGTTGCTTCATTTGGTCATAAGCAACTTTTGCTAGTTCTTCACGTCCATACCCCGCGTTGACGTTCCACAATCCTGCCATTCCATCGAGGATTTTCTGTCCATCGGCGGTGTACAACCAGACGCCTTCACCGCGCTCGATCACCAATGGATTGGCATGCGACTTCGGATGGTACACCGGATGTAACTGCTTCTTGTCTTTCTCAACCCAGTTTGTCATGTGGTTCTCCATTCTCATCTGTGCGCCGGTGGTTGAGTAGGCGGCGTTCGTCCACCATATCGAAACCACCAGTCAGCAAAAGCAAATCTTGAAACAAGATTACTTTTGAACATAGTGGTTTCGATACTCAACCACCAACTACATCATTACGTTAACACCTCAACATCATGCGGACCAGACTCTTTCAACCCTGCTCCGGTCATACGCACAAAGATCGCCTTTTGCTGAAACTCTTCCAGTGTATGGGCGCCGCTATAACTCATCCCCGATTGTAACCCACCCACTAATTGCGTTAGTACCTCACGTGTTTTACCACGATACGGCACTGCCGCTTCAACGCCCTCGGCTACATATTCTTCGATCTCTTCCTGGGTCAGGTCATTGCCTTCTTTTTGATTGCGTACGATATTCGCCTCACGTGAAGCCATGCCACGCGACGCCTTATAACGATGACCTCGGCGCGTCATGATCATACCTGGGCTTTCATCAGTACCTGCGAGCATGGACCCGATCATCACGCTCTGCGCGCCTGCCGCGATCGCCTTTGCCACATCACCAGGCTGACGAATTCCACCATCCGCAATAATGGGAACACCCGCAGACTCAGCCGCTTTCGCAGATTCAATGATCGCCGTCAACTGTGGCACACCCGAGCCGGCGACCTGACGTGTAAT
>Ga0137333_1000099_pt1 | contig 20703 bp, 15 predicted proteins | sample EasRivERMLT231_2_FD_102286 | JGI IMG/M metagenome (GOLD analysis project Ga0137333, IMG submission 102286) | Soil microbial communities from meander-bound floodplain in the East River, Colorado, USA - East River MetaG ERMLT231_2 | ecosystem: Environmental > Terrestrial > Soil > Floodplain ... | reverse complement strand
GGAACTACCGATCGATCGTCGATAATAAACTCCAGCTTGTCCTACACTATTCGTGACATTTTCTATATAAGCTATATGGGGTTCTCCAAGCGTATCAATAGCAACGTCAAAATTGGATACATTACTGCTCAGGTTGAACTTGCCCCATTTTGATGGGTCATCGAAATCATCAGAGGGTGTCTGGCTGTAATATAATGCGTCGCGCTTATCTGTCCAAAAAATATGAATTGCGCCTTTCAAATCAGCCAAAAGTGTCGGGGCAGCATCCTCAGGTTCGAACGGAAATTTGACTGTCAAAGGAATTGACCAGGTTATGCCATCAACACTTTGAGAATATTTGTAACCATCAACTTCGTCAAGCCAAATTACGTGAATTGCGCCTGAAGAATCAATAACCATTACTGGATTAGTTGCCACACCCGAGAAAGATAGGTTAACCGGAACGGTCCAGCCTGTTTCAGATTGCGCTTTGCCATCTTGAAAATTCCCAAAGACCATCCCCACCGCCAGTGCAAGCACACAGAAAAAATTCATTTGATTTCTATATTTTTTTATCATAAGAAAAACTGCCTCATTAGGGTTGGACCTGGGCTGAATTCATTTTGTCGATCATAGTGTAAGCCATGTCAGACAAGTCAGTACGGCCTTGGTTTTTCCACCAGCCACCGTAGGCATCCAGTTCGTCTTTTGCTTCAGGAATATCTACCAAAAATAATTGTGCCTTGTCTAATTCACCCAGCCATACATAACAATAGCCAAGGGACTTGGTTACACCGCGATGTTTAGGCGCCAAGCGATGGGCAACTTCAAGGTAGGTCGCTGCTGATCGAAAATCTCTATTTAGTAAGAAGAGCAAACCAAGACGATGATTCGCCGTCAGATTTTTCGAATCAGACTTGAGTGAAGAAAGAAGCGAAATATCTGCTGGTTGTAGTTGCAGGGCGATATCCTGTCCAGCCCATCCGGTATTAGGAAAACCTACGAGCTCCACTTTTGCCATTTGTACAGCGCCAAGATTCGCATACCAAACAGAATAAATTTTATTCAGAAATAAGAAAGCGGTTAGGCAAATGCCGATCAAAGACACCAATATCACAGTCTGAAGATCCCACTGTTTAATTGGCATTGCATCAGAATGATTTTCCTTACTTACAACGGCAGACATGCCGGCTAAAGATAATGCCAGAAAAGCGCCACTTCCGTTATACAAATAATCATCCACCAAGCCATGAATAATCGCGATAGTGATTGCAAACAAAACCAGCCAATTGAAAAGTTGTAATTCCTTGGAACTAGATTTTATGATCGTACGCGACACAATCCAAACACTTGCCAGGTAAATAACCAAAAAAGAAAAGCCACCTAGAAGCCCTTGCTCAAGCATCACATCCAAAAACATATTGTGGCTATTCGGAACATTGAAATAAGGGATTCCAAGAATGTAGTGAGAATATAAACCTGGGAAGGCTCCCAACCCACCGCCCGTGATCGGGAAATCACTCAAGATGGATACACTACGCCCAAATAATTCGGCGCGGCTCCCATTACCGAAAAAGTATTCATTTGAGAATGCGCCGACTGAATTTGCGGGCCCCATGTATAAAACGGCCACGACCACACATAAATAGATCAAAACACTGGATGGAAATACCGTTTCTTTTCCAAGCTGGAGATTGATCCCGCGCAAATTAACGAATCGCCAAAGCAGCCATACCCCAAGCGCGCTGAAAATTGCCATCCATATTCCGCGTGAGGTCGCCATGAAAATGGCAAACAAAGATATGGCAATTCCAATTGAAATGATGACAAATAAGAAGATATTCCGGCTTTTATTCTTTCGCAATTCGATTAACGGGTAGAGAATGAACGGAGTTGTGATCGCGGCAACCCCCGCCACGTAATTAGGATGAATGGAGGTCCACTCGAATTGAGGTCGAACATCTACGATCCAAAGCCCAATGGTATTTGCTATTTGCAGTTTCCGGGGAGCACCTATAAAGTCATATGCCAGTATATAGTGCAGGGACACACCCACCCCTATAGAAAAGAGAATGGCGCACACCCACACAAGGTTTTCTTTTGGCTGGGCACTTAAGGCATAATAAAGAAGAACACCGGTAGCGATGAACCAGAGTTTGCTCCAGGCAGCCTCCTGATCATACGACGCCCAATAGCCACCAATGGCAGTGATAAAAAAAACCACCACCAATCCGTCCAACTGGGTCTTTTGAAATGGGGATCTTCCGCCAACTAACCTGAATACTGCTGGAAGCAGGGCGGCCAGGAGAAACCAGAATCCCCATTCTGGTTTTAACATCCAGACCGCCCCACTAACTAATACAAGTAGCAGATCAACAAGCGCAAAGCGTCGATCGTTGACAAGTTGGCGCAAGGCAAAATTTCCTTTGCGGAGGGCAGGGTTAGCTTGCCCCGCCTACTGGCGCTCCCGAATCAGACGATGCCCAAAATATATGTTGTATACCAACATTGAGCGCGGTCTTCATGGTTGACCAATCGTACAACAACATTTTAAGATAGGTAAACGCAGGGCCTGGCCGGAAGGCCCATTCACGGAAGGCACGCTTCTGCCAGTACAGCAACCGCTCAGCGGGCATATCTGGATAATCCAGGACTGTGCCTTTATCCATATCCACTTGTTCCCAGCGAGTACCGGGGCGGAACCATTTATTTTCTACAACTTCAAAGAAGAATGGCGTCCCAGGATATGGCGCGGCAACATGGAAGAGGGCGATATCAAGAGGCAGTTTCTTGGCGAAATCGATCGTCTGACGAATTGTTTGTTCAGTTTCACCGGGCAAACCAATGATGAAGTAGCCCCAGTTCATGATGCCAGCCTTCTTTGCCCAACGTAAAGCACGTTCAGCTTTATCAGGGTAAGCTCCCTTGCGGGCATGTTTAAGGATCTGTTCATTTCCGCTTTCGATACCCCAGGAAATCAGACGGCAACCTGCCTTGCCCATCAGGGTAAGCATTTCCTCATCCACATAATCCACGCGGCTGTTGGAAGTCCAATGGAGATCGATCTTCTCATCGATCATCAACTGGCAAAGTTCCATGACCTGATCACGATTGACCGTGAAAAGATCAGCATACATATGGATGTTATTAATACCCAGTTTCTTCAATCGCCACATTTCCTCCATGATCAACTTGGGCGAGCGAATACGCGCGGAATACTGGTAACTGACATGTTTGATACAGTAGGTGCAACCCGCCGGGCAGCCCCGACTGGTAACGATAAAAGTGAAGGCGCCTTTGATATAGGGCATACGATAAGACTGCAAAGGCAACAATTCATGCATGGGAATCGGCAAATCATCTAAATCAGCCACGAACGGGCGCGGGAAGTTCAAATTGATCTCTTCGCCTTGACGCCATGCGATGCCTTTGATGCCACGCATATTCACAGTGCCATCATCATTCATGGATGGCTTGTAACTAGGATCATGCTTTTCGAATATTTTGTTGATCTCCGGTGAACGTTCGCTAAACTTATTTTCCAAGTGATCCAAAAGGTCACGAATGGTCAAATCAGGTTCGCCGACCAAGGCAAAATCCAAGCTCGGATAGGGGCGCATGGTCTCCAATGGCAGAGGTGTAATGTGTGTTCCAAAGGCAATGGTTTTTGCGCCACGAGCATGCGCCAAAAAACAACCATAAATATCGTTTTCAAGTGTTGGCGCAGTGAGCTGGGTAAGATAATACTTGGGTTGGTATTTATCAAGCATTTTTGTAAACTCTGGCCAACCCATACGCTCAGCATTGCAATCCACGACCTTTACCTTGTAAACTGGATGCAACAATGCCGCCATTTGTGCCAACGAAACCTGGGGCCATATCATATTCTCGCGTGTGCGGCGTCCAACACGATGCTGGGTACGGATCCACAACTCGCCATCAGGCGTAGGCGGATTCACCAGCATAATGTCTACGGCTTCTTCGGAACGTTTAGCAGTAAGCAAGCCATTACGAACAATCGCGTCTGCATTGGGGAAATCAACTGTGCGCAGTTTTGCAAGACGACGGGTTCCGAGATTAACGGATTGAGGTTCATTTGTAGTCATATTATTTCTCCTTTATAACAACTTACTGATCTAAGCCCAAATCTTGCTTTGTCAGAAGTTCACGTTGACTTAATTCTTCGAGAACCCTTAAAAGCAACCAATAAATAACCAATTGAATACCAACCAGAAAGATCATAGCGCTACTCAATAGATAAAACCATAAACGCTCGATAACCCAACCTTGCACACCGAGTGTCAAACCCACAATACCGATCGCTGAGCCGATAACAATCGCCAAAATTCCCATCCAACCAAATTGTTGATCAAGTGGTGTTTTAAAAATTGGCTTGCCAAACAACCCCTGACGGATCGGTTTTTTATAGAACAACGAAATTAGATAATTGAAGGTAACGCCGAGCGCAAATACGTTGACACCGGAAACCACTGAGATCAAAGCCGTGAAAAGTGCAACTACGCCCCACGCTCCAAGGGTGGTAACACCGTTCAATCTGGCAATCATCAATCCGAGGAAAGTTAAACCTGCAATCCCAATGCCAGCCAAACCCAGCAACCCCAAAATTCTGACAGGATTATAAGAAAGCGCGGTCCATATCATGCTTTGAAGGAAAATGCGGCCATCATGGATCACACTCAACTTGGAGCGCCCAACGCGTTCACTATACGGAATGGGAACTTCTTCGATCTTTATGCCTTCATGCAAAGCGCGCGTGCTCATCACAGGCGTAAGATTTAAGCCATCGGGAAGCGGAAAGATCTGTTCCAATATCTCGCGCTTGAACACACGCATACCGCTGGCGCTATCGGTAACTTTTTGGCGTCCTAAAATAGATAAAAGGTTGGCAAAGAAAAAATTGCCAATACGTCTGGTGACAGGCATTTGGCTCTCAGCACCAGCCATGCGTGAGCCGATCACAAGATCCGTACCGTTGAGAGCTGCCTGACATAACTGCGGAAAATATTCCGGGGGATATGTACCATCGGCATCCAAGAAGCCGATCAACTCGCCGCTGGCTTTGGAAAAGCCAGTCTTAAGTGCGGCACCATAGCCTTTATTTTTGGGATGCCGAATCAAGGTTACCCCTGAGATGCCCGCTGCAACCTCAGCTGTGCGGTCCTTTGAGCCGTCATCAACAACCAAAAGTTCCAGTTTTTCGACACCAGCCTTTTTTAATGCAGGTCCAACAGCCAATACGCGATTGGCGATTTCAGCAATGCCATTTTCTTCGTTATATGCAGGGATCACAATAGATAAAACCGTCATTAGACATCCATCCTTAAATTGATTGATAAATTTGGCGACCAGGATTACTGATACTACCATTGATACTCTTAATTGATTTTGCCGGAACACCACCTACAACCGTATGAGGCAGCACATCTTTTGTAACTACAGCACCTGCGGCAACAACCGCCCCCTGCCCCACTCTCACGCCGTCCGTAATAATGGCACCGGCGCCCAGCCAAACATCATCTTCTATAATGATACCTTCGGCTGTGATACCCTGTTCAACAAAAGGACGGTTGGGGTCATCAAAAACATGATTAACTGCAATGATCTGAGTGAACGGAGAAGTATACACACGATCACCAATACTTACTCCGCCTTGACCACGGATCACAGAATATTCTCCGATCAAACTATCGCGTCCGATCTTGATACCTGATTGTTTCATGTCTCGAAAATTGTAGACATGCAAAATTGCTCCGTGCATGACAATGGAGCCAGCTCCAATCTCAATGCCATTGGGGCAGGCATGTAAATAAGCACCTTCATCAATATAGACGCCATGTCCCAACTTGATCTGATCAGCAAACCGAATGCGCACATGGCTTTCGATCGCTGCCACTCCATCCATTTTCAATATGAAGCGGTAGAACACACCACGAAGTCCGACACCGATAATGGTTGGGATCCAGCCGAATAGGAGATATAAAGTTTGCTCAACAATATATCGAAATATTGAAGATGCCTGACGATCAAGGTACAAGCGAACAATTTTCAACATAGCAAGTTACTTATTGGCGTGTTCCGCCACTCCAACATTACCTATCCTTGTCATAAAAGAATCAGGCAGAAAAATGCCTATAAAACAGAAACAGGTGCTCGCGAGAATGAGGCGAGCATCCTGCAGGTTATCCATTCTAATTATCGAGCGTCTGGACCAATCGTTGATTATAAGAGAGTACATCGTTCCAGCATATGTTTTGGCATGCATTTCGAATAGTATAATAGTTCTATGTTTCGTGCTATTTTTCTCGACCGTGATGGTGTCCTGATCGAAAATCGCTCTGAATATGTCCGCGAGTGGTCGCATGTGAAATTTTTTCCTGAGGCAGTCAGGGCGCTCTCGCATCTACATGATTACAAGGTGGTGATTGTGACCAATCAATCTGCTGTGGGGCGCGGATTGATTTCTTTGGAAATTGCTGATGAGATCAACAAGAAACTCATCGAGGTGATCAAGGAAAACGAAGGACAAATTGATGGCGTCTTTATGTGCCCGCACGCACCCGGCGATCAATGTAATTGCCGAAAACCAAATCCAGGTTTACTTTTGCAAGCCGCAAAGGAATTGTCATTGGATTTAAGCCGGTCATGGATGATCGGTGATGCGTGGAGCGATCTGCTAGCGGGCAAAGCGGCCGGAGTGCGCGGCGTAGTGCTATTAAAAACTGGACGCGGAAGCGACCAACTATCCCAACCACAACCTGAAAGCCTTGCAGACTATTTTGTTTTTAATGATCTTTCAGAAGCACTAACTGCTATTCAGAACATTGACAGTGCTTCAACCAGCACACAACAATAAGACCAATTAGTCACCCAAGACTTCATCGGGCAGTTTTTCTACCAGGAAGTCAACAGAATCAATACCCATATACGGCTGATCTTTTATGGCCTTTACGATCATGTGCTCAAGCATAAGGTGGATATCTTCAACATGTTCGATAATATGACTCTTGACGTGAATGTTAACATCCACCATCCCATTTAAACGACCGCCATCAAAACCGGTGAATGCGATCGTTGTTACGTTATCACGTTTGGCTTCTTGAATGGCATTAAGTACATTCTGCGAGTTACCACTGGCAGAAATACCAATGACAACATCTCCAGGCTGTAACAAGTTTGCCAGTTGTTTTGCGAATACATTTTCATAACCTTCATCATTGGCATAGGCAGAGAAAATAGCCATATTATCTGTAAGCCCAATCGCTCGGTAGTGAGGCAATTGTGGATTGCGGGTATTCTTCGCCAAATCACAGACAAAGTGAGTAGCAGTCGAGGCAGACCCACCATTGCCCATGATAAAGACCTGATTTCCCGAGATCCGGGCGCGTTGTAATATTGTAATGACTTCAACGATCAACTCCTGAGGTAGTTGATCAATCGTTTGGTGCAGAGTTGAGATATAGTTTTTAATATTTTCCATTTGTGCCTACCGTCTAGTTTTTATTTCCAGCGAACGTCGGTAATTAAAGATCACTTTAGTGCCATCCGATTCCAAACGGAATGGTAGTTCTTGTAAATCACCCAAAGCCTTCCGAACTGACTTTTGCCTTTCATAAGGAACATATAAAAGGAGAAACCCTCCACCGCCTGCGCCAGCCACCTTGCCACCAATTGCTCCAGCTCGTCGTGCAGCATCATAAATCTCGTTAATACGTCCATTGCTGATGGTGCTGGAAAGTCGCTTTTTCAATTCCCAAGACTGATTCAATAACGTGCCAAACGAATCAAAATCTTCTGATTCGATATAGGTCCGGGCGGCATGTGCCATTTGCTTGATCTCGCGCAATTCAGGCATGCGATCTTTGATATTGTTTTTTTGTTCTTGCAGTACCGTATCCGCTTTACGACTGACACCAGTAAAAAATAAAAGGAAATTATCATTAAAAGTGCGATGAGAATCAGCAGAAATCTTTATTTTCTTAACACTAATTTCACCATCTTGAGTAAATTCAATAAAGCGTAAGCCGCCATACGCCGCAATATATTGGTCTTGAATACCAATAGGCTTTTTAAGAGTATCAATTTCAATCCCACAAGCTTCGCGTGCCAATTGCTCAGCGGAAACAATCTCACCGGAATATGCATAAAGTGCATGTAAAGCACCCACTGTGACCGTGCTCGATGAGCCCAGCCCTGAGCCTTCTGAAGGGATGTCACCCATTGTTGTGACCTCAACCCCCTCGCGGATTCCTGTTAGCCGTAAAGACTCACGTATCAAATCATGATGGATGCTATCAAGGTCATCAACCATTTCGGTTTGGGTATAGCCGATACGCAATTTCTTATCAAAACGTTCTTTGACCGTGACAAAAATATACTTGTCAATTGCGGAACTTAAAACACACCCTCCTTCATCCATGAAGAAAGAGGGGAAATCTGTTCCTCCACCAAAGAAACTGATTCGTAAAGGGGTTTGAACGATTATCAAGCTACTTGTTCCTTCTCTTTGAAGTAAGCTACTGCCTTCTACAGCCATTCTTCAGTGGCTGATGTAATCCGACTTCTTGGCATTAAAGATTTTACGATATTGGCAGCATGGGTGTCCAGTTGATAGAACTTTGCCTGTAACCAATATTTTTTCATAACAATTCTTCCGTGTTCTAAATTTATCTAGTAAGCCCCGCGACTCTTTAGCACGGCTGGAATAGTCTGAAATAAAAGTTGGAAGTCCAGCCAGATACTCCAGTTACGAATATAGTACATATCCAGACGCACACGTTCTTCATAAGATACATCTGACCTGCCGCTCACCTGCCAAATGCCAGTAATACCTGGCAGTACAGTCAGCAGGTTCATATCAAACTGCTTATACATTGCCACTTCCTCGGGCGAGATCATACGAGGTCCAACCAATGACATGTCACGCTTGAGAACATTGATCAACTGGGGCAATTCATCCAAACTGAACTTGCGCAATAAAGCGCCAATCCGTGTAATACGTGGGTCGTTCTTTAATTTATGAGTTCTTGCCAATTCTTCTTTTAGCTCGGGGTGTTGGTTTAATATCTCTTCACCGTTGGTCACCATTGTACGAAACTTCAATGCATGGAACTGCTTACCGTTTAAACCCATCACCAAGCGTTTGTGTATAACCGGACCTGGAGAACTTGATTTTACCAAGATATATATCAAAACCAGTAATGGAGACAAAGCGATCAATCCCACAATAGTAATAACATAATCCAAAATAAATTTCAGGAAATTATCGATCCCAGCCAAGCGTACTTTGTTAACATAAACAAGCGGGACATAAGCAAGTTCGCTGACTGTCAGCCCCGTTGTCAAAACTTCATACAAGCCAGAGGACATACGAATATTAACTTTATCAGAAACACCATATTTCCTAAAGATCTCAAGTAAGTAGTCGCGAGTAGAAATGGCACTGGAAGCAAGGATAATCTCACCAACATCATAACGTTCGATGATCTCACCCAATTGATCGACTGAACCTAGCGAAACCAGATCATGGAATAACGGGAAGGTGACAGGTGTTTTTTTGTCAACAAACCCCACTAAATGCAACCCGGAGGTCTCCCAACGCAGCAACTGTTCAGCCAACCAACGCCCTTCCTGGTTGGCGCCAACGATCACAGCCGGGGTCAGGAAGAAACCGTGTTTACGTAAAAAATAAACAAACCTGCGCAAGAGAAAGCGGCTGATCGTCACAAACATGATCGTGAAGATCCATGTCAACAACAACCAACCACGCGCAATGATCAATCTAGGGTCAAGAAACCCGGCAATCACAATGACCAGAAAACCTTCGGATGCGGAGCGAAAAATGCCGGAATACTCACGTGTACCACCGAGCAAGTTGTGCCGGGTGTACAAACTATTCAATCCAAAAATACCCACCCACAAAAAAGGGATTGAGTAAAGGAAATAACGATAACTTTCAAAAGAAACAACCCCGGTCTCATCAAAAATCCCATTAGGGTTTTTAAAACGAATATAGTAAGCCAGCCAAAAGGCAAAAACCGTCATCAAGGCATCACACAAAATCAATATACTGATATACAAAAACCATTGCGTATTTCGCGAAACGATTGAATTAGCCTTGCCGATTTTCTTCCCAACCGCAATGAATGGAAATTTATCCAACTCGGTCCTTATGCCCATAATAAAATAACTCCATCTGTATTCCACAGAGACTGAAAAAGAATAATTGAAGCGAATCGAAAAAATAGTGGAAGAACTTGCGAATCACCATCATGACGACTGAATTTATAAAAGGTTACGGAACTATAATTTATCCCAACAGCATGTAACCTATACACCTAATAAGGGAAATATTTACTGTTGAATCTGCTTTATCATTATAAATCTAATGATTAACATAATCCCGATATTCCTAGTCGTTGATTATTTTATATTACCATGATGCTTGCACATCGAATATATTTACCTGAATAAAAATATCCGCATATAATCATAGCGGGCGATGTTCACAAAACAATCTGTCGTTCAACGACAATCATCGACAGATTTAGCAAGGAGATGTTTCTTTATCAAGGTTGAGAAAGGTCAAATCGCAAGCATTTGCCTAATCTTTGAAGTGTGAGCCTTGCCTAATCCACAAATAATTCAGGAAATGAGTACCTTTTAGGGGATTGTAGCTTACCAGCACTATATACAAAGACCCCAATATTTGCATCCTCCCAAAAACAACGGTCATGCCTATAATCTATTTTCCCTCACATGTTACATTTATTAAATTAGTGCGTCATGAGCTAAATATCCCAAACAAGTACGCAAGTCTTACTACAGTAATAACATCAAACTAAACGAAAGAGCTGCGCATGAAATCATCAAAACACCTATTGATATCGACAATCATTCTTTTCGTAGTCATTTTTTCTCAATTCGTCAATCCACAAACTGTACAAGCTGCTTGCGCTCCCAATCATATTATTTACGTGCGCTCAACAGGAACAAATGCGGGAGGTTGTTCATGGGCAACTGCATTTACCACATTACAAAGTGCACTCGCAATCGCAACCAGCGGAGATCAGATCTGGGTCGCAACAGGTACTTATTATCCTGACGAAGGCACTGGGCAGACAAATAATGCACAGATCAGCACATATTTGTTAACATCGGGCGTAAGTGTTTACGGCGGTTTCAACGGTACAGAAACTCAGCTTACCGATCGCAACTCTAATCCAGCCACGAATGGCACCACACTAAGCGGCGATATCGACCAGGACGGTTTGGATGCAGATAACGCGTTTAGTGTTGTAACTGTGACAGGCATCCTCACTGACACTTTTATTTTGGATGGTTTTACAATCACAAATGGGTATGAGGATTCTGGTTCAGGGCAAGGCGGCGGTATTTATGTTGTAGAAACCAACCCAACATTGGAAAATCTAATCGTTACCAATAATTTCGCCACGTCAAACGGTGGCGGAATATATATGATCGCAGTCGGTTTTAATGCTGCAGACGAAACTACCTATAACAGACCCACGTTGACAAATGTAACAATAAGTAGCAATACAGCGGCGCGCGGGGGTGGTATATACACTAGAAATTCTAGTCCCACGTTAACCGATGTCACATTCAGCTTGAATACAGCCACTGGCGGTGCTGGTGGTGGGATGAATAATCAGACCAACTCGACCTCAGATGCGCCAAGTGTGCCCAGGCTAAACAATGTCACATTTAATAATAATACCGCGAACGGCGGCGGCGGGATTTTTAATGGAGATAGTAATTCAATCCTAACAAATGTTACTTTTAGTCAAAATACTGCTAATATCAGAGGCGGTGCAGTCTTAAATGAGGGTTCAAATCCCGTTTTTAGAAATGTCTCTTTCAGTGGCAACACAGCGCCAGTAGGAACTGGTGGCGCAATTCGCAATGTGATTGGTGCAGCTCCGGCGAACAAGAATTCCAATCCATTTATTTATAATAGTATTCTATGGGGAGATATAGCTGGCGGTGGCAGTGATGAAATCACTAGTGATGGAGCTGGCGTCACAACAATTACAGATAGCGTGGTAGAAAATGGATGTCAGCCTGTAGGCAGTACTTGTACCAATATTATTACAACAAATCCAAACTTAGGCGCGCTTTTGCTCAACACACCTGGACTTACACAGACCATGGCTATTGGTGTTGGTAGTTCAGCGATCGATACAGGTAACAATACAACTTGTGCAGCAACTGATCAAAGAGGAATTACACGACCTCAAGGTCCTGCGTGTGATATTGGAGCATATGAATTTCAAGGAGCAACCACATTAACTGTTTCGCCTGCCACAGGTATATATGGCAATACAGTAAATTTGACCGCCACGCTTGAATCAGGAGGAGTAGGGGTAGGTGGAAGAACGATAAACTTTACTTTAAACGGTACCAGTGTTGGGAGTGCAATCACAAATGGCAGCGGCGTAGCAACACTCAGCAATATTCCACTAACTGGAATCAATGTTGGCACATATCTCGGCGGAGTCGGAAGCGGTATTGGAGCAAGTTTTGCAGGGGATGGCACGTACAACGCAAGTAGCGGAACCGCAACTCTCACGGTAAATCAGCGCGCCATCACAGTGACTGCCGTGACAGACACCAAAGTCTACGATGGCAACACAACTTCCAGCGGTGTGCCCACCATCACCTCCGGCACATTGGCGGTTGGGGATACCGTCACCTGGATCCAAACTTTCAACAATGCCAATGTCGGTGTGGGCAAGACCCTCACCCCCGCTGGCACTGTCACCGATGGCAACGGCGGCAACAACTATGCCATCACCTTTGTCACTGACACCACCGGCGTCATCACCGCACGCGCGTTGACCATCACCGCAGATGCCGGACAATCCAAAGTCTATGGCAATGCCGACCCACTCTTCACCTATCAGATCACCGCTGGCACGCTTGTCGCTGGTGACAGCCTCTCCGGCACGCTCGGTCGGGTCGCGGGTGAGAATGTGGGCAACTATGCTATTACTCAGAGCACACTCACCGCAGGCACCAATTACACCATCACCTTTGTCTCCAATGACTTCATCATCACCACACGCCCTGCATCCGTAACACCCAATGACAACAGCAAGGCGTATGGCGATCTCGATCCTGCGCCTCTAACCACGGGAACGCTCACTGGCTTCCTACCCGCAGATAATGTCACGGCCACTTACACGCGTGCGGCGGGTGAAACGATCGGCACTTACACCATCAGTGCCACACTCACTCCGGCTGGCGTGCTCGGCAACTACAATATCACCTACAACACCGCCAACTTTACCATCACTGGCATTATTGTGACCCCCACTATTACTGCCAATGATAAAGTCTATGATGGCAACAATACCGCGACCTTCACCTGTACTCTCACTGGTGTGGTCGGTGCAGATGATGTCAACTGTTCGGGTGGTACTGCCACTTTTGCCGATCAAAACGTTGGCACAAATAAACTGGTGACCGCCACTGGTTTGACCCTCTCCGGCGCGGACATTGCCAATTACACCCTCGCACCCACCACAGCCACCGATACAGCCAATATCACCGCACGGACACTCAACGTGGCTGCTACCGGCATTAACAAGCCCTATGATGGCAACACAACTGCCACCGTAACGCTCGGTGACGATCGCCTTGTCGGTGATATCTTGACTCTCAACTACACATTAGCTGCTTTCATCGACCCGAATGTAGGCACGGGCAAAATAGTCAATGTTTCAGGAATCTCCATCTCCGGTGGCGCGGATGCGGGCAATTACTCCCTCGCCAGTACATCGGCAACCACCACTGCTGATATTACTGCCATCGTAGCTTCGGTCACCCCCAACAATGCAGGCAAAGCGTTTGGCGCGGCTGATCCCATTCCATTGACCACTGGCACACTCTCCGGGTTCATCGCTGGCGATGGCATCACAGCTACTTACACTCGCACAGCTGGCGAAGCGGTTGGCCCATACACCATCAGCGCCAACCTTAGCCCAGCAAGCGTACTGGGTAACTACAATATCACCTACAATACCGCCACTTTCACCATTGGTCAGGCCACACCAACCATCACGTGGAGTAACCCGGCGAATATCACGTATGGAACAGCTTTGAGTGGAACGCAATTGAACACAACCGCTGCAGTTCCTGGCACCTTTACATACACCCCAAGTGCTGGAACCATCTTGAATGCTGGCAACGGTCAAAACTTGCATGTTGACTTTGTTCCTACTGACGCAATCACATATACGAACGCGTCAGCGGATGTAACTATCAACGTCAACAAAGCGGTGTTGACTGTTGTAGCTGATAATCAATCCATCAACTTTGGTGACCCAGACCCTGCCTTTACCTTTACATATTCAGCCTTTGTGCCCGGCGATACAGCTGCTGACATTGATACGCCTCCCACTTGCACTGTATCTGGTTCGCATACCAATGTCGGGACCTACCCGATTACTTGTTCCGGCGGCACCGATAATAATTATTCATTCAGTTATGTGAACGGTACTCTTTCAGTTGGACTTGCCAGTCAGACCATCACGATCAATATACCTGCACCAGGAACCACGCTATTCCCAGGTAATAGCTTTACCGTTGCTGCCACAGCTTCATCTGGTTTGCCTGTAATGTATAGCGCATCTGGTTCATGCACAAACTCAGGTGCAACCTTCACAATGACTGCCGGTGCTCCAGGCATATGTACTGTGATATACAATCAACCGGGCAACGCTAACTACGGACCTGCGCCACAACTTACTGAGACCGTTGGCATCGCATTGGTAGTCACCACCAACGGCATCAATAGCAATACAGATACCGGCGATGGACAACTGGCTGAATTTGAAGCCGCTTCAGTTGCAATCACACAACTGACCGTGAACTTCAACAAGGATGTGGATAATCCTGCTGGCAATACTCTTACTGATGACGTAACCAATCCTGCCAATTACATCCTCGTCGCAGATAATGGTGATGGCATTCAAACTTCTGCATGCAATGTTGGCGTCACAGGCGGTGATCTTGTCATCCCCGTCAACACTGTGGCATACAACAACAATGGCGGCAGTGGTCCATTTGCATCAACACTTGGCATCAACGGCGGCGGTGCACTTCCGATTGGAACCTATCGTCTCGTTGTATGTGGCACAACCTCCATAGTTGATCTCACCAGCACGCCCCTTGCTGGTAATGGCTTGGCTTCAGGCACTGATTTCATTCGCAATTTCTCAGTAACAAATATTGCCTCTATAGTAACAGCCAGCACCATCCCCGATACCGGCTTCCCACAAAACAAGATCACAACGCTCCCGATCCAACCTGCGGATAAAGCCTACGCCTCCACCGACCTTTGGATTGAGATTCCAAAACTGGGAGTCAAAACATCCATTGTGGGTGTTCCTCAAACCAAAGCAGGCTGGGATGTGACCTGGCTGGATCAAAACGCAGGCTGGCTCAACGGCTCTGCCTTCCCAACCTGGAAGGGCAATTCGGTTATCACCGCTCACGTTTGGGATGCGCTTAACAAACCCGGTCTTTTTGCAGGTTTGAAGGAATTGAAGTATGGCGACCAGATCAAGATCCACGCCTTTGGACAGATATTCACTTACGAGCTGCGTGAGAGCACGATCATCTCACCCACGAACATAAATGCCATGTTGAAACATGAAGAGAAATCCTGGCTCACCCTCATCACTTGCGAAGACTATAAGGAACTCACACAAAAATATCCTTATCGCAGAATGGTGCGTGCGGTATTGGTCAGCGTGACCGCAGAAAAGTAATTCCAATTTTAGCTAATCAAAAAGAGTCTCCTCACGGAGACTCTTTTTGATTCAGTCCGGTTATCGTTTGTTCAAGGCTTATCGAAAACCGAAACAGACTTGTCCTGAGTTTAATCGAAAGGTCCAAAAAATGCATTAATTCAACACTTCAATATTCGGCTGCAATGGGATACGGTCGATCAAGTCTGTGAAGTCCGCATCGGTGACTTCGGATTGAGGTTTATCCATGAGAGCAAGCAGTGTTGCCTCCATCACGTTCGTGCCGAAACTGCGACCTTCCAGTCGCGGCGTAACAGTGACGAGAATATGCAAATTGCGTTTCTTCAATTCTTCAACATTCTTGGCAGTGGTTGTGTTGGTGACTACGATCTTACCAGTGAGGTCATTGGGCATGTATTGGCGAATCTGAATGAAGTCTCCACCCAGCACCTGCGCCTGTTGATAGTACTTATCCCATTTTTGTTGAGGCGGCTTGTCCTGCTCGGCACCGAGGGCATAAAACCAGGTAAAAGGCAGTCGCGTGATCACAGGCAGTAATGTCGCTGCGATAACACGTACCGTGGAAAGTTTCTTCACTGGAAAGGGCAAACCCAGCGCGAACATGAGGTCACCAATCGTCAGATCAAGACCGGAATCCACCATCGCTTCGCCCATGCCGTAGCGGTCCACAGCTGTCGTTAGCAAGGCAGGCATACCTTTAAGGGTCCTGTTCTCTTTATCATTCAAATGTTTCTCAAGAGCTTGAAAAGCGCGGCGTTCCAACAAACCTTTCACGCCATTACCATCCCCCACTTTACTGACCTTGATCGCACGGCGAATACGACTCACATCTTTGAAATAATATTTCCTCTTCCCCACTCGCAGAAAGAATTCAACGCCACCCACACCGAAGGCATCCACTTTGCCATCCATATCGGCATAACGTTGCACGGCCTTTTCAAAATCACCGTTGGTGCCCTGACGGGAGAGTTCGCACTCCTGACCAAGAAAGACATGTTTTGTGGTGTGATCACGCGATGACGACCCCACACTGATAGATAGTATTTTTTTCATAGATATCTCCAATGATTTAACCCAAGCTTTTTCAAAGCGTGACGAAATTCTACTCATCCGTATTTAACGGCATACCCCGCGTTCGCACGCGGGGCAGCCTTTAGACCAACTCAGAGGGAGGAGAGAGTTTTATAAAGCAGGCGTTATAAAACGCGCGCTCGTTATACAGGTTTGATATCGGGGTTCGTAAAACAATAAGCGCAAACCATTTTGTCGACCTTGTTGCACTCCATTGCCTTCGAACAGCGATGGGCGATCACATGCGGTGGTTGATCGGGGATCTGATCAGCAGGCAGCACCACTTGAACTTCCAGTGCTACATCCTGCCCCACATGCTCACAGTAGCGGACTTTGCTAACTTGCCACTTTTTCTGAGCCATCTGACACCTCCAGTGTACAAAGGCAATTGTAGGGCAAATTAAAAACGCCTGCCAGTGACAGGCGTCATATATATTGATGTCACAAATCATATATTCAAGACAACTATTATCTATTTGCTAACCAATTGATAGACTTTACCATCGTCGCTTAATAAATAGATTTCGCCATTTTCGTCCTGCCCAAAGGATGTGATCAGACCCTGCGATTCAAACAACAATTGAACCTGCCACTGCTCCCCAGATTTGATCAGCCCCCAAATATGACCGGTGCAATAATCGCCATAGAGATAGATGCCATTCCACTCCGGCATGGACCCACGATAGACGTACCCGCCTGTGACCGAACAGCCGCCTTCAGCATGACTATATTCAGAAACAGGAAATATGAATTCACCAGCAATTCCTTGCGGGCCATAATCATGAGTACCTTCGTAGAAATCCCAGCCGAAGTTCAAACCGCCACGCGAGCCAAAAGGCACAAAGTTGATTTCCTCCCACTCACCCTGCCCTACGTCGGCGATGTAGAGGTCACCATTCTGTTTATCGAAGGAAATTCGCCAGGGATTGCGTAAACCATACGCCCAAATTTCATTCCCAAACGGGTTATCCGCCGGGATGGCATATGGCTCGGCAGAATCAACATCGAGGCGCAAGATCTTTCCAAGCAAGGTATCCAGCGATTGCCCGTTGCCAAGCGGATCGCCCGCTGCGCCGCCATCACCGAGACCAGTGTAGAGGTAGCCATCAGGTCCAAATGCCATGGAGCCACCGTTATGATTTGGGAAGGGTTGTTTGATCCTCAGCAGATTCAATTCACTGCTTGTGGGAGCCACATCGCCATCCGCTTGAAAGCGCGAGATGAATGTATCGCCGTTTTGACCAGTGTAGTTAACGAAGAAATATCCGTTTTGCGAAAAGTTGGGATGGAAGGCAAAGCCCAGCAGACCCATTTCGTTGCTATCGTCATTCACGCGTTCTGTGATATCGAGAAAAGCATCTGGGGCTAACTGTCCATTTTCGATGAGGCGGATAAAGCCGCGTTTTTCGATGACGAACAAACGTCCTGAACCATCGGCTTGCAGATCTACTGGACGCTGCAACGGAGTATCGATCACAGGCTGCCATGTGTATGCATTCGGGTCAGGGAATGTCGTTGCGCTCGGGGTATCGGTAAAAGGGATCGGTGTGGGGACAGAAGTATCCGGAGCTGTCGCAGGCAACGAGTCAGTTTGGGTGGCTGAAGCAGGTATCGGTGTGGAGGGAGGCGTAGTACTTAATCCACTACAGGCAAGCAGCGGCAATACCAATAAAAGGATGAGTCGCTTCCTCATGATTGGTCATTCACATCCGTCGATTCGGCATCTACCACATCATCAGGGTCGTCATCCAGGTTACTGGTAAGTTCAGCCTCGTATTCTTTTACAACCGCGGGCGGACAAAGTTCAACGAACAAGGTTGAGCCGATCCACAGGATGGCGGCATCATCGAGAACGCCAATGATGGGTAAAGCGATTGCATCGATGGGCCAGAAGAGATAAGCCAGAGAAGCCAGCGGTAACAATTTTAGAAAAACACTCACGCGGCTATCACCCATCAAGCGCGTGATGAGTTTGAGGCGTGCTGCAAAATTACGCAACATACCACCTTGTGGGGGAACCAGTAACTTTCCGGGTTTTTTATCAGTCATGTTAATCTCCTAGTTCAAGAATGTGACGTATTCTTGTGTAACACATTATAAAACACATATCTGGTTTCAAATCTGTGTCATATCCATACTTACGAAATACTAATACGGGAGTAGCAGGCGCGATCAGCGAGAATTCACGGACAAATTAATCAAAGGGGTACAATATCCGCATGCCTTATCTGATCGATGGACATAACCTGATCCCCAAACTGGGTTTGCGTCTCGATTCCATGGATGATGAAATGGAGTTGATCGCCATCCTACAGGAGTATTGCAGGCTCGAACGCAAACAGGTGGAAGTCTATTTCGATGGCGCACCAACCAATCAAGCTGGCACGCGCAAATATGGGAGTGTCGCCGCGCATTTTGTCCCGCTGAAATCCACAGCCGATAATGCCATTCGCCAGCGCTTGAAAAATATGGGCAGAAGCGCAAAGAATTGGACTGTCGTTTCTTCAGATCATCGCGTGCAACTGGAAGCGCGCACAGCCCAGGCAGAAATACTATCATCCGATGCCTTTGCGAACATACTGAAACAAGCACGTAACTCCGCACCGAAACCTACAGAGCAACGCAAACTGACAAGCCAGGAAGTGGATGACTGGTTAAAACTATTTGAGCAAAGAAGACATAAATAGCAATTTTCTTTTAGGTAAGACCATTGGGGGATACAAACAAGACAAAGGCGGTCAAGTTTCTAATCTTTTTTTAATGTACGGAAATTTATTCAGGGTATATTAAATTCACTGGCACCTGCCCTCCCCTTTATTGGTATTAGGTGTCTTGACCACCGCCTTGTTCAACATGTCCCCCCCATGCTGAAAAGGCGGTGGTCTTTTTTATTTCATGAGACGACCTGACAGGTTTTAAAAGCCTGTCAGGTCTTTGACGTGGGGATATAATCTGAACATGAGCACTATTTACACCTTCGTCCCTTCGCCTAATCACGTATATCCTGATCACCCTGAACGACCAGAACGACTCAGCATCCTCCAACCGCGCCTTAAAGATTACAATGCCGAGTTATTGGATGCGCGGCCCGCTTCGCGCGATGAGATCAGCCTGGTCCATCATCCCAAACTTGTTGCCACGCTGGAAAAGGTCTGCCGCGAAGAAGCACCCGGCATCATTGACTACGCTCCCACTTACATCACATCAAGTTCATTCGACGATGCCTTGCTCGCGGCAGGTGGAGTCGTCACCTGCACACGCGCAGTGATGAACGGTGACGCGCAGAATGCCTTCGCGATCGTACGTCCGCCGGGGCATCATGCGGAACCTGATCGCGCGATGGGATTTTGCATCTTCAACAATATCGCCATCGGTGTACGAGTTGCACTCCAAGAGGGCATGGAGCGTGTGATGGTCATTGACTATGATGCACATCACGGCAACGGGACACAAGCCGCGTTTCTGAACGAGGACCGCGTGGGATTTTTGTCCGCACATCAGTGGGGAATTTATCCCGGCACAGGCTGGTTCGAAGATGCGCCGCATGCCAAAGGCAGAATCGTCAATGTGCCACTGCCTGCATATGCTGGGGACGAAGTCTATGAGCAGGTTGCAGATCAGATTTTCAAACCCTTTGTTGAATCATTTAAACCACAGATGATCTTCATCTCAGTGGGATTCGATGCGCATTGGAATGATCCCATTACCACGCTGGGACTTTCTACGAATGGTTATTTTATGCTGGCACAAAAAGTTACGGCGCTGGCAGAAGAATATTGTGAGGGCAAGATTGTCTTCGTCCTGGAAGGCGGCTATGACCCAATGAACGTCGCTAACGGGG
>Ga0137333_1000098_pt1 | contig 20766 bp, 23 predicted proteins | sample EasRivERMLT231_2_FD_102286 | JGI IMG/M metagenome (GOLD analysis project Ga0137333, IMG submission 102286) | Soil microbial communities from meander-bound floodplain in the East River, Colorado, USA - East River MetaG ERMLT231_2 | ecosystem: Environmental > Terrestrial > Soil > Floodplain ... | reverse complement strand
TGTTGGATTTATAAGTCTTGATGAATTTCGAAACTATCTGGAACCATTTGGCATCAAATTAACAGTTCAATAATTCTTCACCCTAACGCCACCATCCCATTGCATTTGGGGCTATCCATACAACCGTAAAACTTCCTGCCAGCGTTCGGGCCATCACGATGAATGCGCAGGACCATCATCCGGCCGCAGACAGGGCACATTGGAACCGAATCAGATTTCGCCGAGGCGCGAAGCGGAGCGGAGTCCTTTACTTTCAGGACGGCGAGTTGAAATAATTCCGCCACGTCATGTTGTACATAACGTTCGCTCAAAGGGATGTGCACGAGCGGAATGCCCGCGCTGAGGAACAGATCCTGCATGAACTGGTCGGCTTCGCGCGTCTCGCTTTTGGCAACCGGCTTGACCAACTCCACCCCGATCGCTGGTCTGAACGTATTGGGGTCACATAGCAAAAAATCAACATGCTTGCGAAAGATCTTGTTGAAAAAATGGACATTCTCATTCGGGCGCACGATATAAAAAATATCGTTCACCCCCACCTTCGGACAGATCACATAGCGCCGCCCCACCATTTCCTGAAGGGTTCGAAATAAAGCCAACTCTGGCATGGACATAAATTGTTCACGCAGGCGGTATGGCAGGCGGTCGCTTTCGTCTTTCAGGTGATTGGGCTTCTGTATGGTCATAAGTAGATTATACCCGCATCAATTTCTGGACCTTCGATTTGAGGGCGGCATTAACTGCAAAACCTTCGCCGTGAGTGTGACCTTCTTTGCCGTTCCACGAACCGAAGAAACCGCCAGCTTCACGATAGATCGGTGGGAAGGGCGCCACGTCCCAAATTTGAATACTGGGATCAAGCATGATCTCGGCGCGCCCAGTCGCCACCATGTGATAACCGTAAGCATCGCTCCAGCCGCGCCCGTAGAAACATTCCTTGTGCAAATTCTCAAACACATCCAAACGCTTTTTGGTGCGAAATCCGGACCAACTCGTGTACAAGAACACGGCTTTCTTCATATCTTTAACTTCAGAGACATGTACACGCCTGCCATTACACCACGCGCCAAGTCCATCCGCCCCGTAAAGGATTTCGTCCAACGCCGGGAAGCACACTGCGCCCACGCGTGAGACGCCTTCGATCTCCAGCCCGATCAACACCGAATAAAACGGGACACCCTTGATAAAGGATTTAGTCCCGTCAATCGGGTCAACGATCCAGCGGAAGGGATTGCCTTTGCCCGCGCTCTCGCCATACTCCTCCCCCACAATGGCATGAGTCGGATATGCCTTCTCGATCTCACCACGGATAAATTCCTCCGTAGCCTTATCCGCCGCGGTGACGGGTGACTCGTCTGACTTCAGGTCATGTTGAATGCCCTTGTTGTAATAGCTGAGCGTAATGCGCCCGGCGCGATAGGCAAGTTGTTTTGCGAAGTTGAGGTAGGGTTGGATGTTCATCTATTATTGCTATCTCTTTGATTTACGTGATAGTTTTGAATCTGAAGTTTTTCTACTACGCTTTTCCTTTGAATTAGGAGAAGATTCTGTATCTGAGGTACTTTTGCTGCGGGCATCGTACCATCTAAAGAATAACGGGATAAACAAAGCAGTAATTACAATACCGAAAATCCATTCCCAATTTAGAGACTCAAGTCTTTGCGAAGCGGTAACATCAACAACAATATCAGTGTCGTAAGCACCCACCTCCATCCAATAATCCTCGCCATCTATTTTATTAATAAGAAGCATAGAAATAACAAGTGACATAGTTCTTGTACCTTCCTCATTTGCAGTAACAGACCAACGCCATCGGGTCGTATCACTACTACTAATGAGTTGTTCTGCATCACTCAACGACTCTATTGTAAAGGCTCCTGGGGCTAATGATTTCAACTCCGCCTTCATTCGATCAGTAATAGATATATCCGCTCCCATAATAATTTGTTCTCCACCCTCATGCGACACCAATATGTCAGGGTCCAATGTACTGGTTGGAAGACCTAAATTATTTATAAGTGGAGTGGTTAATTCTTCTACTGATTTTGACGGATTTAAGAGCAGTTCAATTACAATTGTTTCATCCAACTTCATGGACCTGGGTACGTTATAAGTAATATTTGATTTTAGTGATTTTCCTTTTTGTTCAGCGACTTCATCTAGACGAGCTTGAACTTCGCTTGCCAGATTAGGAAAAGGAGTTTGGCTTAATTGCATATTATCTGGTGCAGATGTCTTAGTCCAATTCATCTCATGACTACCACTTTCGTCGTCATCGCCACTATTAAGACATTGGGGGTCATCACCATCTGTAAATCCGTCATTATCGTCATCTCTGCCATTACTACAGGCAGACCGATTTGGTTGTGGATACGTGCATGACCCATCATTAATCGTTGTTAAGGGGTTGTAGTTCGTTGCAGCCGGATCGGTACATCCAAGAACGGGAGATGTCGGTGATGGGTTAATAGGAGAAGGAGTTTGGCTTAATTGCATATTATCTGGCGTAGATTTCTTAGTCCAACTCACCTCATGGTCACCACTCTCATCATCATCCCCAGTGTTTCTGCACTGGGGGTCAGCACCATCTATAAATCCATCATTATCGTCGTCTACCCCATTATTACAGGCTCTACCTCTATAAGCGCATGATCCATCATCCCTGGTTGCGAAAGAGTTGTAATTCGTTGAACCTGGATCGGTGCATCCGAGAATATATGTGCACGACCCATCATCTCTGGTTGCCAAAGGATTGTAGTTCGTTGCAGCGGGATCGGTGCAGCCGAGAACGGGATACTTGCATGATCCATCATCTCTGGTTGCCAAAGGATTGTAGTTCGTTGCAGCCGGATCGGTGCATCCGAGAATAATTGTGCACGACCCGTCATCAACGGTTGCCGAAGGATTGTAGTTCGTTGCGATCGGATCGGTACATCCAAGAACGGGAAATGTCGGGGACGGGTTAACTGAAGGAGCACCATCACAATTATATTCAGATACATCAACAGAGAGAGCTCGACTGTCCATCTGCAGAAGTTACAGTGATATTTGCGACTCCATGTTCATCAATAGCAATATCCTTAATATAATTATACGGTAATAATCCACCTTCAAGTACCAATTGAATTTTGACCTTGTCTACGTTTCCATTTTTACAATGTGTGTCTGTTATTTTCCAACTGGCTATTCGAAGTGTTGGATAAGTTGGGGCAGTAGTAGATGTAGTGATATAAAGCTCAGGAGTAGAAGTGATTGGGTAAACTGGTGTTGGAGTAACTAGGTCCACAACAAATACATATGTAGTTTCTACACACGAAACTAATATTAACATCAACCATAGAAAAGTCATTGATTTAACAAAAATTTGAAAGAAATTATGTTTCATTTGGCACCCTTTTGTGAAAACAAATTGCTTATGATTATACATTTATGATTCAATAATCAACTCAAGCATCTTCTTCTCTTCCTCTTCCGTCTGCACTTCCCCATCCAACCACGCCACGCGGAGACGGGTAAGGATCTCTTTGAACTTCGGGCCCGGTTCGAGTCCACGTTGCTGCAGGGTGTAGCCAGTGGTATATGGCTTAATATTACGCCACTCAACGAGATAGTCTCGCAAAACCAATCCTTTCTTTACAAGGTAAACCGCATAGACAGCCAACGCTGGGAATTCATCGAGGTAAAACGTCCACTGGCTGGGTTTCCAATCCTTGAAGGAAACTGGATTGGTATTCAAAGCCGAAGCGCCGCGTACAGCTTTGGTCAACAATATGGGGAAAGCCAGTCGCTTTGCAATCGCATCAATGTCATCTCCAGATAAATTCATTAAATATAAAATCCATCCGAGCGTTTGTTTAAAAGACAACATATCAGGGATGTTAAATTCGCCAAATTCCTGTTCGGGTTTCTCAACGAGAACCGTTAGCTGTTGGCTATTGGCGTTTAGCAGTGCTGTGTGAATCGCGTTGAGCAAATTCAATTCCTTTACACGCTCCAACATTGCATCTGCTTGTTCTTCTTCAAACATCAGGTCAAATTCATGGCGCAGACGTTCACCGCTCAACCCCACAAGAACACTGCGCGCTTCATCATTCACCAAACTCAACGTCTCAGGTGCGATCTCAAATCCATAACGCATCGCATAACGGACAGCGCGAAAGATGCGGGTTGGGTCATCCACAAATGACTGCGCATGCAGAACACGGATCAATTGATCATCAAGGTCTTTTTGTCCGTTCAACGGGTCGAACAATTCCCCAAAATGCTCGCCATCCAGACGTAACGCCATGGCATTGATCGTGAAATCACGCCGATACAAGTCAGCGTCAATCGTGGAGCGTTTTACCGTTGGCAAAGCGCCCGACTGGGCATATGCCTCTGTGCGGGCAGATGCAAAATCAAAAGAGAGCGACACATCCACAACTTGCAATGCAGGGATTTTCACGCGCTCGAAAGTCGTCTCGTTCAACATCCAAGTGGCAGTCATAAACTTGGAATGGATCAGGATCTTGCCGCCGAATTTTCTGACAATATACTCCGCGAACTCGGCGCTGCTCCCATCCACCACCAGATCAAAATCATTCACCTTCCGCTCCAACAAAACATCCCGCACCACTCCGCCCACCAGATACAGCGGCATTCGCAATAACGCCGCCTGATTCGCCAACAGATGCAGCAATCCCAGGCGCCCTCCATCGAGTGACTTTTCAATCAGGTCGGAATAATTTCGTCCCATGTTGATATTGTAGCAGAGAAACCCCAGCCCAGTTTCTGACGAAACAATTTCAAAAAAAGAAAATCGTGTATAATCTGCGCATGCTTTTGAACCCGTTGCCGCGACCCGTAATGCCCAAAAACACCTGGTCTGGATAAGGTTCGATTCATCACGTCAACGAACGGCTCCCAGACTGGCGAGCCGTTTTTTATTGGATAAAGACCCGCATCATCCTACCCGGAAGCTGGTACAGCGTTATGGACATCAAACAACTTACCGACGAAATGCACCGCCTGGTAGAATCAAAAGGCTGGTACGCCAGCGATAGCAAGCGTCCACAAACGCCGCGCAATCTGGCGATCTCGCTTTCGATAGAAGCAGCGGAGATTTTGGAACACTTCCAATTCACCGACACGATCAAGGACAAAGATGAATTGGGAAGCGAACTCGCAGACGTGACCTTATATCTCTTGCAATTGGCGTCCGTTTCAGGGATCGACCTGGAAGAAGCAGTGTTGAAGAAAATTGAAGTGAACAAAACACGAGAATGGAATAAAGAATAACAACACTGGTGGTCGAGTAGTTCCGAGCGTTAGCGAAGAACATATCGAGACCACCATGTAAGCAAAATTATTTCAGTTAGTGGTGGGTCTCGATACGCCCCGACAAACACGGGGCTACTCGACCACCAAATTTGGAATGAAATGAACATATCTATATTCGGTGGCTCACAACCCAAGGAAGGCGATATAGCTTACGCAGAGGCACAAGAACTCGGCAAGCTGTTAGCCCAACGCGGACATACCGTCCTCACTGGCGGCTACATCGGCACGATGGAAGCTGTCTCGCGTGGCGCGTCTGATGCAGGTGGGCATGTCATCGGTGTGACGTGTGAAGACATCGAGAATTGGCGCAAGGTTGGGGCAAACCGTTGGGTAAAAGAAGAACGACGGAAGAAGACGCTCAATGAGCGCTTGCAAGCCTTGATCGAAGGCTGTGATGCGGCGCTCGCCCTTCCCGGCGGTCCCGGCACGTTGACCGAAGTCGCCCTGATGTGGAACTTAATGATCGTGGAGTCCCTGCACCGGAGGCCGCTCATCCTGATCGGAGATGGCTGGCAGGTTGTCTTTGATCAGGTCTTCAAGCAACTGGATATATACACTTCCACAAATCAACGTGAGTTATTATCCTTTGCGAAAGATATTCACACTGCCGTAAATAAGATAGAAAGTTGGCAAGTTTAAAAGTTGGAAAGTTTTTCAACTTCGAACCTGTCAACATTAAACCTGAAACCGAATTTGAGGACAAAATGGCTGAAGAAAAATTAACCACCCGTGCAGAAGACTTTTCAGAATGGTACAACCAACTCGTATTACGCGCCGACCTGGCGGATTATTCCCCCGTCCGCGGCTGTATGGTCGTCAAACCCTATGGCTGGACGCTCTGGGAAAACATGACCGCCGCACTCGATAAGGAATTCAAAGCGACTGGTCACACCAACGCCGCATTCCCCATGTTGATCCCCCTTTCCTTCTTTGAAAAGGAAAAGGAACATGTGGAAGGTTTTGCGCCAGAACTTGCCGTGGTCACACATGGCGGCGGCGAAGAACTGGAAGAAAAACTAGTGGTGCGCCCCACATCTGAAACCATTATTGGACACATGTATGCAAAGTGGATCAAATCCTGGCGCGACCTACCTATCTTGATCAATCAATGGGGATCGGTGCTGCGCTGGGAATTACGCACCAAACTCTTCCTGCGCACCGCTGAGTTCTACTGGCAGGAAGGTCATACCGCCCACGCCACCGCTGAAGAAGCCAAAGAAGAGATGTTCCGCATCCTCGATATTTACGCAGACTTCGCCATCAATGAAGCGGCTGTGCCTGTCTTCAAAGGTACAAAGAGTGAGTCCGAAAGATTCGCTGGTGCCCAGATCACTACCTCCATCGAAGGTATGATGCAGGATAAAAAGGCGTTGCAGTCCGCGACATCGCATTACTTCGGCACAAACTTTGCGAAAGCCTTCGAGATCCAATTCGTGGACCAGAACAACACCCTGCAATTCGCCGAAACCACTTCATGGGGACTTTCCACCCGCATGATCGGCGCGATCATCATGACCCACGGCGACGATCAGGGACTGGTTCTACCTCCCCGCCTTGCACCTATTCAAGCAGTCATCGTACCCATCTTCAAAAAGGACGATGAAAAAGTAAAGGTGATGGAAGTTGCCGACCGTATCTTCAAGGAACTCAAAGCCGCCGGCATCCGTGTCAAAATGGATGATCGTGACAACGTCAGTTCGGGATTCAAATTCAACGATTGGGAGATGCGCGGCGTGCCTGTCCGCGTGGAGATCGGTCCCAAGGATGTTGAAAAGAATTCCGTTGCGTTAGCGCGTCGTGACAAACCTGGCAAGGAAGGTAAGGTCTTCGTTCAACAAGAAGGTCTTGCTACAACGATCAATAATTTGCTGGTCGAAATCCAAGCCGCGTTGCTGCAACGCGCCACCGAGTTCCGCGATGCCAACATCCACGAACCCAAGGATTATGATGACCTCAAGCAGATCGTCACCGACGGTTGGGCTTTCTCCTATTGGTGCGAATCGCGCGAGTGCGAAGCCAAGGTCAAGGAAGATACCAAAGCCACCACCCGCAACATTCCTTTGGATCAACCCGATACAGAAGGAACCTGCATTGTCTGCGGTAAACCTTCCAAACGCAAAGTGTATTTCGCGAGAGCATATTAAGCAGTGCCGTGAACTTCAGGGATCACGTGTGATCCCTGAAGTTTATATAACTATAAATCCAAACATGCATTGGGTGACTATACATGAACTCGACATTGGAAACGCACAAAAAACATAGGGAATTGCTTCTGGAGAAAATCGTTGAATTCATCTCCCACGACGATCGCTTTGTCGCAGCGTGGCTCACAGGCAGCCTGGGGAAAAACGCATCAGATTCTTTTAGCGATATTGATATCAGCATCGTCGTTTCTGAACAGGAAGCAGAACACTTCTGCACAAGGCTCGAACAAGTCAGCGCTCAAACAACCCCCGAGCGCCTTACGTTTTTCAGCCAATTCGGCACTCCAGCATTAACTCATGAAAATAACAATAATGCACCGTCAGGTGGGACTTTTACATGTGTCTTATACGCTGGCTCTGCTCTCGCCGTGGATTGGATTCTAATTCCACAATCCAAGGCAACTCGCCCGCTCCCGTCACAACTATTGTTTGACAAAACAGGCATTCCCATTGCACCAGCACCCGAACCCGAAGAATTGGAACAGAGCAAAAAATCGGTTGCAGAAACCTGGGCGTTCTTTTGGATGATGACCGGAATTACAATCAAATATATCCATCGAAATGATGGCGTATTCGTTGCCCATTGGATTGAGATCCTTTGCCAACTCAAATATGATATCGAAAGGCGATTAAAAAGAGAGCCTTGGAAATATACGCGCTCAATCAGCCAATTCCAACCAACCACGGAAAAACAGATAGAATCCATTCGCGAATTGTATGGAGCAATGCTCGATCTCAAACCTGCTGTAAAACATTTCATTGGTGTGGAACCCGCCACCCCTTTGGCAGAAATTGAAACATTGCTTGCGCTTGGCGACAACAGCCAATCCAAAATCGAAAATCAAAAACCGTAAATCCAATGCCCGCCATCGATCTTGCCCGTCTCAAAAAACAGACCGCCCAACTGGCTGATTTGTTCGACCAGCCCTCTGCTTTCTTGCGTGAACATCGCGAGATTCTGGATCACTACGTCAACCGCACTTTGCGCAGCTTGGGCGTGGCGCCCTCCTCTGTTCTTCCCACCTATCGAACTCCCGTTGTTGTATTAAGACAGATCGAAACTGAACTCGGTCCCCTCGCCGAAAAGAATCCCATTCGGGCGCTTGAACTCGCGGATGCGCTTTGGGATGAAGGCTGGCTGGAAACACGCCTGCTCGCCGCCTTCCTACTTGGACGCATCCCACCGCAAGAGGAACGTCTGCTTGCCCGTCTCACCGCGTGGACTCAAGCCGTCCGCGACCCGGACGTCCGCGCTGCGTTGCTGACAACGAGTCTCACACGTCTACGCAAAGAAACCCCCAGTCTCTTTCTCGTACTTGTCAAAGAATGGCTGCATCCTGCCCGCAAAAGAATGTGGTCAAATGGGATTCAAGCCTTGGTACCATTGATTACCTCGCCCGAATTTGATAACCTTCCCCCAATCTTCGAAATCCTTGGTCCCATTCTCAAAGCCTCGCCCGCCGCGTTACAATTTGACATACAGGAACTGCTGATTGCCTTGTATAAAGAATCATCCGATGAAACCATCTACTTCATCCAACAAACTTTGAAAAGCACAAAAAGCGAATTACCTGCCATCGCGTTGCGGCGCATGCTGCCAGACCTGCCACAAGATTTCCAGGCGAATCTGCGTGAGACCCTCCGCAAAGAAACGTGATCCGTTTACCAGCGTAGGACAACTTCTGAAAGGAGAAACTCATGGTCATTATAAGAGGCGCCCTAGGCGGCATACTGTTATTTTTGGGGCGCGAACTGAATTTTCTATTTGCAGGTGGTTTTGCCGCCATGATCGCCTTGCGTGTCGTGCCCTTACTCCCCGCCAGTTGGCCCCCCTGGGGTGACATTGCCTTTATCGTCGTGATGGCTGCCATCGCCGCTGCCATCCCTGCCATCAATGAACGTGCCGGGTATGTGGTCTCAGGTATTCTAGCGGGCGGTTTCTATCTCGCTGATTATTATGTACCCGGATTTATCGCCATTCCCATCCTACCCTTTCTGGTCGGTGGTGCAGTCGGCGGCATCGTAATGGGACTCCTCAAGGAATGGTCATTAATGATCGTGTCAAGTTTGGTCGGCGCTATTTATGTGATGGACCTCTTCACATTCAGACGAGACCTCGAACTCATGCTAACCGGTTTGTTGTTTTTCGCGGGCGCGCTAACCCAGGTCCTCACCTGGCGCGCGCAAAAATATTCCAGCAACGAACGCTAAATGGACACAAGCCGCGTCATCTATTTACACGGCTCTGATAGTAATAGCAACAGCGGCAAAGCACGCCTCTTTCGTGAGTGGTTTCCCGGCATGCTCACGCCCGATTTCATCGGCTCATTCGATGAACGCATGACACAGCTTCACACAATACTTTCAGACAAAACAGATTGGACGCTTATCGGTTCATCTTATGGCGGACTCATGGGCACGCTGTTCACGTTGGAGCATACGACTCAGGTACGAAAACTGATTCTGCTTGCCCCAGCCTTGACTTTAGACCCGCTCGCCTCACTTTCCAACCCCCAACCTGTTTCGGTTCCAACTCACCTCATCCACGGGACGTTGGATACTGTCGTTCCGCTTGAGCCTGTCCGCGCGATCGCGGAAAAACTTTTTACAAATCTCACTGTTCACATCGTTGACGATGACCATCGCTTGCAAAAGTCGGTCAACGAATTGGATTGGAAAACCATACTGCAATAAAGCCAACCCCAATGGGGTGAAATTTTTATAGAACACAGATGGTGATATTTACGAACCCCGAAAGAGTGACACGGGTTTTATGAGTATGTCATCTTTCAGGATTAGGCAATTAATGATGTCGTAACGTTATAATCCTGCCATCCCTTCGAGATTTTGGAAATTATATAGGCTTCAAATTCAAATCTCCAGTTGGAGTAAAAACAACATGCTCCCCACACAACAGATCTACTGGCATACCACTGTCAACATGCCTGATGACTCAAACCTGACTCCCATCCCCGAAAAAGTGGACGTGGCTGTCATCGGCGGCGGGTACACCGGTCTCTCCGCCGCACGGACTCTTGCAAAGCGCGGTGTAAACGTTGCCGTGCTCGAAGCCGAGACGATCGGTTGGGGCGCCAGCTCACGCAACGGCGGTATGACACTCACTGGTCTCAAGCTGGGCTTGCAAACTGTCATCAAAAGATATGGGCGGGATAATGCCAGAAGATTATTTCAATGCTCCATTGAGTCGGTGGATACAGTTGAGCATATCGTCAAAGAGGAAAACATTGATTGTGGCTTTGCGCGTTATGGTCACCTGTTGACTGCCAGCAAACCCGCACATTACGAAGGCTTCAAAGGCGAAGTGGATTTCATGGCAAAGGAATTCAACCACGCTGTGAGGTTGATCCCGCAAAAGGATCTGAAAAGCGAGATCGGTTCAGCGGTTTATCACGGCGCATTGGTGGATGAAGTCAGCGGTGGGTTGAACCCAGCGCAATATGTAACAGGTCTGGCACGTGCGGCAGAAAAGGCTGGGGCTACGCTCCATGCGCGGGCACGCGTCAACAGCCTCGAGCGTAGAGGGAAGCGGTTCTTCATCCAAACCGAAAGAGGACCGCTTCAAGCCGAGTCCGTTTTTGTGGGAACGTCAGGTTATACGGGAAATGCCACCAGGAAATTGCAAAAGAAGGTGATCCCGATCGGGTCGTTCATTATCGCAACGGAAAGATTATCGGACGAACTGGCGTATCAACTCAGCCCAAAGAATCGTATGATCTTTGATTCGATGCATTACTTGAATTATTTTCGGCTGTGGGATAACCGCATGATCTTCGGCGGGCGCGCGGCGTTCTTCCCTGAAAATAAAAATACGATCGCCAGAAGTGCGGAGATATTGCGTCGTGAGATGGTTGAAGTGTACCCACAATTGAAAGATGCAAAAGTGGAATATGTGTGGGGCGGCACACTGGATTTTGCCTTCGATATGATGACGCACGTCGGTGAGGTAGATGGCGTCTATTATTCGCTTGGGTATGCGGGACACGGCGTGGCGATGGCGACCTATCTGGGGAAGACGGTTGCCGATGCGATGATGAATGGCAATATCAAAGAGCACCCGTTCGCGCAGTTCGATTTCCCCGGCGCGCCACTGGGACTATATAACGGCTACCCGTGGTTCCTGCCGTTTGCAGGCGCGTGGCATAAGATCCTGGATTGGGTGGAGTGATGCTTTTCGTAACGCGACATTTATACTGCATTACTGCAAAGGGCGACTTGAACGTCGTGATATAAAATGATACCTGACGAAAAATTCCGTGACGTATTATCCGATGTTGTTTGGCGGTTTGAGGCGTATGACCAATATGGGCACGACCCGAAGAAGGCGGTCAAAGCCCTATCCAAACGCGCGCCCGGCTATACACTTGAGTTTTACCGGGAACGATTTGAACTTGATCTACAACTTTTGAACACCACGATCACTGCCGTAAAAGAGGCGCCGAAACACTTCAAGCCGGAAAATAAATACAGCGAGTTTTCAGATGTCGATACGGAATTCGTGATGAAAAAATTGCGGGATGCCTTTCCCGATCAGACGGAGGAGTACTTGAAGAGTCATGTGGGCATGGTCATCTATTGGTATTACTTACGGTGAATTTTGATTGAACCAGACACTCGCCTAAAGTGACTGTCACCTTATTGAACGATGAGTGTTTTCACACAAAACTGATAAAATTACGATATCTCACCAAAGGAGACTCAGAGGAGCATGGATATCAGCACATTCTATGCAGTGACTGCGGCAACCTGCTTTACGCTGGTTGGTTTGTGGTGGTCGGTGGTCAAGGATCACCGCGAGTGGTTAGCGGACGAAGCGACAAAACGGATGGCGGGCGGCGTATACGCTTCGTTTTTGATTCCGGCGCTGATGAGCATGGGCGCGCAAATAGGCAGTGAAGGCACCATCATCTGGAATTTAGTCTTCATCGTTGCCGGTGTGGCAGGGATTCGGTATACGACACAGTTAATTAAGAAAACAAAATCAGCCGCGGCAAACGGTCCATTCAGCAGGAACCGCTGGGCATTGCCGCTTTTGTATGGCATCGTGATCTTTTTTGCCATCTTCCCCAGTGTGGCTGGGATCGTTGGTTTAAAGGCACTTCAAGTGGAAGGGCTTTTGTTGTGCATCCTGATCCTGATTGCGCACATGCTGGCATGGGAGTTCATGAGTAATTCTTAGCAACTACGCGCTGAGCGGAGCGAGCCGCTAGGCGAGTGCAGTCGAAGCGCAGGGCTTCTAGCAAACCTGTCCTTCGACTACGAACTTCGCAACGAGCGCTCAGTTCTCCGCTCAGGACGAAACTATTTTGAGGAGAGAAACCATGGCAAACAAAAAACAAATGGAAGGTGACGTCTATTATCCCTCTGATGAGGTTGTGGCACAGGCACGGCTCAAAGATTGGGATGCATTGGCAGAGAAAGCCCACAAAGACCTGCAAGGCTTTTGGGCAGATGAAGCCAGGGAACTCGAATGGTTCAAGCCGTGGGATAAGGTTTTGGATGATTCGAACAAACCGTTCTTCAAATGGTTTGTCGGCGCGAAGACGAACATCGTCCACAATGCCATTGACCGGCACCTCAATACCCATCGCAAGAATCAATTGGCATTGATCTGGGAAAGTGAAGACGGCAAACTCGACCGCAGCTTCTCCTATTACGCAATGAACCGCGAAATCTCGCGCTTTGCGAACATTATCAAGTCGATGGGCGTGAACAAGGGCGACCGTGTCACGATCTACATGGGACGCATTCCCGAGATCGTCTTTGCGATGCTGGCTTGCGCGAAGATCGGCGCGATCCACTCGGTGGTGTTTGGCGGTTTCTCCGTTGATTCGCTGCAAGGTCGCATTGATGACAGCCAATCGAAACTTGTCATCACTTGTGATGGTTCGTATCAGAACGGCAAGATCGTTGAACTCAAGAACATGGTGGATGAAGCCGTCAAGAAATGCCCGTCTGTGGAGAATATGATCGTCGTCAAGCGCACAGGCCACTCGGTCCAGATGGAAGCGGGGCGCGATCACTGGTACCATGATATGTGTGCGCTGCCGATCGCCAATGGCAAATGTCCCACCGAAGTGATGGACGCGGAAGATCCGCTCTTCATTTTGTATACATCCGGCTCTACTGGCAAACCCAAAGCCATCATGCACACACACGGTGGCTATATGGTCGGCACTTACTCCACCCTCAAATATGTCTTCGACGTTAAAGACGAAGATCGTTGGTGGTGCACGGCTGACCCAGGCTGGATCACGGGACATTCTTATATCGTCTACGGTCCGATGATCAACGGTGCAACATCATTTCTCTTCGAAGGTGGACCGTCGTATCCGTATCCGAATCGCTGGTGGCAATGCATCGAGCGCTACGGCATCACGATTTTCTATACCGCCCCCACCGCCATCCGTGGACTCATGCGCTTCGGCGAAGCGTGGCCTAACAAGCACGATCTTTCGTCCCTGCGCCTGCTCGGCTCCGTCGGTGAGCCGATCAACCCGGAAGCGTGGCGCTGGTATTACCGCGTCATCGGCAAAGAAAAATGCCCGATCATGGATACCTGGTGGCAGACCGAAACTGGCGCCTTTATGATCACCCCCACCCCCACCGTGCCACTCAAGCCCGGATCAGGCACGCGTCCATTTTTTGGACAAGAGGCCGAGATCGTGGACGAACAAGGGAATCCTGTCCCTGACGACACCGAAGGCTACCTCACGCTAAAGCATCCGTGGCCCGCGATGTTGCGGACTATCTACGGAGACGATGAGCGTTACAAGACTCAATATTGGAGCAAGTATCCCGGCAAATACACCACTGGTGACTCTGCCAAACGCGATAAAGACGGCTACTACTGGATCATCGGTCGCGTGGATGATGTGATTAAAGTTTCTGGTCATCGCTTAGGTACAGCCGAAGTTGAATCAGCACTCGTGAGTCACCCCGCTGTTGCCGAAGCCGCCGCGATCGGACTTCCGCATGAAGTCAAAGGTCAAGCGATTCATACCTTTGTGTTATTGCGCTCCGGCTTCACCGGCTCGGCTGAACTCTCTGAAGAATTACGTCAGCATGTTGCCAAACACATGGGACCCATCGCCCGCCCTGAAGATGTGAAGTTTGTCGATAAACTCCCCAAGACGCGTTCCGGCAAGATCATGCGCCGCGTATTGAAGGCGAGAGCGCAGGGGTTGCCTGAGGGCGATATTAGTACGCTGGAAGAGTAATAAAGACATCCAACTCTAGTTCGTTGTAAGTGATTAAGAACTACGCTTTGACAAGCAGCTTGTCAAAGCGTAGTTTATTTTTATTTCCTGATGTTCTAACGAATATGTCATTAACACATTTGCAATCCCAATCTGAATCAAGAGCCACTATAATCCCATGCATATGTCAAACCCAAGGAGAAGCTCATGAAATTTTTACGTATTTTAGGCAATGAGATCATACTCGGCACGCTGATCGCGGTCTTGAGTGTATTCACCGCTGTTGCCAGTTTGCAGGGGTCTGTAGCAGATGGCAAGCAAAATGAATTTGAAATTCTCGGCATGACCAGTCTGAATGACGGTAACGCTGAATATCTTCGTACCAATCAGGATATTACCCAGGACTATAACTATTTCGACAATTGGTATTTGAACGTTGATGAAAAACCTGATGCGGCAGAGTATTATCAGTTTAATTTTTCACAGGCGCTGCAGGATGCCGTGGAGCGTGACCCTGAGGCTGTTTGGGACGACCAGTACTATGACGAAATGTATGCCGACGCAAACGCTTATTTCGATGAGTCGGATGCGAACTTTGAAAAAGCGGGGGAATGGAACAATCGTGGTGATAGACTACAATTTGTCTTGATGATCATGGCGCTTGGACTGGCGTTCGCGGCGTGGGCATCCCTCCTCAAAGAGGAAAGTAACATGCGTATTGTATTCGCGTTCTTCGCAGTAATTACGCTGATATGGGGCATCCTTCAATACGTTGGTGTTCCCGTAGTTGTATAGTATTTGACCATATCCATCAAAAAAGAAAAAAAACAGACCCGCAGTGATGCGGGTCTGTCGTTTATAATTAAGCGCATGGCATCTAAAAAACAACTGGAATACGAAAACAGCATTCTGCAATGGCGCGCAGAGAAATACGATTCACTGGTCCGCGAGAATGGCTGGGTATCGCTGGCAGGGTTATTCTGGCTAAATGAGGGCAGGAATCTGGTCGGCTCAAACCCGATGTGTGAAATTGTTTTGCCGGAACGCGCGCCCACTTTTCTCGGCGTGATCGAGTTGAAGGGCAAGGTCAAACGGCTTAATGCCGCAGAGGGTGTTCGGGTGAAGGTCAACGGCAGGTCGGTGCAGAAGGCAATTCTAAAGTCGAGCAAAGAGGCGAAGCCCAGCTTCATCACATGGAACGATAATTTGCGCCTGGTCGTCCACGAGCATGCAGGCAAACCTGCCATCCGCATTTGGGATAATCTGCGGGAAGAACGATTTTCACTCCCACCCTTGAAGTGGTTTCCGATCAATAAAGATCTTCGCATTGCAGCACGCTATACCCGCTTCCCGGATTCGCATAAGTCAGATCACCCCGACACCTTTGGCGAACTGGTCGAAGATCGTTTGGATGGTTATGTTACGTTCAAATACATGGGCAATAAATATAAGCTGGATGTGACCGAAACAAGAAATCATACGCTGTTCATCAAGTTCCGTGATGAGACCAGTAACAAGGAAACCTACCCGCCCAGCCGCTATTACTACACCGAGCCGGTTGCCAAAAACGGCAGCGTCATTTTGGATTTTAATTACGCATACAGTCCGCCGTGTGCCTTCACGGCGTATGCCACCTGTATCTTTGCGCCGCCGCAAAACAAATTACCCTTCCGCGTGGAAGCGGGCGAGATTTATAGAGGCTGAACCATCAGGTATAATAAAAATTATGACAAACGAAGAATATACCAAAAGCATCAACAAATGGCGCCAGGAAGTGGACGATAACTTGCGTCGCGAAAACGGCTGGCTAGCACTGGCAGGTTTGTTCTGGCTGCGTAAAGGCACGAACGATATCGGTTCCGCGCCCAATAGCGATATTCTGCTCCCTAGCCGCGCACCGGCAAAATTGGGTACGTTTGTATTTGATGGCAACAGCGTCATCTTGAATGTAGATCTGGATACTCCCGTTGAGGTCAATGGCGTGCAAACTAAAATTGCGCGCCTCGATACAGATGAGGAAGATGTGCCCAGTTTTATCACCTTCACGGATATGCGGATGGTCGTCGTCCGCCGTTCGAAAGGCGTGGGCATTCGTTTGTGGGATAACACCCGCGCAGAGCGCCGCACCTTTCCACACCGTGAGTGGTTCCCGATCAAAGAAGAGTTTCGCATCCTGGCAACATATACCCGTTACGATTCACCCCGCATCGTAAAAATGCCCGATATTCTCGGCGCCATTGTTGACCAGCGTATGGAAGGCTTTGTCACTTTTGAATTGAACGGCAAAAAACACGAGCTGGTCGTTGAAGAATTACCCGATCATCGTCTCTTCGTCCAATTCATGGATTCAACCAATGGCAACCCCACGTATCCATCCGGTCGGTATCATTACACCGATGCACATCAAGATGGCAATGTGTTTGTGGATTTTAACAAAGCCTACAGTCCGCCCTGTGCCTTTACCGATTACGCCACCTGCACCTTTCCTCCTCAGGAAAATCATTTGAAAGTTGCCATCGAAGCTGGTGAGATCTACACTGGGCATCACTAGGTTTTTGGTTTAAGTAAAAATAAAAGCGACGCTCGCGAGCGTCGCTTTTTGATTCACAGATCCAGAGCAAATTACCCAATCAAAAAATTCGTAAAAAAGTCTGGCACAAAAAAGTCGCCGATACCATAGACCCATTTCAAAACACAGCAAATGATAAAAATCGCCACACCCAACCCTAAAATGAAATAGTCGCGCGGTGCGTAATTCAAATCTTTCAGCCAGGTGCGCGGAGCCGTGCCAAAGGCACGCAAGTCCATTGCATCGATAACTTCTTCGCCCGTTACCGTGGATTGCATCACCACAGGGATGATCAACGGCGCAATTCTCTGAATGCGCGCAACCAGACCGCCCTTGAGTTTGTCCATCTCGTATCCACGGGCACGCTGGGCATCCATCGTGATCGTGAGGTCACGGGCAGTGGTTGGTAGGAAGCGGAAGGCTAGGTCCATTGTGAAAGAGACTTTGTCCGATACCCCCATGCGCTTAAACGCAGTTCCGTAGATATTTGGGTCTATTGTGTATGGAATGGGTATGGCAAGTAGTGCCATACTTAGCATCCGTAACATTTGGTTGCCCGCAAACCAAACTTTAGATACCGTCACTGGCACCGACCACCCCCAATCGGTGCCAGGAATCATCAACGGTATTCTAAATAATATTGGCGATGCTACATTGAGCACCGAAGAAGGACCGCCGCGACCAGACAACACGGCATTCAAACCAACAATAAAGAACACCAGGATAAAGATGTATGTTAAAGCACGCCGAACATCTTTCCATTCGATCCGCGCCATCAAATACAGGGTCAGCGAAAGGATGAAGAGCGGAGCGATAATACGGTAATCCCAGATATCAGGAATGGTGAATGCGAAAGTGATACAGACCATGAAGATAAATCTGGTCCGTGGATCCAGGCGTTGGATGAAGGTATTACGCCGACGGTACTTCCAGGCTACGAGCATGTGTTAGCGACCTCGACGTGCGGCTACTCCAGCAAAGGCGATCATCAAAATAGGCAGCAGAATAACCGTGACTACAAGATTACCCAAAAATGCCGGCACAAAATAACCGACAATGGCTGTATTCCAATCAATGCCGCCGGTAAGTTTTTCCATCACAGAGGCAAAAAGCATGCCAACGGCAATACCAAGTATGCTCCAGCCAACGGCTTTCATGATCTCAGGGCGAGCTTTGAAATCTTTGATGGAAGCCATGATCAAACCTGGAACCATGCCCATCAAGCCATTGCCAAGACTCCAATGCCAGTAGAAGCCCCAGCCAGCGAACCAATCGCCGATGGTGTTACCAAAGAAGCCAGCCAACAGTCCAACCCACGGACCAAAAGCAGCGCCGAAAAAGACCAACACGGCAACCGCCGGGCGGAACGTGATGTTACCTGCGGCAGGCAGAGGGATGACGTTCGTGAGCAGTGAAAGACCACCATACAGTGCAGCACCAATGGCGGCGTACACAACCTGACGCGTACCAAATTCCCAAGTAGTTTTGTCGTTCATTTCTTTTCTCTCCTTTGACTAAGTGGATTAACAAGCTGACCCAATTCTGATAACCCTGTAACCGTGTTACAGTTGCAGGGAAATACTACGAGTAGGCTGCCAAAGCCTCAGCGGTGAGAAACTGTTTCGTAAGCGAGAACAGGCTCAAATTAAGGCGCAGAAGCGAAGTGGGGCGCACACGATAACGCGTCAGCAGGTCAAAATCCTTCAGCACTTCTTGAGGAGTACCGTCTGCAACGATATGTTGATCGCCACATAGCAACACACGATTGGCATACGTCACCGCCAGATCAAGGTCGTGCGTAATGAAAAGTGTCGCCGCAAAATTGGACGCCACTAATGATTGCTGACCACCAGCCAGCGGCTTGCACATCGCGTCCATGAAGTGAGTGTAATTGGCGTAGTCCTGCCCGGCGGTCGGTTCATCCATCACCATGATCTTCGATTGCATGGCAAGCACTGCTGCGATGGTTGTGCGTTTTTGTTGGCCAAACGAAAGCCCCAGCGGAGGATATTCTTCAAGCCCACTTAAGTTCACTGTTGAAACACTTTCAGCAACTGCTTTCTGAATCACATCTGTTTTGTATTCCAGATTCTTAGGTCCGAACTCCAACTCTTCTTGTACGGTTGGCGCAAATAACATATGCGTCGGACTTTGGAACACAAAACCAAGCACACGCGCAATTTGTGCAATGCTCATACTCCGCGTATCTTTGCCTTCCACCAACACACGTCCACTGGTTGGCTTCAACAACCCAATTGCATGTTTGATCAACGTGGATTTCCCCGCGCCATTCGGACCCAACACTGCGATCAGATCGCCGCGCCGAATCTCAAGGTTAACGTTTTGCAGGATGTACGGAGTCTCATCACTGTAACGGAAGTCCACGTTTTCGAAGACGACCAGCGGCTCGCCGCCTCCCACGCTCGGGGGTGCTTCTGTTTTCTCGATCTTCTCCCCCATCTGATGAACGCGCTTCACGACCCACTCAGCGGGAAGCTTCACTTCATGGTGATCGATCTCGGTTGGCAGATTATCAATCGGACCCAAATATTTAACGTGCCCGCCTTCCATATACATCAAACGATCCGGCTTGGCAAAGATCGCATCTTCAACACGATGTTCGATCAACACCACAGTCTTGCCTTCATCGGCGAGGCTGCGAAATACTTCCAGGGCTTCATGTGCAGAGGCTGGGTCAAGTGAAGCGAGCGGTTCATCCAACAATAAAATGGAGGGGTTCATCGCCAGCAAACCAGCCAGCGCAACCTTTTGTTTTTCACCGCCTGAAAGATTGAAGGTCTCACGTTCGCGCAAATATTCGATGTTCAAGCGCTGTATGGCAATCTCAACGCGCATCAGAATTTCAGCGCGTGGCAGACCCAGGTTCTCTGGCCCAAACGCGATCTCGTTATACACATTACTCGCAACGATCTGGCGTTCGGGGTCTTGTAACAGTGTCCCCACAATTTGTGCTACATCTGCGATCTGCATTTCGGAAACATCTTTACCATGTAACAATACCTTGCCCTCGCGCTTGCCCTTATACGAACGCGGGATCAAACCATTGATACAACGCGCCAGTGTAGTCTTGCAACAGCAGCTGGAACCTGCGATCAACAACATTTCCCCAGGCTTGAGTTCAAATGAAATATTCTCTATTGCCAATTCAGGACGAGTTCGATATTGAAAGGCTAGGTTTTCGATCACAAGCGGGGCATCAGGCATCACAAGTTCCTCAAAGAAGATTTTGAGTATTATAACAACTGTTGTAGAACGAATGCCCTAGTGTTCTTTCAAAGTCTAATTTTCGTGATCGTGATGTTGTAGTTTCTTCTGGCATTGGTGCATAAATCAAGAAAAGAGCAGAATCCGCCTATTCGGGAGTAAGAATTACACGACCGGAAAACTTTCAGGCATCCCCAAATGTGTCATTTGATTGAGTGCTGCACAACGAATC